>TARA_R110002012_G_scaffold96576_1_pt1 | contig 27750 bp, 26 predicted proteins | sample TARA_R110002012 | Tara Oceans TARA_R110002012 (sample SAMEA4396515) | marine metagenome | biome: Westerlies Biome; feature: [DCM] deep chlorophyll maximum layer (ENVO:01000326); material: water (ENVO:00002006), including particulate matter (ENVO:01000060) such as... | depth 40 m | reverse complement strand
ATTTTGTCTTATTTTGGGTTTACCAAACCCTGAATTGATGTTGGATTTCGAACCGTTCTATCTCAGCCTAAAGCTCGCAATCACCACAACAGCTTTGTTATTTTTGATTGGAGGGCCACTTGCTTATTGGCTTGCCTATCATCCTGGGCGGGGAAAAGTTTTCGTCGAAGCATTGGTAGGGCTACCTTTAGTATTACCACCCACGGTATTAGGCTTTTATCTGCTGATTTTCTTCAGCCCTGAAAATTGGTTAGGTAGATTTTTCGAAGAGTACTTTGATATCCGACTGGTATTTTCATTTCCCGGATTGGTCATCGCCTCTATGATCTATAGTTTGCCTTTCATGGTTCAGCCTCTTCAGAGTGGGTTTCGCTCGGTGCCTAAAAATCTGTCAGAGGCAGCTTATCTTCTGGGAAAAAGTAAATTTATTACGCTTCGAAAAGTTATTCTTCCCAATATGAAAAATTCCATTTTGACAGGTTGCATTCTGACATTTGCACATACCATCGGGGAATTTGGAGTTGTTTTGATGATTGGTGGAAATATTCCGCAGGAGACTCGGGTGATATCTATCGCTATTTATGATCAGGTAGAAGCTATGAATTATTCCGGAGCTAATATGTATTCAGCAATCTTGCTGATCTTCTCATTTTTGGTGCTTTTGGGTGTTTATCTATTGAACAACCGCAGTTTTCAAACTTCCTATCCGATATGATTGAATTCAGGATTGAAAAAAAACTTTTGGGGCCGGAAGGAAAAATGGGTTTGGACGTAAATACGATGATCCAGGAAGGTGAATTTGTGACGCTTTATGGACCTTCCGGAGCTGGGAAAACCAGCTTATTCAGGATTCTAGCAGGCTTACTTCTCCCAGAATCAGGCTGTATTAGAGTTGGCGATAAGGTATGGTTTGATTCTGAGCTAAAGATTAATTTGAAACCTCAGGAGAGAAATATTGGAATGGTCTTTCAGGACTATTCGCTTTTTCCCAACATGTCAGTTAGGCAAAATTTAGAATTTGCATTGGAAAAGGGCCAATCCCGAACAATAATAGAAGAGCTTCTGGAATTAATAGAGCTAAATAATTTGACTACTCAGCGACCTGCGCAACTTTCAGGAGGACAAAAGCAGCGAGTTGCATTGGCGCGTGCGCTCGTCAGAAGGCCAAAAATACTTTTGCTGGATGAGCCACTTTCAGCCTTGGATCCGGAAATGCAATCCAAATTACAGGATTACATATTAAAAGTTCACCAAGAGTATGGACTGACTACTCTAATGATCAGCCATGACCTGATCGAGGTAATCAAAATGTCAGAAAGAGTGCTTCTTTTGAAGCAAGGGAAAGTCGTCAATGATGGTAAACCTTCCGAAGTTTTGCCGCTTGAGGGATTGAGAAATTTTTTGGAGGGAAAATTAAGTTGAGGACTTTCTATGTCTACAGCAGATTCTTATACATAATATAAGTGTCCACCAGTCCAAGAGTCTGATGTCTAAAACCTTTGGGTGTGGTACCGATAATCTCAAATCCATATTTCTTCCAAAGTGAAACCGCCCGGGTATTGGTGCTCACGACAATATTAAACTGGATTCCCAGAAATCCTTTGTCCCTGGCAAACTGTATGGAATGTTCACATAGCATTCTGCCTATTCCTTTTCCTTGATGGTGTGGATTTACCATGTAGCTGCAGTTGGCTATGTGGTTACCTAAGTCAATCTGGTTAGGTTTTATAATGTAAGTTCCCAGTAATTCACCCTGTTCGTTCACTGCCACAAATGTTTCCATATAGTCTGCAAACCAATTCATTTGCAAGGAATCTTTGGGAGTTTTTGGATCAAAAACGTACGTGTCACCGGTTGAAATAACTTGGCGGAATATCTCCCAAACCCGTTCGTAGTCCTTTTCCAGATCTGCTTTTCTGATATACATTAAATAAGAGGTTTAATTCTTTAGATGTTCATTGTTCTGGTAGAAAAACGAATACACATATTTAATAATATTCCGAATTGTAAGTATTTTATTTTAAGGCAATTAGCTCTTAAAGTTGAATCATAAGGATTTTTACTGCATTTTCAATTTAATTTAACTTAATCAAATATTGAAAAGGATTCTATTAGTTGAAGATGATGCCCGTGTCTGTAGCTTTATTTCCAAGGGGCTCAATGAAAATGGGTTTGAGGTGGAATTGGCAACTGATGGGAATCTTGGGCTTGAATTTGCCTTACATCATACAATCGACTTAATAATATTGGATATCATGCTTCCTGGCATGAATGGTTTGGAGGTCTGCCGACAGATCCGTTCAGCCAATAAAAATATTCCGATACTTTTTCTTACCGCCATGGGAAGTACTGAAAATGTCGTTTTGGGACTTGACTCTGGAGGGGATGATTATTTAGTCAAGCCGTTCAAGTTCATAGAACTCTTAGCCCGGATCAAGACACTAATGAGACGAACCGGCCAAGATGGCGTGAGATCCAAAGTGGAAAACGAAGTCTACACTTTTGCTGATCTAGTAATAGACGATACGGAAAAAACAGTTTTTCGGAATAGCCATGAATTATCCTTAACATCCACTGAGTTTCGTTTGCTACTGATGTTTATTAAGTCTCCTCGAAAAGTTCTTTCCCGAATAGAAATTCTTGACCAAGTATGGGGAGTGAACTTTGATATGGGTACAAATGTCGTCGATGTTTATGTGAATTACCTTCGGAAGAAATTGGATAAATACGGGGAGCAAAAATTGATTCATACAGTAATCGGAATGGGCTATGTACTAAAAGAAGAATAATGAAGCTTCAAAATAAAATTGTCTATATTTTACTTACAGCTTTTCTAGGTTATACACTTCTTTTTAGTGGCTTTATCTATTATTCGATCTCTCGATTTTCTTTTACTGATTTTTACAAGAGACTTGAAATCAGGGCAATTGCCACGGCAAAAATTGAACTTGAATCCCAAAGTGATAATACCGAAGTTCAGCAACTCCGCCAGGATTATCTGGAAACTCTTCCAAATGAAAAGCATGTCATTTTAGAGGATATATCCCGAAAGGATGTATTGGATGATCTTCGGATAAATGAGTATTCTAAAAACTTCCTCACTCAAATTCTCGACAAAGGTATTTCTACTTATAACTCCCAAAATACTTTTTACTATGGGACGATTTACAAAACGGCTGACGGGCGGGAGCACTTGATAATCTTCTCGGCAGAAAACTACTTTTCTACGCACCATTTATCTTATCTAAGGAATCTAATCCTTACCTCTTTGGCGATAGCTTTTTTACTGATCGTAGTCTTCTCGATCATGTTTTCCAGAAAGATTATTGAGCCGATTCAAAACATAATTAAAAAGACGAAAAAAATCGGTCTGGAAAACCTGCACATGAGATTGGAGGTGCCAGATAGCAATGATTCCATCCGGGAACTTACCCAGACCTTCAATGATATGCTTAATCGATTGGAGACATCTTTTGAAACACAGAAAAATTTCATCAGTAATGCATCACACGAACTGAATACTCCTCTTACTTCCATTATAGGAGAGGCCGACGTGACTCTTTCCCGGATCAGAGAGCCCTTAGAATACATAGAGTCCATGAAGGCAATCCTGGAGGAGGCAGAGAAACTTCACAAGAAAACCCAGGCATTACTTCTACTGGCTCAGACGGGTTTCGACGGTAAGCGGCAAAAATTTGGTAAGGTTAGAATTGATCAGCTGGTGTTGGATGTAAAAGAAACGGTAGGGGGTATTCAAACCAATTCGAAAATTCAACTTGATTTTAGTTTGTTACCTGAAAATCCACTGCTTTTGAAAGTTTTAGGTAATGAGCAATTATTGCATTTGGCAGTTTCTAACATACTTTTAAATGCGTGTAAGTATTCCAATGGTACTCCTGTAAATATTGGGTTGGGAGTGGTAGAACGAGACATTATCATCATAGTCAAGGATAATGGAATAGGTATACCACCTGATGAGATGGAATACATTTTTGATCCATATTTCCGAGCATCAAATACGGGCAACCATGAAGGCTATGGCATTGGTCTTCCTCTCGCAAGAAACATTGTCAGACTTCACGGGGGGAAACTGATAATTACATCGCAATTGGGCAAAGGAACATCTGTGGAGATTCATTTGCCCTTAGGCAACTTTGAACTTTAATCTTATTTTAATCTGAGGAGTGATTATCTAATGTGATCTTAATCTCATCCTTAAATCATTCTAATACCTAGCCCATACTTTTATTCTTGTAAAATTAATTGCAGGAAAATGGCTAAGACGATTCTAATCCCCACTGATTTTTCCGTAAAATCCCTGATCACCGCGAAGATAGCGTTAGAGGCAAATCAAGATGAGCAAGGCAGAGTTAAATTGATCTTGATCCATGGAATCTTCAATTCCACCTCCATTACTGAATTGTTGTTTTATTCCAAGCATAAAGTCCTAAGTCAGCTCGAGACCCCTGAATTTCAAGCAAGCTGTAGGATTTTGAGAAGCAAGTTTGAGAGCATTCTGGAGTCTATGGACATTGATTTATTCAATGGCACCAGCCAGGCTGCATTTGAGAATTATCTGGATGGCAATCAAATCGACGAGGCATATTTGCCGGTGAATCGGACAAATCAGTTTAAGAATAGGAATAGTTTCGATCTCAGCAGATTTTTTCTAAAAAGTAAGTTGCGTGTCCAGAAAATCGACTGGAACAAACTTTTCCCATCAGAAAGCTCAGAGCGGAAAGATGAGCTCTCTTCCTTATTTTTTATCCGTGCGCAATCAGCGCATTAAGTTCAGTCATTAGTATGAAGGTCAAGATCACTAATCCAAAAATTTTTACTCTAGTGATCACCCTATATTTGACTCTGATTTCATTTCAGGAAAGCCCTGAATCAAAAATACTTGGCGGTTGGAAAGAAGTGTCTTGTGAGTATGAGAAAGTCGACAGTTTTGTAAATTCTGATTTAGACTATAGAACTACAGCGAATTTTAACCAGCAGCTTTCTGAAACCATCATTTTCCATAATGCTGAGATATTGGAATTCGATGACAGAGAATCGTTAAAGATGCATGCTTTGGATCAAACAAGTATATTGAATTGGAAACTTAAGGGAAGAGGAAACATACTTCAACTTAAAAATGCCGACGACCGGATGGAATATTATGAGATTCGCGAATTAACCTCAAATCGACTGGTAATACATTTTAGTTTTGAGATGCAGGTTAGAGGGATAGTAAAAATGACTTTTGAGAAAATATAAGATTGCTATCCAAGATGAGTATAATGAGTAAGAATTAGTTTTTGATTGCGGTGATCATTAGCATCTAAGCCTTAAATTTGCCGCTGAAACTGTACCAATACTTTTATGCTTCAAATTAATACCCAAAACCTGGTGAAGCTATTTCTGCTAGCCGGACTTAGTTTTACTTCACAAATTTCTTTTGCCCAATCCAGCGATACCATTCCTGAAACCCAACTGGGAGAGGTAATGGTGACGGCTCAAAAAGAAACTGAAAACCTTCAAAAAGTCCCTTTTAGTGTATCCGCAATCGACGACCGCAAGGTGGAGGAGATGAACCTTTGGCAGACCAAAGACCTTCGGGGATATATCCCTAATCTGTATTCTTCCAATCCCGGAGATAACAGAAACGTGATTTCCGTGCGTGGCATCACCACTACTTCCTACGAGCCGGCAGTGGCAACTTATGTGGATGGAGTAAATCAGTTTGGGCTGGACACCTATTTCTTCCTGCTGAATGATGTGGAAAGAATAGAAGTACTCAGAGGTCCACAAGGTACGCTCTATGGTAGGAATGCCATGGGCGGAGTGATGAACATTATCACCAAACCAAAGTCTGATGAGTTATCCGGTTTCATCCGGACTGATAATGGGAATTACGGATTTAGCAGGTTTGCAGCAGGAGTGAAGACGATGGTGCTTCCTCAAAAGCTGTATGCTGGATTTTCAATTCTGACTGACAAACTGGATGGATATTATACCAATCTATTCGATGACAGTGATTTCGATAAGCAAAAGAACTTTCTGTTTGCTGGTAACGTGAATTACCTTTTTGCAAATAACTGGGAGGCAATAGTCAATTTTAAAAGTAATTCTGGTAGAAACAGAGGCCCATTCTCTTTAGCTCCAGACCCCGATTCTGCTATAGAGAATCCTTTTGAAGTCAATCAAAATGCTACTACTGAAATGGTGGATAATAGCCAAAATATCTCTTTGGTCATCAAGAACTCTGGCCCAAGATTCAATTTCTCTTCCCAGACAGCCTACCAAAATAATTACCGTTACTATAAAACACCTATTGATGGGGATTTTTCACCAATTGATGGAGTGTCAATCGTAAATGACTATGGAAAAGATTGGAATACGGTGTCTGTTTGGACTCAGGAATTCAGATTGGCTTCTACAAATATGGGTCAGAAGCTGAATTGGCAAGTGGGCTTCTTCGGGTTCACCTCTGATGCTCCGACTCGTCAAGGGGTATATTTTGGTGATGATGCTGCTTTGGTGGGATCGCCGATTTCCAATTTCACCACTATCAATACAAATATCGCAACTGGCTATGGTTTCGCCTTTTTCGGTCAGGCCACTTATAGCCTAACTGATAAGTTGAAAGTTACTGCAGGCTTAAGATCTGATTATGAGAAAAAAGAATTGACCGTTTCTCAGGAACTGGATTTTGGACAGGGAGATCCTATGGTGACTCAGCCTGATACCACTGGAAATGTAGATTACAATGCCATTTCACCAAAGCTCGCACTGGCCTATCAGCTGGCGAATACCAATGAAATATACGGAAGTTATAGCCGCGGTTTTAGGCCAGGGGGATTGACACAGATAGGTTCTGATCCAAGCAATCCGCCTTTATTTGCTTACGAACCTGAATTCTCCAACAACTTTGAGATTGGGAGTAAAAACTACTTTTTTAACCGTAGGATGAGAGTGAATGTATCCGCATTCATCACAACCATTTCAGATGTGCAAGTGCCGGGCTTGATCCTGCCAGATGCCATAGTGGTAACGCAGAATGCCGGTGATTTGACAAGTACCGGAATTGAGTGGGAAATCAATGCCATTCCTACCAATAATCTGAGCATAGACTGGAGTTTTGGATATACCCATGCGACTTTTGATAAGCTGATGCTTCCTGGAGAATCCGGAGAAGTCGATTACTCAGGCAACAGACAGATTTTTACCCCTGAGTTTACTTCCATGGTAGCAGCACAGTGGACTCCTCAGTTTTTCAATTCCAGTACGTTGGATTGGATGGTAAGAGGGGAGTGGTTGTATTTTGGAGAGCAGTATTTCAATCTTGAAAATACAATTAGCCAAGATGCTTTTCAAATTGTAAATGCCAAGTTTGGGGTGGTTTCAGACACAATAAAACTGACAGTTTGGGCTAAAAATATCTTTGACAAAACTTACATAGATTACGCTTACAATTTCGGCCCATCACATTTGGGTAATCCGGCTACGTTTGGAATGACAGCTATGTATAAGTTTTGAGTAGTTTGAGATTATAGGTGTCATGCTTTTCCAGAAGCTTGACTAGAAATAAAAGCCTCTGAAATCATTCGATCTCAGAGGCTTTTTCGTGTTTAAAAATCTAACTATATAATCTTATAGAATGACAATTTAGCTTATATATCTTCCTTTCGAAAATAGAAACAGAGATAGAGTTTACCTGAAATTCATCGTGAAAATCGTCCGCTCATTAGGAATTGAGGTTACTTCCAGACTACCCTTGTGGAGGTTCATAATCTGTCTGGATATTGCCAGTCCAATACCGCTTCCTGTCTTTTTGGTAGAATAAAAAGGAACGAAAATCCGCTCCAGTGCTTCAGGAATAATTCCTGGTCCTGAATCTTCAACTTGAATCATCAAGCCTAAATCCCCTTGTCCAATCGATGATAGCCAAATGGTACGATCAGCTTGATTTTGCAGGGATTCAGAAGCATTTTTCACCAAGTTGATCAAGATCATGGTGATCTGATCCGGGTCACAGTGTATTTCCAGATCGACTGGATAGATCTTAGTCTCGATCTTCACCCGAGCTGCTTTCAAATCCTCTTTCATCAAATTAAGCACATTCTCAAAGAGCTGGCTTACAGGCATGATCACTTTTTTCGGAGCTGGAATATTGGTGTAGTCCCGATAAGCATTTACGAAATTTACCAAACCTTTACTTCGATTGGCGATGGTGTCTAGACCTTCCTGCATGTCCATAAATCCATCCCTTTTGATAAGAAAACCTTCTTGCTGCACGTAGCTATCCTCATCCAAAATGGTACGAAGGGATTCCACCAAACTGGAGATCGGAGTGATGGAATTCATGATTTCATGACGAAGTACCTTGGTCAGGTTCTGCCAAGCCTCCAGTTCGTTGGACTGAAGTTCTGCATTGATATTATGCAGAGAAAGCAAGGTCCAGCTTTGTCCACCCATCTTCAATGAAGTGGATTGTATGATCAAATGCAGTGAGAGATTTACCTTTTTGGAAATACGCTGGCCGGGCTTCATCTCCATCACCTCTTCCAAAAGTTTGGGAGAAAGCTTACCCAAATCTGTGATATCCCGAAACTGCGGGATTTGTAGTAAATGCTTTGCAGCGTTATTGATTACACCGATTTTCCCGGCATCATTGAATGAAATAATACCTGTATTGATATGCTGAATGATTACCTGAAGGAACAGCATCTGCTCTTCCTTTTCAGCCCTTGTTTGCTTAAATACGTCCATCACCTCATTGAAAGAAGTGTTTACCTCACGGAAGGAGTTGCCCATTTTGCTATCAGATGTGAAGGAACTGGAAAAGTCCGCATATCGGATTGAATCCAGAAATCTTGCAAGCTTGTGATTGATGGAGTTCACATAATAGATCATCTCTCCAATCTGGAGCAATGCAATCAGTGCCAAGATCCCAGGCGCAAGCCAAAGGTTCTGGCTGTAATAAAGCCAAAGGGCGAGGTAGAGATTGAGGATTATTCCGAAAATTCTAAGGCCTACTCCAAAAGAAAACCGCTTATAAACCATATTTCTCCAGTCTGCGATAGAGTGATGAGCGGGTTAGTCCAAGTTCTTCCGCTGCTCTGGTGATATGCCCGTTATGCTTTTGCAGCGCCTTTCTAATCAAAATACGCTCTACATCCTCGATATTCAAATGCTCCAAACTTACTGATTCATCCTGACGCTCAGGCTGAGCCATTTTCTGCAAAAACAGATCTTCGGGTTGCAGCACATTATGATTGGACATGATCACTGCCCGTTCTATGCTATGTTGTAATTCACGGATATTGCCTGGCCAGTGGTACTTGGTCATGCGCTTCACAAGTGGCTCGGAAGCTTTCCGGATGTCTTTATTATACTTTTTAGAGTAAAAAGTAATGAAGTGGTCTGCCAAAAGAGGAATGTCTTCCACACGCTCACGAAGAGGCGGAAGCTGGATTTCTATGGTATTGATTCTATAAAGTAAATCCTGACGGAAGCCATTTTCATACACCATATTATGGATCGGCATATTGGTAGCGGAAATCAAGCGAATATTTACATCCACTGGTCTATTTGCTCCTACCCGGGTTACCTGACGATTTTGAAGCGCTGCCAAAAGCTTGGACTGAAGCGCTAGCGGAAGATTTCCTATCTCATCCAGGAAAAGCGTGCCCTTGTGAGCCTGCTCAAATCTTCCTGCGCGGTCTTCTTTTGCATCGGTAAATGATCCTTTTTTATGCCCGAAAAGCTCTGATTCAAAAAGCGTCTGGGTAATCGAACCTAAATCCACTCCCACAAAAGCTTCTCTATTTCTTCTCGAATGTCTATGGATAGCTCTTGCTATCAATTCTTTGCCGGTGCCATTTTCTCCCAAAATCAACACATTCGCATCGGTGACCGCCACACGCTCGATCGTCTCAAACACCTTCTGCATGGAATCACTTTGTCCGATAATGTCCTTAAACTTATTATCGATGTCCTCCTGCATAGTTTGCTTCTGATCCCTAAGCAGATCAACTTCCATTTTCTTTTTGCGAAGCTGCAAGGCAGAATTTAGCGTAGCAAGCAATCTCTCATTCTCCCAAGGTTTCAGCACAAAGTCAGTGGCTCCTTCCTTGATAGCCTTTACCGCGAGATTCACATCTCCATAGGCAGTGATCAAAACCACAACTGCCGAAGGATCAAGTTCCAAAATCCTATCCAGCCAATAGAATCCTTCCTGTCCCGAACTCACATCTTTGGTGAAGTTCATGTCGAGAAGGATCACATCGTAAGATTCATTATGCGTGAGGATAGGAAGTAAGTCTGGATTGGTCTCCGTATCCACTTGGGAAAAATGCCGCTTTAGAAAAATCTTTGCTGCCTTTAATAGGTCCTCGTTGTCATCTACAATTAGAATCTTGCCTGTACGTTGCTCACTCATAAGTAAAATAATTTGTTCGGATGCGGAAAAACATCCTTCGTGTTATTGCCCCTTGTTCCAAAAGCATACCGAAAAAGCAGAGCAAATAAATTTGACTCAAAACGTTTGATTTCGGACAATCTGAGCATGTTTTAATGAAACTGGGCAGGATTATAAGTTAGGAAAAAAATAGTCGACTTTGAATTATTTTGTTCGCTTGCGGACGAAAATGTTCGCGAGCCTTGCTTCTGATTTTTGATAAATCAACGAAACAGGCTTGTATGGGCGATTTTTTGCATGGCATACCATTTGGCATAATGGCAATAGCCCGAAAATGGCATTTACACACAATGGATAGAAAAATAGCTAAGAAAACCTGGACCCCTAAAAGAATCGCCTGGATTGTAGGCGGTGTCATTTTAGTCGCCGGAATTGTTTATCAAATCGGATACGCAGATCATCGCTCCACTATGAATGTGGAGAAAGACCGGTTGAGTATCGCGACAGTTTCAAAAGGGGAGTTTACCGATTATATATTAGTATCTGGACAGATCGAACCTGCGCAGACCTTCTTTCTCGATGCAGTCGAAGGCGGTATGGTAGCTGAGATTGTACGTGAATCAGGAGCGGTAGTGGAAGTAGGAGATACGATTTTGATTATGGCCAATTCCAACTTGCAATTGGACGTGATGCAGCGCGAAACCATGCTTTATGAGCAAATCAACAACCTACGTCAGACGAGACTTTTTCTGGATCAAAATGATTTGAGTCAGCAAGGACAATTGGCAGAGATAGATTATCAGATCAGCTTGCTGGAGCCACAGTACAAAAGATTCAAGGAGCTTCATGAGAAGAAATTGGTTTCGGACCGTGAATACGAAGAAGTGGCAGAACAATATGAATACAATTTGAAAAGGAAGGAACTGACTTATAAATCATATAAGAGTGACTCCATAGCCAGATCCTATCAGTTGGCGCAACTTCGCCAGTCGGAAAGCAGAATGAATGCTTCTCTGAATGGTGTTGGGCAGATCTTGGATGGTTTGGTGATCAAAGCTCCTATAGCAGGTCAGCTGGCAATGGAACAAATCGAAGTAGGTCAGGCGATCAACTCAGGTGAGCGATATGGTCAGATCGATGTGCAGGATGAATTTAAAGTGAGAGTGCCAATCGATGAATTGTACTTACCAAGAATCGGCCGTGGCCTAAGAGGAAAGTTTACTTTGAGTGGCAAGGATCATGAACTTGAAATCACGAAGATCTACCCAACGATTACCAACGGTCGATTTGAAGTGGATATGAGGTTTACCGGAGAAAGTCCACAGGGAATCAGAAGAGGACAAAGTGTAAGAATCAGATTGCAGTTGAGTGACAGTGAGCAGAGCTTACTCCTCCCAACAGGTGGATTCTTCAAGGATACTGGAGGAAACTGGGTATTCGTGATCAATTCAGACGGAAATGCAGAAAAGCGAAATATCCGCCTAGGGAATAAAAACCCTGAATATTATGAAGTGTTGGAAGGCTTGGTAGAAGGTGAAAAAGTCATCATCTCTGGGTACGAGAATTTTGGGAAGAATGAGATTTTGGATTTGAAGTGATGTTGGGTGTTCGATGCCGGATGTCCGATGTTGGGGGCTGAAGTAAGGTGATCGGTGTCAGATGTTTGGTGATTGATGCTGGAAGTCAGAAGTCTAAATTATGATTTCTTGTCTTAAAATATAGAGCCATGGAAGAATATGTGCCGCACTTTAAATTCGAAAAGCTTCAAATATGGCAAAAGGCCATGGATTATGGAGAAGATATTTTCAGTGTATCAAAGGATTTCCATAAGGACGAGATATATAACTTGATTTCACAGATAAGGCGTGCGGCGGATTCCATTGCTTTAAATATTGCTGAAGGATCGATCTCACAAAGTAACCCAGAATACAAGAAATTCTTGGGTTATGCGATACGCTCATTGGCTGAAGTAGTGACTTGCTTACATAAAGCAGAAAGAAGAAAATATATAGATAAAGAACAGTTTACTAAACTATATGCTGAGGCTTTTCATCTAATGAACATGATGCAATCTTTCAAATCAAAGATTAATTAGATAGAAATGAATTGCTTTGAAACGCAGAGGTGATTTGATATTAAATAATAGCAAATTTATAAATAATAATGGAGGTTCAACCAACATCTGGCACCCGACATCGGTCATCCGACATCAAACAAAAAATAGTAATCTAATCATCAACGGAGGTCCAAACCACACCGGTCACCGGACATCAGACATCTAACAATAACAAATATGAACGTAATCAAAACCGTTAATCTCAGAAAAATGTACGCTACCGAAGAGGTAGAGACAACTGCTTTGGATAGCATCCAGATCGAAATCAAAAAAGGCGAGTTTGTCGCTATCATGGGCCCTTCAGGTTGTGGTAAGTCCACATTGCTGAATATCCTAGGATTGCTGGATAATCCGGATGATGGAGAGTATCACTTTCTTGAACATGAAGTGGCTAAATTCTCTGAAAGACAGCGCTCATCACTCAGAAAAGGAAATATCGGCTTTGTATTCCAAAGCTTTAACCTGATCGACGAACTGACTGTATTTGAAAATGTTGAGCTTCCATTGCTATATCTGAAAATTCCTTCAGACGAGCGTAAAACAAGAGTTGAAGAGGTGCTTACCCGTATGAACATCATGCACAGAAGAAACCACTTCCCTCAGCAGCTTTCCGGTGGTCAGCAGCAGCGTGTGGCTATTGCCAGAGCAATTGTAGCCAAGCCGTCTGTGATCCTTGCCGATGAACCTACAGGTAATTTGGATTCCACCAACGGTGAAGAAGTAATGCGTCTATTAGAAGAACTGAATAATGAAGGAACGACCATAGTAATGGTAACCCACTCTCCGCATGATGCTAACTACGCTCACAGAACTATCAACCTATTTGATGGTAAAGTGGTAACTGAGAATATCAGGGAGCAGTTTCATGTTTGATATTGCCCGATGTTAGATGTCTGGTGTCGGGTGTTTACATCGGGCACCGGACATCGGACATCAAGCAAATTCAGCACGTTTAACTTAAATTAACCCCCCCAACTTCCCATGCTCCGCCACCAGATCCTACTTGCCTTCCGAAGTTTCATGAAGTCCAAGAATATTTTTGCGATCAATCTATTTGGGTTGACCATAGGACTGTGTACCGTGATACTGATTATGCTTTGGGTGAAGGATGAACTGAGCACGAATCGTTATCATACTAAGATTGATCAGATTTATCAGGTGATGACGAATCATGATAATTCCACTGGAATCGTCACCATTCCGTATACACCAGCTGAAATGGCAGAGGCTATGGGTGCCGAACTTTCTCAGGTGGAAGCAGCCACTGCTATTTCGCCTTTTATTGAAGGAGTTTCTTTTGAGCAGGGAGATACCAAAATGAATGGGGATGGGTACTTTGTAGACCAGGAATATTTTCAGATTTTCGATGTAAATTTTGTAGCTGGAAATCCGGAAAAAGCACTCACTGATATCAATGCAATCACCATCTCAGAAACGCTGGCCAATAAACTTTTTGGAAGTCCGCAACTGGCAATAGGCAAATCTCTGAAATGGCAGGTTTTTGATTTTAAAAATGAAGTGGAAATTGCAGGCATTTATAAGGATTTTGGGAATCTCGATGTGGTGAAACCTGATTTCCTGCTTGCATTCCCTTTTTTCAGACAAATGCTTGGGGATGGAGCACATTGGGATAATTTTAATGCTTCCGCAGCTGTTTTACTCAAAGAAGGAACTGACGTAGCGGATTTAAATGCACAGATCTCAGATTTTATTAAGCAAAAAAGTGAGTCTTCCAATGTTTCGGTTTTTGTACAGCCTTTTGGTGATACCTATTTATACGGTACTTATGAAGACGGAAAAGTAGCCGGGGGAAGAATCAGCTATGTGAAAATATTTTCTGCCATTGCAGTCTTTATCCTGATCATTGCCTGCATCAATTTTATGAATTTGACTACAGCTAAATCCATGAGTAGGCTGAAAGAAATTGGTGTGAAGAAAACCATGGGAGCAAGCCGTGGTGGGCTTTTTACACAGTTTATCACCGAGTCCTTAGTACTTACATTTTTTGCGATGCTGCTGGCAATATTGGTTACATTTCTGCTGCAATCATTTTTCAATCAGGTTACGACCAAGACTTTATCGCTTAGCTTAAAGCCCGATATCGTTTTGATTTTATTAGGTATCTGGTTTTTTACAGGGTTATTGGCAGGAATTTACCCAGCAATTTACCTGTCCAAGTTTAAGCCAGTAGAAGTCATGAAATCCAATCTAAAAGGGAGTTTCGGAGAGCTGTTGGCGAGAAAAGGTCTGGTAGTATTTCAGTTTTCTATCTCACTTTTACTGATAATCGGAATTACCGTTTTGAGTAAGCAGATGAATTATATCCAAAACCAAAATTTGGGATATAATCAAGCTCACTTATTGGAGCTGAATGCTTCTGGAATCGCTCCAAGCCAATTAGATAGCTATCTTGAGGAAGCCAAAAAAATACCTGGCGTGAGTAACGCTTCTAGCTTGTCCCACCCACTGGTAGGATTGGCGAGTTCTACAATTGGCTTGACTTGGGAAGGAAAAAGCGAAGAGGAGCAGGTGAAGTTTGAAAACATTACGGTCAACATGGGCTTGATCGAAACCATGGGTTTTGAAATGGCTGCAGGTCGTGCTTTTTCTCCGGAATTTGGGGAAGAAGAGAAAAAGATTATTTTAAATGAAGCCGCAGTACAAACCATAGGTTTCCAAGATCCCGTGGGTCAAATCGTCAACCTGTGGGGCGAGGACAGGGAAGTGATCGGGGTGGTAAAAGATTTTCATTTTGAATCCCTGAAGGAAGAAGTTAAGCCTGCCTTTTTGAAATATGATCCAGGTTTTGCCCAAAAGGTAATGGTGCGAATTGAATCAAATGACCAAAATGCCAGTATTGCAGGAATTACTGAAGTGTATGAAAAATTTACTGGACAGCCGTTGAGCTACTCCTTTATGGATGAGGACTATCAATCGCTTTATGCTTCCGAGCAAAGAGTATCTGATTTGGCTAAATACTTTGGTACCACCGCCATATTCCTTTCCTGTCTCGGGTTATTTGGATTGGCGGCATTCACTGCCGAGAAGCGTAAGAAAGAAATAGGAGTGAGAAAAGTAATGGGGGCATCTTTGGTCAGTATTCTAACCTTGGTTTCCAAAGATTTCATCGCTTTGATTTTGGTGTCTATTCTTATCGCAGTTCCGGTAGCCTGGTATTTCGCAAATAGCTGGCTGCAATCCTACGCATTCCAAACAGATTTGAGCTGGTGGATATTTGCCGGATCGGGTGTGCTTTTAATTGTGATTTCATTGATTACAGTGGGCTATCAGGCTTATAAGGCAGCATCGGCAAATCCTGTGGAATCTTTGAGATCGGAGTGAGAAGGGAGGTTGGAAGTAGGAAGTAGGGAAGTGGGAAGTCGTTGTTAGGCTGAGCACTTGAGAGACGAGAGCCTCGAAATCGAAGGCTATTCTAAATTTAGGTGAAATTATTATCCTCGACTCCGCTCGGACTGACACGATATAAGGTAAACGACTTAATCTGTCTTAAAGGGCCAGGGCAGAGAACGGTCCTCGACTCCGCTAGGATTGACATCTGTTTAGCTTCCATTTTTTAGTCGACTTTAATATCTAAAAGCTTTGCCCGCAGGCGAACGTTACTGTACGCACTTGAATGGATAAAAATATAAAACTCAGCTTTCCTGCCTCTAAGTGAGCTTTTTTATAATGGCATAAATCCTGAATAGGTACACTACTATATCTGGATAGTCAACCCTAAATTCTATTTGCTATGCTTAAGAATTACCTCAAAATCGCCATCAGAAACCTAAAGAAGCATAAGTTCTACACCTTCATCAACATCCTGGGATTATCTGTAGGAGTGGCGGTTTGCATGATTATCTCACTTTTTGTTATCAATGAGATCTCCTACGACAAGCATTTTAAAGATGCCGATCAGATCTATAGAATCCATGCCGATATCATTTTTGGAGGAAACCACTGGGATATGATTCAATCTCCGGCCCCAATGGCTGAGGCACTTCCTGCGGAATTTCCGGAAGTAGAATATGCTGTCAACTTTAGAACACGCGGATCTTACCTGGTAAAAGAAATAGATGAAAACATCAAGGAAGATGGTGTAGTCTGGGCTAGCAATGACTTCTTTCATGTTTTTGGAACACCGATTTTAGAAGGGAATAAGGATGGAGTTTTGGCTGAGCCCAACACTATGGCGGTAAGCAAGAGTATTGCAGAGAAGTATTTTCCAGGAGAAAGTGCCATAGGCAAAACTCTCATTTTGGATAATAAAATGAATTTTAGGATCACTGGGGTCTACGACGATATTCCCCAAAACAGCCATTTCCACTTTGATTTTTTACTTTCAATGGAAGGCTTGCCGGAGGCAAAATCAACTTCCTGGCTTAGCAATAATTTCCAGACCTATTTGAAAATCCGGGAGGATGCGGATCCTGAGGCATTAAATCAAAAATTGATGTCCCTTATCGAAAAGAATGTTGAGCCGGAATTGGGGCGATTATTTGGTGAGGGAGCGACTTTGGATGCCATGATGGCTGATGGAGCCAAGATGGAATACGATCTTCAGCCGCTGCTGGACATTCACCTGAAGAGTGACCTGATGGGGGAATTTGAGCCTAATTTCAATATCACTTACGTCTATTTATTCGTCGCAGTGGCACTCTTCATTCTGGTGATTGCCTGTATCAATTTCATGAATCTATCCACGGCCAGATCTGCCAATCGTGCCAAGGAAGTAGGCATCAGAAAGGTGATGGGTTCATTTCGTGCGCATTTGATTCGCCAGTTTCTCATAGAGTCCATTTTGCTCAGCTTTATTTCTTTTGTGATCGCAGTGCCACTGGTTGCTCTGTTACTACCATTTTTCAATGATCTGGCAGGAAGAGAACTTGTGATGCCATTCTCCTATTTCAATTTCTATGGAATACTCCTGATTGGAGCGATCGGAACAGGTCTTTTGGCAGGAGTTTACCCAGCATTTTTTCTTTCAGGCTTTAAGCCAATCAGCATTCTGAAAGGAAGTGTGTCTATGGGAATGAAATCTGGCATGATTCGAAGTTCTTTGGTGGTTTTCCAATTTGCGATATCAATCATTTTGGTTATTGCCACGATCGCTGTTTTCAATCAACTGAATTACATTCAGAATAAGAAGATCGGTTTCAATAAGGAGCAGATTATTACGGTGGAAGACGTCTATGCATTGGGTGATCAGGCGGAGACTTTCAAGCGGGAGATTTTGTCAAATTCCATTATGGAGTCCGGAACCATTACTGGGTATCTGCCTGTGTCGGGAACGTGGAGATCTGATACGCCTTGGTGGGTGGAAGGGAAGGATCCCAAGCAAACCGAGAATATGGTCAGCATTCAAAACTGGGAGGTGGACTACAATTATGTGAAGACTATGGGTATGGAAATCGCTGAAGGAAGGGATTTCTCGATGGATTTTCCTTCTGATTCTTCTGCGGTGATCATTAATGAAACGGCGGCAAAGCAATTCAACTTTATAGGCGATCCAATAGGTCAAAAAATCAATAGCATGGCTGGCGATAATGAGACTGCAAACTTGGATCATCTAAGGAGTAAGACGGTAGTAGGAGTGGTGAAAAACTTGAATTTTGAATCCCTGAAAGAGAATATAGGATCGGTTATGATTTTCTTAAGCGAAAGGCCTGAGGGAATTGCTTCGTTCAGGTTCAACTCAGAAAATACCGATGAAGTAGTGAGTTTCATAGAAGCAAAATGGAATGAAATGGCTCCGGGGCAACCATTTACCTATTCTTTTTTGGATGATAGATTTGGTCAGATGTATGCTTCCGAAACCCGTCTAGGTAAAGTATTTGGCATCTTTGCAGGCTTTGCAATAGTGATTGCTTGCTTAGGCTTATTTGCCTTGACAGCCTTTACTGCGGAGCAACGCACCAAGGAAATAGGCATCCGAAAAGTATTGGGCTCAGGTATAGGAAGCATCGTGGTATTGCTTTCCAAGGAATTTGCAAAGCTGGTAGTAATCGCATTTCTAATTGCTTCACCTATCGCTTGGTGGGTTATGCAAAAGTGGCTGGAAGATTATGAGTTTAAGCAGGAGCTAAGCTGGCAGGTATTTCTGGGAGCGGGGGTTTTTGCGATTGTTATCGCCCTACTTACCACCAGCTATCAGTCGATCAAAGCTGCAACAGCGAATCCAGTGAATTCATTGAAGAGCGAGTAGTTATTAGAGTAGCAAGTAGCAAGACATAAGATTGAAGACACAAGAGGCAAGTCAGAAAGCTAAATTCACAAGTCTTAAAAGGTGCTTAAACCAACAGTTGGGGTATCACTTTGGGCCTTAAATATTCTGTGAACATAGATAATGGAATTGGGGGAATCTGTTTTGAAATCCCACTAGTGGTCAACTTGAGGACCTGGGAAATGCGAGTTTCGTAATTGTAAGGTCCTCGTGCCTTCCGACTTCGGGGTGCTCGGACTGATCCGATTTTTGAGTCTTTTTTCCAACAATAAAACTTGATAAGGAAAATAAAGGGCAGTGAAAAATACACTTAGCGTAATGCCTAACTACACCGAGAATGATGGTGTAGCACTGGGATTTACCATTGTTGGATTATAATGCAAACTTGTGCATCCCTTAATGCGAATTCCTTTGCTCCCCAAGGGCGAAGTGTGACTTTGTTAAGATTGGGATGTAGATATTCAGGATGTGATGCACTTATTTTTTCATATACTTTTTCAATGTCAGTAGTCTGAATTCTGAACTCCGGATTATGTTCCTTTGCGAGTTTATCATGCTGAAAAAGGTACATCTGCAAGCCATTTTTCTCGATCACACAAAATGGGTCTTCTGACTTCAATTCTTCATGCCCAACGCGAAATTCCAGGCAATCAATAAATAGCTTTAATCCGTCATTAATGTCCTTGTAATAGACATTAGGAACTAATCTGATGAAATCCATAATTGATTTTGTGTAGGGTTAATTTCTAAAAAATTATTTCCTTCAAAGATACTTTTATTTCCAGCCTTAGCTCTTGATCAGAATCAAGAAATCACCTCATTCTGGCTCTCACTCTACTCAAAGTTTCGGGTGTCATTCCTAGGTAGGAAGCTATCAGCATTTGTGGGAAGCGATTTATCCATTGGGGGTGTTTCAATAATAGCTCCTGATATCTTTCGTCTGGACTTTTTGCGTTGATGGTAGCGATATAAGAAGGAGGAATTATCAAGTCAGCTATTAATGCATTTAACTTTTGAAAATCAGGATGCACATCCATAAGTCTGTGAATATTCACCAATGAAATAGAGGCAATTTCTGAATCCTCCAAAGCTTCAATATAAATGGTGGAAGGTTGTTGGGAGAGCAAACTTTCAAGGTCCGCAACCCAATTGTTTTCCACAAAAAACTTAATGGTCAGTTCTCCATGATCTAGATTTTCAAAGAACCGAAAGCTGCCATTTAGGATAAATGCGATACCGTCTGAAACTTGACTTTTTTTTAGAAGAAAATCCTTCCTTTTTAGCGATATGAAGTCGAGCTGCCCCATGAAGAGGTCTAGCTGTTCTTTTGAAAAGGGATGGATTTTAGAAAGGGATTTTTCTATTTCCGAAAGATCTTTGGATTTCATTGAATTTACTTCGTGTGACAATTACCTCTGACGGTTATTAATGGGCAAGTTAGGCTAAGGAAAGTGATAAATATTCAAGTTTACACTGAGCTAACCTAATGAATTTTTTACCCTAATATGTATATCATCCCATTAATGAATTGACTACTTCCAGAGGGGTAAATATTTTTTTATAACCCCACGCAACCATTTCGTAAATTCCCTTGTATGGGCTGATGCAACCCCGGGGAAGTGAAATCTGAAAAATTAGACAAAAATAGCTGGCAAGGCCTGGTGAATAAAAACCGAAAAGACCAGGAGGCACTGTATAGATGCTATTACAGTTACGGAATGAGTGTGTGTCTGCGGTATTCAGATACGAGAGAAGAGGCAAAACAACTCCTGCATGATGGATTTATGATTCTGTTCAATGATCCGAAAAAGTACAATCCAAGTTTGCCTTTTAAACCCTGGTTTCGAAGGGTTTTGGTTAATCTATGCATCAATCATTTCAGGAAAAATCAGGGAAATCTGGAAGGTAGCAGTTTGGATCAGGTAAGTGAAATAGAAAGCTCGCAACCTACCGCTTTGGAAAATATGCAGTTTGAAGAGTTGCTGGCATTGATTCTAAAACTTCCGGCTGCCTATAGAGCAGTATTCAATTTATATGTGCTGGATGGTTTTAGCCATGTGGAAATTGCCAGCCTTCTGGAAATCAGTGTAGGGACTTCAAAGTCCAATCTTTCCAGAGCCAGACAAAAGTTAAAAGAGATGTTAAATTCAACTAGCTATGAGCGAAAACTTCTTAGACAAGGGTGATAAGGAGCTGGATGAATTCTTGAAAAAGATTTCAGATGACGCAGAGATTCCCTTCTCAGAGGAGGATTGGAAAGCTATGGAGTCCAGGCTTGATGAATCTGTGAAGCCAGTACCTGTATTCTGGAAGGGGAATATCCTTCTTGCTGCTTTGATCTTGTCTCTGGCTGGTATGGTCGGCTATTTTGTCTGGAATCAGCAGGTAGTTTCACCTTCGGAAAACTCGAATCCTGCTATTACAGAAATTCCAACCTCATCGCTAAAGGAGGATTTAATTAAGGAAAATCCAACTAATCGTGAAGAGGGAATTACCACTAGCAAAGGTGGAGATATACTTAGCCCCTTAAATTCTAAACAAAATAATGCCGGGAACCCAGCTCCTGTTTCAGGCTTGGATCAGACAATAAAGAAGGTTACGAATGACCCAACCTCAGCTGCCAATAATTCTGCCTTTCCTGAAGTACCATCTGTTATCCAATCAAACGAAGCTTCCAAGGATGCCTTACTGAATTCGGAGACTACTCCGGAAAATAACAGAAACGGTGAGGAACCTGTCTTGCCAGCAGTTGCATCAGCGGGCGATTCAATTGCACTTTCTTCTCCAATTTCAAATGAGTTATTGGAAAAGGAGAAACAGCCCAAATCATACTTTCAAGGAAGATTTAATATTTCATTTCAGTTTGCCCCGGATTTAAGCGCCATTCAGATAGATCAATTTGGGAAAGCCGGTAATATGATAGGGGTAGGTGCAGAATACTTTGTGCTACCAAAACTCAGTCTTTCTTCGGGGATATTTTATTCTTATAAACCTTACAGCGGGGATAGTGGCTATCATCTCAACTATGGGAACGACCCTACCTATATTATCGGAGCCTGTGATATTTTGGATCTGCCATTGAACTTGAGGTTTTACGCTTTGGAAGGAAAAGTTCAACGGTTTTTCATCAGTACGGGAGTTTCTACCTACCTGATGCTAAAAGAGAAATACGAGCTGGAATATTACAATCAGACTACTGGCGAACCCTATGTCAGGGAGATAACGGTCCAAGGTGCCAATCAGCATTATTTCGGAATAGCCAATTTCAGTGTTGGCTACGAAAGAAAACTCGGAAGGCAACTGGGAATTCAGGTGGAACCTTACTTCAAAGTTCCCTTTTCAGGGGTAGGAGAAGGAGATGTTTCCTTGAAAAGTACCGGAATTTTTGTCGGAATAAAATACTATCCCGGAAAGAGATAAATCACTGACCACTACTTACTAATCAATTTAAATACACTGCTCAAATCAGCAGTGCAGGAACCTCTTTGTCTAAACTTCTAACCCACAAATACTATGAAAACCAATATTTTCTCCCAGAAAACAGCCTTAGTGATGCTTAGCACGCTAGTCGCTACCTTGATGATTTCGATCTCCTGTTCTTCAGATTCTGAAGACCAGATACCTACGCCCCCGGCACCCGATGCCTGTGAAGGAAGCACTGCTTCTCTAGCCAATGATATCATGCCTATTCTTCAGCAGAACTGTGCCGTGTCAGGATGCCATGTGTCCGGAACAGGAAGGCAAAATTTCACAGTTAAAGCCACGGTAATCCAATTTGCAAATCAGATCCGTACCAACACCCAGAGCGGTGTGATGCCTCCAGCAACTTCCGGAAAGTCTCTCACAGCCGCTGAAAAAGAGCTTATTTCCTGTTGGGTAAGCAATGGCGCAAAAGACAACTAATCATGAAAAAGTTACTGGTACTTTGTTTCATCTGGTTTTATGCCTGTGATGCAAATGGGCAAACTATCAAGTCCGAAACTGGCTATGTGAAATTTTTCAGTAGTGCTTTGATCGAGGACATCACCGCAGAGAATCGGCAGGCTAGCGCCATTTTCAATCCTACTTCTGGAGAAGCAGTTTTCCTGATTCCCATTACAGGTTTTGTGTTTGAGAAATCCCTGATGCAGGAGCATTTTAATGAGAACTACATGGAATCCGACAAATTTCCTGAAGCCTATTTTAAAGGGAAAATAACCGGTTTCAGTCCAAGTCAGGCGGAGAGCTCGGTCGTTGCGGTAGGGGAAATGACGATCCACGGAATCACCAGAACTATTCGGGTGCCGGGAAAAATTTTCCGCTCAGGAAATTCCCTTCGAATGGAGGCGGTCTTCGAAGTGGCTGTGGCGGATTATAAAGTGGAAATCCCAAAACTCATGTTCCAAAAAATTGCAGAGCAAGTGGAGGTAACAACCAAATTTGAATTCCAATATCCATGAAAAAAGTAGTGTTCTTTCTGATGATTATTTCCCTGAGAATTAGTCAATTTTCTATGGCTCAGGACCTCTTGGATCAGCTCCGTGATGAATCTGAGGTAGAACCTAAGCTGGTCATGAGCACTTTCAAGGGAACGCGAATCATCAATGGACAGTCGGTGGAGACTAGAGGGAAGGGGAATTTGGAGATGATTATTTCCCATAGGTTTGGTAGGATCAATTCCGGCGCTTACAATCTATTTGGATTGGATGACTCAAATGTCAGGCTGGGACTGGAGTGTTCCGTAACCGACAACCTTACGCTGGGATTTGGCAGAAACTCATTCAATAAGATTTATGATGGGTATGTAAAAGGAAAGTTGATCCAGCAAAAATCAAATAGAAGTCCTGTGACAATTACCTGGGTCAGCGATGCTTCACTTTATTCCCTGAAAAGACCTGAGTTGGAAATGACTTTTGAGAGGAGGCTTCGCTTTGTGAATCAGGTATTGATCGCGCGGAAAATCAATTCCGCGATTTCACTGCAATTGATGCCGAGCTATGTGCATAGGAATTTGGTCCCAACAGAAAGTGAGCCCAACGATCTATTTGCGATGGGCATGGCAGGAAAAGTTTCTCTATCCAAGCGAGTGGCGCTGACAGGGGAATATTATTATAGATTCGGCGAGGATCTTCCCGGATATAACTCCTTAGGTCTTGGGATTGAAATAGAAACCGGAGGTCATGTATTCCAACTGCAGTTTACCAACAGCAATGAAATGACTCCTTCCGGATTTATCCCTTCCACTACTGGAGATTTTTTCGACGGAGATATCCATTTTGGATTTAATGTTTCCAGATCCTTTCAGGTGGGGAGAAGGAAGGCTGGGATGTTACCCTGAGCATCCGCGATGGCAATCGTGATAGCCTTTTTTGTGTAATTGTATCCCGACAGCTTTTACGGGATGGTAAGGATATTAACTCCTTGATGTAGTCTGGAGGGTGGGAAAACTACACCTAATGCTATTGCTATCTGACAATGCTAAGATGGGTGTAAAAAGTGTCTCAATATAACTAGTAATATTGAAGCTGGGAAAAATCAAATAATTTCGTAATTCGGTTGAATTACTTTCTATTTTTAAAATCCTAAATTAGTTAGTGTTGATTTCTGGGTCATTTGATTTAAGCTCCAAGAATAACTCAATATTTAAGCTAATACCAAAGAGTGTTGGATATCAGAAAATTAACACCTTAATCTATTGTCTTTTTAAATGTTTTATGGAAGATTTTTCTATTCCAGTCCGGGAAACTTGGCTGGATAAGACCATGCATATAGCCGCCCTCTTACTCGTGATAATAGTATGGGGAAGTGCCATTTTATTTGGAGGTTATATTTTAGCTTTTTACTTTATCGCGTTGCTTCAAGGGAATACAACCCAATGGAATGAAGTGCTTCCCGATATTTTTGATGAACAAACTAGATCAGCCACTTTGGGAATTGGCCTTCACTTTGCAGCCGGGGGCATTATTCTGATACTAGGCTGTATTCAGTTAATCAACTCAGTCCGGATAAAATACCCATTACTCCATAGAATTATAGGTCGAATCTATGTCATTGCCTCGATTGCAGCAGCGATAGGTGGTCTGGTTTTTATTTTCAGCAAAGGGACAATCGGTGGGTTGATCATGGATATCGGATTTGCAGGCTATGGCATATTGACTTTTGCGGCAGCAATTGCAACGATCCATTTTGCACGTGCTAAAAATTTTGAGCAACATAGAGCCTGGGCTATCCGGTTATTTGCTTTGGCAATCGGGTCCTGGCTATATAGAATGGATTATGGGTTTTGGTTTATGGTGACAGATCGATTGGGACACAACTCAGATTTCACCGGAGCCTTTGATTATTTTATGGACTTCTTTTTCTATTTGCCCAACTTACTGGTAGCAGAAATCTTTATCGGAAGGTACGAAGTGCTAAAATCCGGCTTTGCAAAATTCCTTGCAATTGTCTTTCTCAGTGGAGCAAATCTATTTTTAATCGTGGCTACCTATTTTTTTACAAAAGAATATTGGGGACCTGCGATCCTAGATGTGATTTTAGGCAGATAGTGAGAAGAAAAGTCAGAAGGCTAAACTGGAAAAGCTGAAAGGAGGTGGAGCTAAATCCGACCGTTGTGGGGATCCTATCCAGTACCAAGAATGATCTGACTATGCCTAGAAGAGAACCCACCACAAAGCTACACTACAGTCATATCCTTATTTCTTCTTTGTATTCGTAGTCGTATTGCTCATTGGTCAGGTAGTCATACCAATTCCAAAACTTTAATGGATTTCTTTTAAAAGTCCGATACAGTTTAAGGTCTGAATATGCCGGGTGAGCATCTTTGAAGCTTGCAAAATGTGCTTCCATTATTTCAGCATCTCTGCCTTTTGAAGGCATCGTCCGAAATTCAAATTCCGCTTTTTCGGTTTGAAATAAATACGATTTCATGATTCCTTCAGTAAACGCATTTATATATACTGAAAAGATATTGCTCAGAATAACCATGGCTGAGACTAGGATCAAGAGGTTGATGCTTTTTTTGCTCATTTCTATAGGTGGCTGATGGTTTTTGCTTTTGACGTCCCTTCTGTAGATAGGTTAGACAGCTCAACTGGAATAGAATTGCATCAAACCGCTTTACAAATCTCCCATGAACATGCAGTGAACTAGGTGGGGTTTGCAACTTATTTCTTACACATAATGTCTGTTGAAAGTTTACGATAAAATTAATCAATCTGCAGGATTGCACTAGCGCTACACAATTCCTAAGTACACAGAATCCGATAAATCCCGTTTTTTTGTCCAAGGGTTTTCCTGACTGAAAGCTATCCAGGCATGCCATTGAGAGGAATTATTTGGGGGTAGGAGGGTATGAGCTTCCTTATCTCTTGTGTTGCCTAGGAATTCCCAATCTGAACCAGAGCCATTTTCTTCAGCAGAAAGGAGGAAAACGAAAACATTGTCTGTGGACTTGGCAGCTGCTTGCAAGGAATTGTCTGTCCAGGCGAATTTTATTCCCTCAGGAACCCTCTCCACCTTTGGGTCTTGAGGGCCAAGCAAACTTCCTCTACTCACTTTCACCAAACTGATATCCAGTACTTTTGAAGCTGAGGTTCCTACAAATTTGAAGGAATTTTTCATGGTATAGGATACTGCCGCATGATACGGCCTGCTAGCTCCATTTTCAAAATTCTGATAGCCAAAACGTAATATATGCGTGATATTCTTCAGGAATTTTTGCGTCTGGGTACTCACCGATTGGGAGTTGCGCTTTCTTTCAGAAGTTCTGGCTTTGGTACTTTTACTTTGCTTGCCAGGCTTTCTGCGGGCATAAGTTACTCCGCCCACTTTGTAAAAAATCAGATCTCCCACACTACCTGATAGTCCCTCTAGTATTGACTTAGTGATCCTTGCCATATGCTTAATGTTTGATTTACAGGTGAGTATAGGGTTTTTTGGGTTTTTTACCTATAAAAAACGTATAAAAATTTAATTTTTAACATATTAAGAACTATATAAAAGCAATAATATAATGATCTTATATTATTAATATATTGGTTTAATATTGGTCATGATATGATTTTAGTATAAATAATTCCATACTTTAACTGATTGGATTTATAGAACATAAATAGGGGAAATGCCGGGAAGGTAGCAGATAACTAGGGAGGAGAATAGAGCTAAATGGATCCGAACATTAGTATTGTGGTTATCCGAGGCAAAGGGTACAAACTTGAAATCAGTTCTTAACAACATTGTTCCTTACCTCTGTTTCCCACTTTGGTAATGACGTTTTAATGGAGTTTGCGACTGTAATTCACTTATTGCTTTGTCCACATAGGTTTTTCTTTGAGTATTTGCTTATAGACAGGACAGTTTTCATCATGAGATCCATGTAAATAGCCAATGCTCATTAAAAATTCATTTACAATCTCACCCCCTGTGAAGCGAAAAGTCTTTTTAAACAATTTCACCCACTCTTCTTTTGTTTTTGGGTGATGATGCTCCAGCCATTTTTCAAATGAACCAAATTCTTCCTGTAGGCCCAAGATTGTTTTTGCATTTTCAATAGCCGCATTCACTTTTAACCGGTTACGGATGATTCCGGCATCGGCTAAAAGTCGCTCACGATCCTCTTCGGTGTAGTTCGCCACTTTTTGAATATCGAAGTTGCTGTAGGCTTTCCTGAAGGAAGCTTCTTTTTTCAGTATCGTTTCCCAGCTTAACCCAGCCTGATTGATTTCCAGAACCAAACGACAAAACAACTCATTGTCATAGTGGAGAGGAAAGCCGTAATACTTGTCATGGTAATTTTTATGCAATGCTTTCCTTTCATCTGACTGCATACTTTCGATTGCGACGCAATAACTCATTATTTGGATTTTTAAACTGGAGAGTGACAAGATAGTCACTCCCCACTAATTTTTATTCTGTTACTTTTAATTGCTGGATTTGCCCATCAACAATATCAATGTGGAATTTTAGCGTGATAGGGCTTCCGGGAAATGTTCCCGAACATTCTGCTGTCAAGATGCTTGTTGTACC
>TARA_R110002012_G_scaffold41648_4_pt1 | contig 27774 bp, 28 predicted proteins | sample TARA_R110002012 | Tara Oceans TARA_R110002012 (sample SAMEA4396515) | marine metagenome | biome: Westerlies Biome; feature: [DCM] deep chlorophyll maximum layer (ENVO:01000326); material: water (ENVO:00002006), including particulate matter (ENVO:01000060) such as... | depth 40 m | reverse complement strand
TGGGAATCAGGGCGAAAGGCTGGGGCGTTAAGCAAGTGGAGCGTGGTGCTGTTACGGGCGTGGGTAGGGAAAACCCAACCGCTCGATTAGCGTGCGTGTATGCGAGCAGTTTGATGCCGCCTTATATGCGCCCAGCATAACGCACCCTGCATGATGCACCCACTCGGAGTGCAACGCTCCTACGGAGCGTGGCGCTCCTCGCTTAACAAGGGTGAAACAAGGGTAGCATTACGGTGAACAAGGGTCACCCTTGTTTAGGGTAACCTATAGAACGCTACACTGCGCCCTAATTACGCCAGCCTTAGGCGGAGGCATGTAATTACGCACCCTAATTACGCTCCTTATAGCCACGCACACCTTTCTGAGAAAAAAAATTTGAAAAACAAAAAATGACACATACCTCTTGTTTTTGCGTAATTACACCACCAGTTTTATGTCCTGCGTAACTATCGGAGTGTTATGGCAGACCCTTTCTTCACGGCTTGGCGTATCATCAAGTCGCCTAAAGCAAAGGGATGTGACTGCGATAAAGGCGAATGCGATTGTAAGGAATGCCCTAAGTGCGGCGCATCAATGAATAAGATGGGTTGCACAAAGATGGGTTGCTCTTGATGACCCCTGAATCAGTTTTCTTTATCTCCGCTATGGTTTGGGGATTTTTACTTGGTGTATTCATTGGATTCGATAAACCATCCAAGATACTTGTATCAATAGTGCCAAAAAAAGCACCGCCTCCTGAGGCTTTCAAAAAAGAATAATTCTATCTAACGGAACTTCTTCCGATAGGCATGGTCGAGCCAATGGGCGTTGCTTGGGATTACCTTCAAAAGAAGTTATGTCCTAAAGGAAAAGCGGCCGCAAAAAGAAAATTCAAAGTTTATCCTTCGGCGTATGCTAATGGATATGCTGTTCAGGTTTGTCAAGGCAAAATTGGCGTAGGGAAGAAGAAGGGGAAGAAGAAATGATTCCTCTTGAAGAAGCATGGGCTTTACTCAAAGCAAAAAAAGATGCACCTAATTATCGAAAGGCCACTAGCGCAAAGAAGTGTGGTAACTGCAAGGCATGGGACTCGTCAAAAACTGATGACCCGATGACTGGTTATTGTGAATGGTATGATTTCAATTGTCGTGCCGACCACGTATGTGATGCATGGGCGGGGAAGAAATGAAATCAATAGACCTCGCTATGCGGTTGCTAAAGCGTGAATTGCATCCCGGTGAAAATCAATACAAACATCAATACAAAATGCCGAGTCATGAAGATGTTCACCCCGAATGGTATAGTTGGATTCAAGAGTTGGATGATGACCCGGCTGAGTATGAAGGTATTGCAGATGACTTCACACAACCCGACATGAATCATTTAGCGGGTGCTAAATCTCGTGAAGATTTCTTTGAAAGGTTAAACAATTTACATAATTTTCAAGTTGATGATGCACGACCTCCGTTTGATGATATAGAAGGTAAATATCGTGATTTTACTGATATACCATTTAGTGAAGAAACAGGATTTACCCGTAGCGAACCAATGGACCTTGCCTATGACGCAATTAGAAAAAACCTAAATCGTTGGTTCAAAGAAAAATGGGTTGATGTATCCCGTAAAGACAAAGATGGTAAACATCCTCCATGTGGAAGAAGCAAAGCAAAGAAGTCCAGCAAAGGTTATCCTAAATGCAGACCAAGTGTGAAGGTTAGTGGAAAGACTCCTAAGACTAGCGGCTCAATGAGCGAAGGTCAAAAACAAGCCGCAACTAAAAGAAAAAGGTCAAAAAAGCAAGGTGTGGGTGGAAAACCTACTATAGTGAAAATGGTTAGGGTGGTTTGATGGAAGACTTTGAGTTCTGCGACTGCTGTAGTCCAGCAGAAATTAGTTTTGAGTTTCTCAAAGCAAAGAAGAAGTCCAAACCATTTCACGGATACAATCCAAAGCGCCATCACAAAAAAGGTGGCCTTAACCAAGCAGGTCGTGACAAGTTCAAGCGAGAAACAGGGGCTAATCTCAAACCACCAGTAACTACCAAGCCATCTAAACTTAAGCCCGGAAGCAAGAAAGCGAATAGGCGTAAGTCATTTTGTGCTCGTATGGGAGGAAGTAAAGGCCCAACCAGCAAAAAAGGAAAGTTAACACCAAAAGGAGCCGCCTTGAAAAGGTGGAACTGTTAATGCCAATAGACAAGGTGGGTGTAAAGAAAGCACCACCTATGTGGTATGGAGATAGTGACCCACAACCACCTGAAAATAAAGATTTTACAATGTTACAAACTATGGATTGGGGATTAAGCCCTGATGCATTTCAACAAACATGGGAATCTGATGATGGAATTGCTCGTGGTATAGCCTCCCCTAACCATAATGATGGAACATGGGGTATTTCTCATTTTGAAGTAGCAGATGCCGCACAAGGTCATGGTCATGGTCAAAGGTATCTTCAACAATTTATTGATGAATTAAGAGATGATGAATATCCATATGAGGATGAAGAGATATTAGAGCCTTATCAAATTCATGTTACTCAAGTAGAGCCAAGCGCATTGGGATTTTGGGATAAAATGGTAGACAGAGGAGTTATTCATGGTGCTCATGAAACAGCATGGGTAAGAGAGAATGTTGAAGGAACCCATCATTACACTCATGCTTACGATAGAGATAAATTAGTAGCGAAATCTACGGAACCTCTTTATGGCTCATCTTCTTCGGGTAGACTGATGAACCCATTTGAGCAGTCGTTTTTACTAATCAAAAGTGAAAACTTTGTAGATATGCTAATCAAAATGGGAAGAATGGATGATGCTATGCAGATGCAAGGCATGCGCCAATTTGTTTTAGAGAATCAAAATTCATCTGACCCTGCTATGCGTGATGCGGCAGAAGAGATGTATGAATATCTAACCAATCTTATGAGTTATTCAGGTGGAGATAAATCAGGTGAGTCACCTCAAATGCCTCCTGTTGCTGGTTATAACGCACCTTCTCCTGAGCCTCCACGACCAATGATTCAAGATTCGGCTGAAGCGGCCAAGCAACCAAATGTTCCAGTCGAACAAGGACCTGCTGAACATCCTGAATTAGCAAAGAGTGCTATGGAATTAGCATGGGATTCGATTCAAAAAAAAATGAGGAATAGTGGCGGAGCAGTCCAATTAGCAGGATACCCACAATCAAGAGAATATGGTGATTCCCCTGCCGGTGCATCTTTACCTCCAAGACAAACAACTCGTCATGAAATGATGAGAGAAATGGAGCAAGGCGAAAAAGATGGATTGTCTGAGGAAGAAGAAAGTGATGAAGAGTTTAATGAAGGTCTAAATCACAAAAACAAAAATGCTCTTGCTGAAATGATGGGCATGAAACCCAAAGGTAGAACCATTGGGGACGTTATGTGATAGCGCTTCTTAAGCGATACCATTTTGTTCTACGCACTCCTCGCACACATGATGTCGGACGATTACACGCTCACTAAGTCCGAGCGTGACAACCTCATAAAATATGATTTTGTTCCTGTATATTCGGAAGACGACATTGAAAAATTCATCCCTTTAATTGCTGGTCTTGCTGGTAGAATGATGGCATCAGGTGCTGGTAAAGCAGTAATGGGTGCTGGTAAGAAAGTAGCCGCTGGTGCTGTCAAACATGGTGGTAAAGCATTACAGGCTGGTAAAAAAGTAGCAGTAGCCGCTAAAGATAAAGCAGTCAGCGCAGGAACTAAAGTTGCAGAAACTGCTAAAAAAGTTAGAGAAGCAGGTCAAAACTCAAAGTTAGGTCAAGCGGTTAGTAGTGTTAATGATAAAGCCAAAGAAAAAATAGCAGAAAGAGCAGAAGCCGCTACAAGTGCTGGTGGTGGAAATTCTGACGCTTCTAAATCTCCAGCATCACAGGCTATGCAAGGTGCGGCGGCTTTGAGTGCTGGAAACGCTCAAGCAAAACAAGCCCAAGAACAACGGGCTATGGATATGGCGAGGCGTGGAGCAAACATAGCAACTGGTGAGTCAATGGATATGGCTTGGAGATTATTGAAAGGTGAATAATATGATGTCACCTTTTGAAAAGGCATTTAATTCTATTAAAAATGGAAAAATAGAAAAAGAACTCTTAGAGTCAAATCTCGATAATGAGCATTGGAATAATGCTTTACGACCATTACATAATGCGATGGTGGAAGGGCACGATGAATTTGAATACATTAATCCCATTTATGATAATCATATGAATGAGCGATTAACAGAAAGATTACCAATGAATCAACATACTAATCAAAGTCCACAAGACGCTCATGTAAGATTTAATCCAATAGTTAACCAAGGAGATGACAAACATATTCATAATGATTTTTTACACATGGGTAATTTAAAATTAGAGCATTTAATGAGAAATAATCCTAATCTTTTGGATAACATAGAACCCGGAAATAGTTTATCTTTACAAGTTGCTCATGATAGTATGGGTTACAAAAATCCTGATGCAAATATGTCATCTCCCCACTTAATGCGTAATTCCAAAGATATGCATATAGTATATCGTAGAGATGGAAAAAATAGATTTAAACCTGTTACTATACAACCTACTCCTGATTTTACACCTACAGATAAAACTAAGTTTATGGTTGCTAATCCTGAATATCATATGGGTCTTCTAAACAATCATGAAAGAAATACATTACATGGTTGGATGAAAAACCATAATGAAAAACATGGATTTGATGATAATTTATATTTCCCTAAAGATTCATATGATAAATCCAATGCAAAAGCCAAGCCCGAAGAAGTTGTAGAAGAAAGAGAGTTACACTCTCTAAGTAATGGATTAACTCCTGAATTAAGTTCTCATTGGAAATATTCTGCTAAAAATCAAAGATTAGAATCTAAAGGAGTTTTAGGTAAAAAAATGACAGGTGGTAGAGAAGGAAGAAAAGAATGGTGGGCTGGTGATAATGGTTTTGGAACAAGAGCAGGGTTAATTCAAAATGAACATAAGGCTGGTAATATTTCAAGAGATGATAAAATGTTAATGTATAATCTTTTGATTCAACACGCAATCAATTCAGGTATTTCAAAAGATGAGATTAATCCTAATTACTATTTTATGAAAAATAATATGCCTCATTTAGTCAATGATGAAGATTATGCAGAGGCAATAATGTCAATTAAAAAAGCGGAGAGGATGAAATTGAAATATAGATTACTAAAACACGATGTTATGGTTTTGAAAAACATGCTAAAAGAAAGAAAGACACCTGAGGCTATGAGGCATAAGCGTGAATATGATACCAAATATGAGTCAAGCCCTGACCGAATCAAGTATAGAGAAGAGTTGAATAGAGAAAGACAGAAGCGTGGTATGTATGGAGACCACTCTCATCGGGACATTTCTCACACGGCTGGTGGTAAATTGACTGTAGAAGGAGAGCATGAAAATCGTCAAAGACACTTCAAAGATAAAGGAACTCTACGACCATTAACAAAGGCGGTTAGAGAAGACCTTGAATTATTGAGGAATCTTATGAATGGGCCAATGGATGACCAAGATAAGAAAATAGCACAAGCAGTTATGGCATCTTTAGAAGAAAGAGAGAGCGAAAGTGCAGATGAAGACGAAGGTGAACTTTCTCATCCTTACTTCGGTGGCTCTCCGATTCAATTAACATAGTTGTCTAGGTTGTCTTGTATCTAATCTATACATTATTAGTAATTAAAAAATAAGTCTATACTAGACATTATACTACCTATACTACTTAGACACTCGGAATCTTTATGATGACCACTCGTGTGGCCTCATATGTGGTCGAAGTGGATAGTCAACAACAACACGATGCCGAGATACGCCTAATGGGGTTAATTCTCGCTCAAAGCACATTAGTAGGAGTAGCAATTGGAATTTTTGATTCTAAGGTATGGTTAACAAACGATACACCTTGGTTAAATGGATTTACCTATGCCATGGGTGCATTCTTTGTTCAAGGAATTGCATATTATGTGTTTAAAATGTTCTTTGAACAAAACTTACAAGAGAAAACACATCACTCTAATTTAGAAAGGCAGAGAAATACTCAATACAGAAATATGCAACAGCAATTTGATAATCGTAGAGCAGAAATGGAAATGCGAATGCAAGAAGCACAACTTGAACGTGAACTTCGTTGGATGGAAGCAAATCCCGGTCAAATGCCTCCGAGTTGGGGAGTGCAAGGCGGCTCTGCTTCTATGATTGGTGCTTATGATAATCTTGGTGGAGGTGCTAGTAATTTTGATTCTAGTCGTATACCAGCACACCAAGCGAATGTTCAACAACCATTGACTCTTGGTATAAGCGAAGATGATGATGTTCCGAAAAAGAAAGATGGCACACCTGATAAAAGACATAAAACCAACGATTGAGATGGTGATATGATTGGGTCGTATATTTAAAACTCCATCTGACGATGCAACTGAAAGCACTTTGCGTGCTATGCATATAGCGAATGCAGTTGACAATGCCTATGAAAGAACATGGGGTTGGGTAAAAACAGTAATTGCTTCCGGGCTAACTGCCTTGATAGTTAGTGGTGTTGAGTTTCACAATCCTGATTTTAGTGTTTATGAAAATAGTGTTGACTGGGCTGTTACTAAACTTGGCAATTTCATAGAATGGCTAAAATGGTGGGATTGAAAAAAAATGGTTGACCCAAGTGGAACTGCTCTTGTTGGAGCCGCTATGTGGGGTCAACATCTTTACAATTCATACAAACCTCGTAGAGTAGGTGTTTACGGAGCACCTATGGTGGGTAAAACTACACTTGATAGATATATGACTACTCCCGGAGAAATGGAAGAAATATCAGAAGAAGATAGAACAATACATTCTCGCATTCTAAAAATTGGTAAATACAAAATGCCTAAACCAACAAGGAAAAGAATTAGTTGGAAAGGAGAAAAGAGAGTTATTTTTTCTTCTGATATAGGAGGTCAAGAAAGATTTTGGAATTTATGGATTGAAGATATGACTACTAGAGGAGTAGAGGCTATTGTCTATATGTTTGATGATAGAGCATTCCAAGGTGGTGATGATGGTCTACAACAAATTGCTGGATTCCGTTATCTCGTAGATTCTTTGATAACTCGTAATTATCGTTACCGTTCATTTTGGTCGAGATTTAAAGGAAGAAAATATGTTCCTAAAGTCATTATGTTGATTGCTAATAAAGCAGATAGATTCTTTGATGAGACTGCATCAAAGTTATGGCATGATGGTAGAATAGGGGAGCATAAGATATTTGACCCATTTAGAGATGATTTAATCAGACTTCAAAAAGCAGGTATTCCAACCAAGCGTTCATTCATGGCTACCCGGATTGGTTGGAATGTAGAGGTTTCAATGATAGACCTACTAACAATATGAATCCACATAATCCTCCGATACCTGAAAGCGGTCCTACTTTTTCTGATATGTGTGCTATGTTAGATGGTTGTCTAAATGGTGATATATTCAAATTTGGTCCTTTGGTAGGTGGAATATTAATTTTCATAGAAATAATGTGTTGGTCTTTTTTAGGATGTTACATAGTTAAAAAAATAAGAAAAAAGGAGATGGTGGAATAATTACCTTAAATTTGACCCCATCGGTAGCCTTTTGAATACATACGGTGTGGGTAGCATATGGGGAGTAAGAAGACGGCTACCATGTTAGTGTCTACAGGTGGTGGAAGTAGAAGTCTAAGAACCACTATACCAATGTGGATTGTTGAACATTTTGATTTAGGTGCTGGAGATAGTGTTAATTGGAAATTCGATGTTAATGAGGGACAAATAATTGTAGTAATGACTCCTACGAATAACCAAGAGGGCGCTTGATAGTATGTTTAATTATAATCCGAGGCAACAACAAATGAATGAGCAACAATTAGCATATTTGGCCTCACAAGGAAATGAACAACTAAGTCATGCCGCTTTACAAGAAATGCTTTCTGCACAACAGGCTATGCAAGAAGTTGGTGCTAAACAGAACATAGAAGTTCCAAAAGTAAATTTTTATCCAAGCACTCATCCTGACCCAAGGAAAGCCCGAAAGCGTGATATTAAACAAGCATACAAACTTCTTCAACCAGCAAAGCGTTCTGCATTTAGTCCATTTAGATGGTTATTTGGTAGAAAGTATCGTTATAACAAGGATACAGGAACTTGTGTAGTTGATGGTGCTAATGTTGCAGAACTCATTAAACATGATAATCTTTACATGAGAATTTGTGATGATGAAACTGGACGCTCTCTTTGGGAAATGTATTGGCAAAATCCAGTTACAGGTCAACCTGAGGCTTTTATTGCTCGTGATAAAGTTACAAGTGGAAAGAAAATGAGGGGCACTTACTGTCCTGAACATCTTCATTTGTATCATCTATTATGTAAATGGGAAGCAGAAGAAGATAGACAAAATGAAATGAATCCAAGTCGGCTTCGTGATAAAGTAAAGAGGGGTGTTTCTATAGTAACGGTTCCTATCGCTTCTGTAAAAAAGAAAGACCCTACTCCTGCTATGTTACAGAAATATGAACCCTTCTTTGCTGAACTTGAAAGAGATTCAGGTAAAACAAAAGGAATCAGTGTTCTTCACTATGCTAATCCTCAAACTGGTCAAAATGATGTGACTATGGTTGTCTTTGATTTGCGTATTTTCCAACATGAAATGAATCAACTAAATATGCCTACTCAACAATTTCAGGCTTTGATAAATCAAGAAGCAGTAAAAATGCAACAAAATAACCAAACTGAGCAGAACATTGATGGGTCAGTTGCTACTCCGGGTGTTTGATACGATGTTCAACTTAGGCGGCCAGCAAGGAAATAATGGGGGATTTAATCTCTCACAGACAGGAGGAGTAGGAAATAGTTATGCTACTCAGAGTGGCTTTTCTTTAGGTGCTTCACCCCAACAAAATATGGGTATGGGTAATATGTATTCTCAACAACCTCAACAGACCAGTAGTTTTTCTCAAGGTCTTATGGGTGGTATGGGTATGAACCAACAACAACAAATGATGATGCAAAACGGGCAAGTTGCCCCTCCATCTGAAATGGAACTAATGAATGCTCTATTACAATCTCAAAATCCAATTCACCGCTTCATAGCAAGCGGAGGTCTAGGCTCTGTAGTAGAATTAATAGCCACAGCAACAAGTCTTAGTTTGCTAAATATTTTGAAAAATGCTACATTTGTTATGGATGAAGATGAAGGTGCTATGAAGTTAGACCCTAATTCTTTACCAAGTGATTTACAAACTCTAAGTGTAGAAAACGTCACAATGTTGTTAACTAACATGACATCTCAAAGTCAACAAACTGTTCAGCAAGCAGAAATGCAAAGACAGCAAATTATGGCTATGTCTCAGCAATCTATGATGGGTAGCGCTCTTGGTGCCGCTTTACAAGATGAAGGAATGATGAACAAAGTAGGTGGCGGCATTGGAAGTGTTGCTCGTGGTTTAATAGGACTTCCAAAATAAAGGTGATTAAATGAACAAGTCAAGTTTTGAAGATACAATGAATAGAGGAACAGTAGGATTAATGCAAGTATTTACTCCAAGACGTTCAGTAATCACAGATATGATTATGGTGCAATTTATTAGTGTAATAATAGCATGTTTTGGTGTGCTTATTTTCTCCGGTCAAGGTATGAATACAACAGATGTAACAGTTTACATGATTGCTATTTTTGTATCTTTAATCTTCATCACTTCTTTGTATGCTAAGATTACTAGATGACCACTTATCTATAGGACATTTCATAGAAGGCGATACAGCCTTCACTTTCATAAAACATCCACATAAATTACAGGTAGTAGAATACTTGTGAAAGAACTCACAGTCTCCACAAATACTCATTCTTTTTTCAAATTCTTCTATAGAAAGAGTGTTACCTTTACGAATATCGTTTACCGTAGTTCCAATATCTTTTATTCTTTGTTTGAGAGATGATTTAGGAACCCTCTCATAACGCCTGAACATAACCCTCCGAAAAACTAAACTAGCATAAGGATTATGGGCGATGCCGCTTTAAGCGAGCATATGGGGGAGAGTCAGCCAGTATCGAAACGCTCTTGCCCTCTATGTCAACACCCTAGTCGAAACGAGTTAGAGGAAGCCCTTTTGCAGGGTGAAATCTCTACAAAACAAATGGATAAAGACATGGGTTGGCGATTAAATACTACAGATAGGCATTATCGTAATCATATGGGTCAATTTCATATGGCTTCTAATCCTCAATGTAAAGTGTGTGCTCACCCTGATAGGGCTGAGTTTGAAAGTAGATATTTTACAGATGGTAGTGAGTCCGAGGTTATAGCAAAAGAATTAGAGATTGCTGAAACTACTGTATATCACCATATGAAACATCACTTTCAACCGTTAGTTCAAAGAAGCGCCGCCGCTGAGATAACATTAGTAGTAGGAGAGGAAATCAATGCACTCAGGTCAAATGTCGAATTACTCAATCATAAATTGTCTGAATTGCTCAATGAGGGAAGTATTCACGAAGATGGGTTCGTTAGAGATGCAGTGTCACTGCACAAAGAAGTCAGAGAATCAATAAAAGATTTAATGAAGATGAAAGAAGAATGGTCTCCAACAAGTGATAACGGTCAAATTCATAATACAATTAACATTCTGAAAGTAGAACTTGGTAAAGAAAATCCTGAATCTTGGGCTAGACTAAGAGGTAAATTAATGGAACATGTTGAAGGTGATTTGATATGATGACTGTTCCTGTTCCTGATTTATTACAAGTAACTCATCCGGGTTATAGATATGTAAATCGTAGTCATATTTTAAAAGAAGAAGATATTCCTACCTTCCTTGATTTCTGTAGAAGATTAATTGAAAGGTTTGAACATTATGGAGATATATCTATTTCTCCACCTGAGTTCTTTCAAAGCATATCATCTAATTTCAAAATTCTTTTTGAAGATGACAACCCTTCTGTATTTTTAGTTTCAAGAAATATGATAATTGGTCTTTTAGAAGAGTTTGATATGTTGATAGATAATATGCAAAGAGCATTTACTTCTACTCCTAGAATTTGTCATTTTTATCGTGATGTAGCCTCTACTTTGCGACAAACCTTTGAACATCACATCATGGGGGATAACCAATGACGGGCGGAATGATGGGCCGGACCTCGGACACAAGGATATACAATCCTCGTTCAGAGTCTTCGGAAATGTTTCGTGATAATCATGAAGATGAGCGTCCTCCTAAAGGAATAGAAGACGGCTTGGATAAGGAAAAGAGGCAAGATAAAAAACAAGCCAAAAAAGAGCAAGAGGAAAAAGAAGACAATTCTATTAGACACATCAAAGTAAAGAATCATCATCTTGGTCTAAAAGGTAAACAAACTACTGAAATGGAAGATGAAGATGAAGGTGGTAAGAAAGAGGCAGATTTAGAGCCTAGTAACCAAACTATGCCAGCGGGTGCTGGTGGATTCTTAACCAGTTTAGCAACTCAAGCCAAAGGGCCGGGAGCGGCTGGTGGTGAAATGATTCAAATGTCTAAGCCAATGGAAGGTGCTTGGTCGGAATTACTCAAAAATAATCCATCTTTTCCTTACCCCTATCCGCCTACTGCTCCTAAAGACGATGAAGAACCCTGTCCTGATTGTAAAGGGTCGGGTATAGACCCTGATGATTTCATGGAATGCGGTAGTTGTGAGGGCGAAGGGACAAAGGAAGCGATGGATAGACTTTATCCACCAAAATCTGATACAATAGATTTTGACGATAATCCTGAAACTTCGGATGATAACCCGTGGGAAAAAGTCGAAGAAAAAATTAGAAGAGAACGTGGTATACCTCCCGGTGAAGCAATCGAAAGAAATTATGAAAAAGATTGGCAAGAAAAAAATAAAAGTGAGCCAATGGATATGGCTTGGGGTATGTTAAAAAAAAATCAACCCAGTAAGAGTTTAGCCCGACAGAGGAAAAAAGAAGGATATGCAAAGTGGAGACCATCTACGGGTCAGTTTGAACTCCCAAAAGGAGGTAGCAGTCCTCATACTGCAACATCCCGAAGAGCAAAAAACATCAGCCGTAATCTACCTTTAGGTAGAAAAACTGGATTAATGAAGCCACATCTTTCTGTTGAGTTTTCTCACAGAGGTCTTGCGAGTAAACAACCTATGAGTAAAGACCCTCAAAAATATCGTGCTTATCTTGCTTCTCAACACGCTCGTAAACTATTGGGTAATGTTCGCTCTACAGTTTCTCCTCATTTATCACATAGTCAACGCTCATTTTATGCAGGTCCAACTGGAGGAGGGCATCTTTCAGGAACTTTACAAACTCCAAGAGTGCCTAGACCACGACTTCATCAAGTTCGTGCTCCAAGTATTGTTCCTCCTAAAATGAAGATGCCTCGTCTACAACGCCCAAAGATGCCAAGTATGGTTACAATGAGTGAAGATGAAATTGTTCAAAGTGATATTCTAAAAGAGAATTTTTATGATACTGCCTTAATGAGGCACATGATAAAAGAAATTAGAGACTTAATGCATCAAAAGAAAGACAGAGATAGTAAGAAGAAAGGTAAAGGGCAACCCGATGTAAGTGGAGCCGCTAGTAATTTACCAAACTATGCTGGTAACAATCCAGTGTCAACTACTAATCCTGAGGGCGGAACAGAAGATGAAGATGATGCAAGACGCTGGGGAATGTCACCACATGACCTTGTTGGAAGAGGAAGTGGCAGAGCATGAATGTTCTTGTGCGTAAATCATATACCATTCTAAAGGGTGATGGTAATTATGCTTACTATAACGGACACCCTCATCTTTTGACATCACCTCCTCCTGAGGCTTTCCATCCTGACAAAGATAAACCCGATGTCCCTCTTTTTGCTCATTATGGTAATGCAAAACCCCACCCTAACGGTCATCATGGGATGGGGGAATTAATACCGGGAAAATTTACTAGAGGTAAATACGGAGAGTTTGCTTATGATGATGGTGAATATCATCACCATCATGGTATTGATGGAGTTATGCATGCTGTTGGTCGAGCACTTGAAGAAGCAAAATTATTGGGTGAGGAACATCCTCAGTTAGGAGAACTTACTCCACGTAATCTTATTCAACAAGCAATACAAGAAACTAACCAAAGACACCAAGATGATTCAGGTTTTCATCATATACCTGATGTAGATGATATGGAGCACAGAAAAATTCGTGCATCAGGTTATACAGGTAGAGAAGCCGCAGTAAGACCCAATCGTTCTAAAAGTGGAGATTATATTTCTGCGTTTACAAATCGTTTGAATCCAAAAGAAAAAATTGGAGCATTTATGGAATCTTATTCTGTTCCATATAATAATGCATTACAAGAAATTTTGATTAACAAATTGGGCCTCAAAAGTTTAGTCAATGTAGAATGGTTAAAGAATAATTACATTTCAATTGATGATTTACATCCTATGGGTAGAAGGCTCAAAGGTAGAGGTGGAGACCAAATTAACAATTTCTTTGATGGGTCAGGTAGTTTACCTGCAACTCATTTGAAAAATGCTCCTGAGGGAATTGTTCACGATGCGGCCCATACAGGTATTCAGTCATGGGAAGTAGCACATCATGACCCTGATTTTTTCCACATGACTTTACAAAGACAACAAGTAGGTCCAAAGAATGCTCGTGATAGCGCTAAGTTTCATATTGCCGAGGCTTTGAAAGTATTAGACCCTAGTAAAATTCCTGATGTTGATGTTCCTATTAACACTACTCCGGGTTCTACTGGAGTTCCAAGATATACTATGATGAATCTAAGAACTGTTCTTCGTAGCCCTACTTCGATGGATAATATGGTTAATGAATTATCAAAAACTCCTGCTTTTCAAAAATTGTTTGGAAGAATAAATGCTGGGGGCGCTAATAATCCTAGTCCGGGTAAAAGAGCATTCCAGCATTTACTTGATACTTTTGGAGGAGACCCCGATAAAGGAGCAACTTTTGATTCCTTAAGCACTCATGTAACTCATGGACCTCATCTAAGTTCAGAAGATGGTATAGTTCCTACCAAAAAATTAGGAACTCATGCTCAAGCCGCTAAATTTTACAGTAAGGTTATGTTATCAGGTCCTCATGAAGAAGGTCCAAGTGCTATGAGGCACTATATGCCCGATGATGCTACTCTTCAAGAATTAGGTTTGAGTTTACCTAGTCTTCAAACTGCACATGTAAGAAGAGGAGCAACAGAAGCGTTAGCAGATTTAGTAAGTGAGGCTTTTGGTCATCAAACTCGTAGACCTTTACCTGAATCTATTCCTCAAACTGCATTATCTTCTGCAAGATTAGAATACCCTAGACAAATGTTAGAAAGTCTTCCTGCACATGTGCCCTTTTACCCTGATGTATCTTTACCACCAGTCGCTAAACCGCAAGTAGATACAAGACCTACTCATATTCCTCGCTCAGAAAAAACACCTGCGCCTCAGATTCCATCAGGAGGCGTGGTCGCTCCGCCTCCAGTTGCACCCCCTAACCAACCTCCAAGAGCGGCACCCACTCCACCAAAAACTCTGAGTCCTGAGTTTCAACAAGCAAGACAAGAGTTTGGTAGAGCAGACCCTGAGGCTCTAAGAGAAATGGCTCGCCAAGCAAATATACCTTTGAGAACAGGAGAAGTGGGAGAACCTCTTTCACCATACGAACAAAGATTCCAACAATCATTTGGAGACCCAAGACAGCAATTGCTTACTCAATATATGAAGTCAATTTCTCAAGACTTATCTCCTATGGATAGAGTCATGAAGGCTATGGAACTAATGCAAATTGATGATGCTAAAACTGATTCAAAAATTATGAAGAATGCTTTAGTCCGTCCAATTAATATTGCAGATTTACACGGAGTTAATCATCTTGCTAAGAGTATAAATCTTACTCCAGTTGATGTGCGCTCTATTGCTCATTCAGTTGGTGATTGGGAAAGAATAGCAAAGAGACTTAATGTAACCTCGGACCAAGTAAAGGTTGTCAAAGTAAGTGTGGGGGGAGTCTGATGGTTGAATATGTAGGTGTGATTCGTAAAGAAGTAGTATCTGCTATGACTCCTACTGGACCTCAGTTACAATATACGATGGGTAGTAACAAAGATGACCCAAATAGAAAGTTTACTGCTGAAACTTTTGCGCCTACGGCTAGAAATGTAGCAATAAGAGGAGAGAAAAAACAAGGCGCTCGTGGTTTTGGAACTGTAGGGGCAGGTAATTTTCAAGGACCAATGTTACCATCTCAAAGTAATACTGCACAGAGAGCGGCAAGTAGGGGTTCAAGATTTGCTAACAGAGCGCAAAGATACGGGAAAGGATTAGGTTCGGCTTTAGGAGGTATTGCTGGTATGGTAAGTCTCGCAAATGCTGGAGCACAAGGTCAAGATTTAATGAGTGGAGCATTATCTGCTGGTCAAACTGGTAAGTTTGTTTCAGATGCTGTATCTCCGACTTTAGGAAATGTTGCTGGAGATGTTGCTGGTAGAGTAGGAGTAGCAACTACTCGCCAAACACCAAGAGAAAATATTCCTGTAGATAATCAAGGAAGAGTTGATGCTACTAATGGTCAAAAACAAATTGGAGTTGGTCAGGCCGCTAATCCTACCTTACTACCTGAAAGAGCGGCATCACTGCAAGAACCAGTAAAGCCATTTACAAAACCAGTGGCTACTCAAGATAAAGTAAGGGTAAAACAACATCAAAATGAATTTTCTATACCCGAAAATTTTGAGTTAGGAAAAATACCAACACAAAGGTCTGATGGTAAATCAGGCTCTCAATGGGATATGTATGGTAAAGATAAAAATGTTAAGAGGACAAAAGGGTATCAAGACTCATTAGCCACTGCTAATCAACAACCAGTAGCAGTTGAGCAAACAGCACCAGCACAACCAGCACCAGCACAACCAGCACAACCAGCGGCAACAAATTTACCTACTCAAGAACAAGTTCCTGTATTACCAGCAACAGCACCAATGAATACTGCTAATGTTCAACCAGCCGCACCAGCCGCACCAGCCGCACCTGCTTCATCACTAACTCCACAGCAAACAAGTGCTGTTGGTGTAGTAGCAGGACAACAACAACAACCTACAGAACCTGAAACTCCTGAAGGAAGCGACTCAACAGGTTTGACACCTGAACAAGCGGCGGCGGCAAAAGAGGCTGGTAAGATGACGATGGTAAGTCCCGAAGCGGCTGATGCTAATAAAATTACACAATCAACAAATCCAAAGAGATTCGTAGGGGTGATTTGATGTCTAAAGAAGACGAGCAAATGAAACAACTCATCGTAGAAATGGATGGGAAGATGTCTGCTCGTTCTTTCAAATATTTCTTTGAAACTGTATTGGGATTTGATTATGCAGAACATCATGCTAAGTGGGATAAAGGATTAGAAGACAGTAGATATTATTGTGTAAAAGCAAGTCGTGACCACGGTAAGTCTGTGTTCTTTATGTCTTATGCTCTATGGATTGCGGCATTTAATCCTAACAAACACATCATGATTTTTAGTCACAGTCTTGAACAGACATTAGAACATATGAGATTTATCCGTGGTAATATAGATACTACTCCTTGTCTTCAACATTTGAAACCCGGAGGTATTCCTTGGAGAAAGACATATTTTGAGTTTACAAACGGAAGTCGTATTATGGCTAAATCGGTTGGTGGAGGAACTCGTGGTTTCCACCCTGATGTTGTGGTATGTGATGATATTCTATGGGGCACAACTGGAAGTGAATTACAAAGAGCCGCTGATTGGTTCTATGGTGTTTTACTCCCTGTTCTTCACCATTCAGGAAGAATGATGATGGTAGGAACTCCGTTTAGTTACAACGATTTGTATGCTCAATTAGAGAAAAAAGAGACATTTACAGTAGAAACTTATCCTGCTATAAATGCAGATGGTGAAGCGATGTGGCCTGACCGTTGGAGTTTAGAAGCACTTGACCACAGGCGAATGTCTATGCCAGCAATTCAATTTACTCGTGAGTATCTTTGTGAACCAATTCACGATGTTGCGAGTATGTTCCCTCATTCAATATTAGAAACAGCACGAGATGAAAATTTAATTCTTTTAGACCGTGCTCAAACTGATTATGACGAAGAAGGAAAACCAGCAGGTGTATTTGGTCAACATTTTATTGGTTGGGATACTGCAATTGCTTCTGATAAAAATGCTGACTTTACAGCGATGATGGTTTTACGAACCTTACCTGATGAAAACATAAAACAAATTGTTGGTATAGTTCACGAAAGAGGTATGAGTTCTGTTGCACAGAAACGTCAAATGATTCTTTTAAATCAAAGATTTCAACCTGATTTAATTGAACTTGAAGGTAATAACTTTCAGCGTATGTTTGCTATGGAACTTCAAGAAATTAGAGATGATATTCCTATTCGCACATTCATGACTACTCGCACAAAAAAGGAAAGCCTCTTCATGAGTTTACTCATGGCCTTTGAACAAGGAAGGATTAAAACTCCATACGGTGACGAAAGAAGTAAGAAATTTACACATAAATTGGAAGAAGAATTGAATCGTTTTGGAATGCAAAAGAATGGAAGGTTGGAAAGCGTGGGGACTCATGATGACTTGGCTATGGCTTTGGCTCTTGCTAACTGGGCTACAAAAGAATTTAGAGGCTCAATTGTAATGTTAGATGATATTCTCCCCGGATTTGATAGTATACTCACAGGTAGAACTGGTGGAGGGGGGTGGATGACACCATGAAAGAAAGTAAATTAGGCGGAAAAAAACACGGAATGGTATTGATTATTTCAGTAGGAAAGAAGGGAGATAAAGACCCTACTCATGTTGCTGACCCCGATACAAAAAAGAAGGCTAGTATTGATGACTATCTTCAAGAAGCAGAAAGTATGAGAGGAGCAGGAGACTCTGTTAATGCTCGTAGATTTTCTGATGTTGCGTCTGCTATGCAAAGAGGCCCAGCATATGAACAATCTATAATTGATAGACACGGAAGAGAGGCATCTAGTATTGTATCACCCGAAGGCACTGGTGAATATGCTCAATTATTATATGATGAAGGAAGACAATCTCCTGATTATATGGAAGCAAAAAGAGACCCGGAATATTTTTCAGATTATGTTGGTGGTGATGACCAACGTAGAGCGTTCATACAAGCGATGAATGCTTTACATCATGGTAAACAAAAAGTTAGTGATTATGATTCTCGTGCTCAAGATATGGCTCAACAATTAAGAGAAGATGACCCTACAAAATTTTTCCTTGATAGAAGAATGAAAGAGGGAGATTTTGTTAAGGCTATACCACCTGAGGTTTTAGGAGGAGGTATACTCGCTGGTCTTGGTGGTTCTGCATTAACTCACTTTATGGCTTGGTTAACTAACAGATTAGAACAAGATAGGCAATCACAATCGGAGAGAGGGCCAAATGAGTGATATTCAGATTTATGAAGTAGGCCCTAGAGATGGCTTACAAAATATTGAAGAGGTAACTCCTACTACTGATAAAATTAATTTAATCAAAAATTTATACGAAGCAGGTTTGCATGATATTGAAGTTACTTCTTTTGTTCATCCTAAACTCGTTCCTAATATGGCTGATGCAGAAGATGTATTCAAAGCAACAAAAGATATTGCTGACTTTAGTGTTTTAGTTCCTAATCAAAAAGGATTTGATAGAGCACATGAAGTAGGAGCAAAGAAAATGAATGTATTCTTTTCAGCCTCAGATTCATTCAATCGTGCAAATTTAGGTAAGAATATGACAGATGTATTATCTGATATTGATGTAATGCTTGAGAATACAAATAAAAAAGATGTAAGAGCATACATCTCTTGTGCTTTTGGATGTCCTATAGAAGGAAGACCAAGTGAGTATAAATTATTTGAAGCAATAAAAGCGGCTGACTCTATTGCCGATACCATAGTATTGTGTGATACAATAGGTAGTGCTCACCCTTCTTTGATTAAGAGAACATCACAAGTAGCACAAACCTTTGACTCAGAAATAGCATTACATTTGCATCATAAAAGAAATAAAAAAGATAACATGTTTCCTAATATACGAGCAGGTTTAGAATCAGGTATTACTCAATTTGATGCTAGTATTGGTGGGTTAGGTGGGTGTCCTTTCATTCCCGGTAGTGGTAGTAATCTTTCAACTAATGATTTAGTTAGATTTTTACATAAAAGAAATTATGATACTGGATTAGATATTTGGTTGTTAGATGATATTGCTCAATCTTATACTGATGATATTATACCACATACTCCAATAAGCCTTCGGGTTAAAAATAAACTAGGGAAAATATTTGATATGACCCCTATGAGTAGCAAATGGTAAATAGGTCAATAGGGAGGTCAAAACATGTGGGGGTCAGCAATTATAGATGATGATTTTGGCGAACTACATAGTTTTACAAATCCTTCTGAAAAACAAGAGATTTTAATTTCAAAACAATTTGAGTTTTCTATCAACGGAGATGGTTGGTTTGAAACTCATATGAACTGTAATGCTGATGTCTTAGTAAAGCGTTTAAGAAAGGCTCGTAGATATAACAAAGATAACAAAGATGAGATTGATAAATTCATAGAAGATGTAAGATTAATCAAAGCATTAGAGACTGAGTTAACCCTAAAAAATATATCTTGGGCTACTCCTTTCTACGATACAATGAAGAATCTAGGGCTTAATGACCGTAAATTAAAAAGTTTGAGAAAGTTTGGAGAGAGTAGACAAATATCATTACAACAAGCGTGTTTACTTTGGGATAAAGCAGAACAAACTTTGAAAATGTTAGATGAACATGAAGATGTTTGGGGTGTAGAAGAACAACAAGCATGGGCTTCTGCTATGCAAGACAGAACATCTGCAAGAAAAATGTGGACTACATCTTTACATCATATGGATAAGTTATCAAAAAAAGAGCAAGACTTTTTGCATTTTGCATCTAGTGAACTTTCAGAAAGAGGTCCTATGAAAGCATCAGATATTCAAAACAATGCGGGAGATTCTAATCTTCTGACTAAATCTTCTACTTCTCGTAAACTTACAACTTTACTCAATATGTATGGGGAAGAAGTAGATATTGTAAAAGGAGCAGTTAGAGGCACTTATGTTAAGATAGGTGCTAATGGTTTAATTTTAAAAGACCCTTGGAGTTATAGTGCAGGTTTTCTTGATGCCGATGGTTATATTACTATAACAGAAAGAGGAGAGCCTCGTGCTGGTATGATTGCTACTGGGGAAAGAGGTAAAGTCCATTGTGAAGATTTGTTTAAAACACTAGAATGTGGTGTTCTTCAAACTGATAACAAGGTATACAAAAACTCAAACAGAAGCCAACATAGGCTTCAATTTTATTCAAAAAATGATTTGCGTAAACTACTAAATGGTGTGTCTCCATTCCTTAAAATGAAGTCACTTCAAGCAAAAGCAGTTTTAGCCTACATTGATGAAAAAGATACAACCCGTAAACAAGAGTTGAAGCGATTAGTTCGTTTTGAAAATTGGAAAGATGATAAGAAAAAATCATCTGCTCTTCTTGAAACATGGGGTATAGATGAAGATACAATTGATAAATATAGGGGGACTCTATGATGGCAGAAGAAGAAAAAGGTGTAGTGAGTAGATTTCTAAGTGCTCTTGCTACTCCATTCAAAAGAAGAACAACACCTCAACCACAAATGCCTTTGTATACCACAGGTATACAAGAACCAGTTTTAGCACAAGGTATTACTTTACCAGCACTATATGCTGTATCAAATGAAAATCTTATTCTAAGAACAGTAATCACAAAATTAGGTCAAGAAGTATTCCGTAGAGGTTACTATTGGGAAAAGAAGTTCCGTATGAAGTGTGATGAGTGTGAAGAAGAATTTCAACACGATGTAGAAAGTTGCCCTTCTTGTGGAGGTTCTGTATCTACACCTGACCCTGAACAAGCCATGTATCCTAAATGGTTATTGAAGAGAGAAAACTCAATGGAGCAAACTTTCATGCAGGTTCTTCACGAAGTAGAACGTGATTTGAATATTGTTGATGATGCTTTTATTATTCTTATCAAAGAATACTATGTTGACGAAAAAACAGGAGAGGTTCAATTCTATAGAATAAAAGAGATAATCAGAGGAGACCCTATCTTTATGAGAATTATTGCTGATAAACGTGGTGTTCGTGGTGGTAGATACAAAATTTGTCGTATTCATCGAGACCAAGTAGCATATCCGGGTCAAGAGCCAAAATGTCAAACATGTGGTTCTCGTCTTGTTGATGCTCATTATGTGAATATGGCTGGTAGTGGAAAGAATCAATATTATACTAAGGGAGAGGTTATTCACCTTTCTAAATATAATCCAAGTAAACTGTATGGTAAAAGCCCTGTAAATACTCTATGGAGACAGGCTATGACTTTGACTGCTATGGATAATTACATCTATACAGCATATCAAAAGCGTAGGATTCCTAAAGGTATTATCTCAGTAACTACAGATAATCTTGAATCAATGAAGTCCTTTTGGAAGGGCGTTGATGAAAAGATGGAAAGAGACCCTCACTACATTCCTAAAGTTGGTATTGAAAGTAACTCAGGTAGAGGTGGAGTAAATTGGGTTAAGTTCATGGATACCTTAGAAGAGATGCAATATATTGCTGTTCGTGATGAAATTCGTAATCGTATAGCCGCATTCTATGGAGTATCTAGTATCTTTATGATTGACAATGGTAAGTCAGGTGGTCTGAATAATGAAGGATTACAAATTCTTGTTACAAATCGTGCTGTCGAATATGGTCAAAAAGTATACACTGATATTTTATTCCCTAGACTTCTGAGAGAGTTTGATGTAACTGATTGGAAAATAACTCTTTATCCTAATGAAGAAGAAGATGAAATTACAAGACTACGCCGTGATGAAATGGAAGTTAACTTAGCACAAAGAATGCAAATGCTTGGATACAAACCTGAGTTGATGGAAGAAGGCGAAAGAGATGTTCGATTTACTTACAAGAAATTAGAGGAGCAAGCACAACCTCAGGCTCAACCTCAGGCTCAACCCCCAGCAGGAGGAATGCCACCGAGACAAGCCATGCCTCCAATGCAAGGAGGAGCACCTCCTCAGATGATGCATCAAGGTAAGTTACCACCTCAGATGATGCAACAACAAGGTATGCCTCAAGTTATGCCTCCTTCACAACCCGGTGGAGAAGGTATGGGAATCCGCACACCGAGAAGTCCAGCAAGACCTCAACAAAGAAGTAGTCCCGGTGCTGGAGCACCTGTTTCAAATGTTCAACAAAGAGGTCTTGACCCTACTATTCAACAAAGAAATCAGCAAGCATTAATGAACGGTAGACGCTTGCGAGGAGCATAAGGACTTTTAATGCGATATTACTTCGGTTATACAGAGGCGGCACTATGAACCTACAGAAAATGAATCCAATGGCTAGAAAAATGAGCGTCCACACAGAGGCGTTTACAAAAGCGTTAGAAAGTGGTGATGCGTTTAATGCTCAAAAGCACCTAAATGAGGTTTTGAAGTTTGCAGGATTCTTGAACGAAGATATACATAGTTCTATTCGTAAATCAGATGAAGCAACACCTGAGAATGATATTGTATCTAATCCTGTTCAAAAAATGAATGAGACAGGACAAAAAAGAAACTTTGATGTTTCTCAAAGAAGTAAAGTATTGCCCGGAACTATTATTTCTGCTCGTGTAAGTAATGGCATGCGCCCACATCACGGAACATTTGGTCGTTATCAACCTAACAAACAGTAAGGTGTAAATTATGAAAGAGCAATCAACTACTGAGAAATTGATGACTACATTAATTTCAAAAATGGAATCTATGGATTCAGACCTTCAAATATTAAAGTCTGAAAACATTCGTTTACAACACGCAGTTAACAACCCAGTATCACTTCTTCGTAAGGCTGGTTTTGTTCAAGCAAACACCCCATTTAGTCAAGATATTTCTACCGATGTTTTCCGTGGAGATATTGGAGTTGAGGGAGCAGAAGGAGATTCCCTTATCTTGAAAGATTCTAATAAATATTCTAATGAAGAGATTCACCTAATGAGTTGGGAAGAAATACACGAAATGGCTGAATCTGCAAAAGAAACTGAGGTGACACAATGAGACCTATTCCATCACAAGCAAGTAGAGAAGCAATTGAACTATTGAACAAAGCACAGAGATTAGAAGAGCGAATGAATAAGGCTCAAAATTTCAAAGAAGATTCTTTTACTGCAAGAGAAGCAGTTCAAGAGAAAAAGATGAAGGAGCAAGCAGAACCTGTTCAGAAATCAGGAGATATGGGTTCACAACCTACATTCAATGTTTCATTTAATACAAATCCTCAGGGAATTGGTTTTGTCTCTGAAACAGCAGGTCAAACTCGCAGTGCTTATTATACAACAAATCAACATTTACTAGATAGTGAAGATGTAGCAAACAAAGGAGCAACATCTTCTTCTGTTAATCTTGAAACTCTTGGTGGTCAAATGAATCCTCATGAAGGTAGTGGAGTTGATAGGTTAGATGAAAACGGAGTAATTAGTAAGGCCGTTTGCTCTCTATGTTATGGTAATCAATATACAGGTCACAAAAAAGAATGCCCTCATAGTTCACCAACCCCAAATGAAAGGTGATGGGGTGTGTTGTTGTGCGGGAAGATGCTGTAGATTGGTATTTGAGAAGTAGAACAGACTTACTCAAATCTATACTTGATGGATTAGATTATGATTCATCTATTGCTAATTTTGCGTTTGCTAAGTTAAATCTTAACAGACACGGTTATAATTTACAAAAGTCAATGGAAGATATTGTCTGTGATTCTTTGATTCAAAAAGAATTATCTGACGGTTTAAAAAAGAAGATTAATGCTTTAATTGAAGAGTCTAAAAATGCTGATATGGATAGAAAAATGGAGATTCTTGATGAAATTAGTAGACTAGAACAATCTGCAAAAACAATGGAACATGTTGCTGTTGGAGATAAAATAGATGATAGGTATGCATCACAGAAAGAGTCTGTAGACCATATACATGGAGCCGAACAAAATCTTCCTGAGCATCATTGGACTGATAGATTTACTGAAAGAAATGTAAAAGATTTGTCTTCTACTTGGCCCGATGCTCCCTTAGATAATGACAAACATTATTCTGATGCACATATTTTTCATAAAAAACATCACCCTCTACGAAGAAAACATGCAGTTACTGGTAGAACATCAATGACTGAATTATTACGCTCATTCTATTTACCTGCTAAACCCGGTGCTAAAAGTGCGGCAGAGCAATACAAAGAACATGAAAGAGACTTAGAAAAAATTCATGCTAAAAATGAAAACCCAGCAGTTGTTGGTCACAAAAAATATGACAACGAAATTCAAAGAGATGTAATGCATCAACCATTTTTAGGCCCACTAGGAGACCATTATCTTCATGATATTTATGTCAATCATTTTGAAGATTGGAAAGATGCTAATCCTGAAAAAATAAAAGAGATTGCAGATAAATTTTCTAAACCTCAAGACCAAGAATATGCATTACAACAATTACATTTTGAAGATACTGCTGATACATGGGAAAATAATGACCATCATAGTATACCTATAGACCCAAAAGAGAATATGTCTGAGCAAGAAATTCAAGATGTTGTTTATCGTGGAGAAGGTGCCTCAACATTAGAGCCTTATCATGTGCCTCAAGGATTAGGACATATGGGTTATATGATGGGCTTAGAGTTCTTTAACCCAAATCAAAGACACAAAATTATGCAACATTTGCATGATAAAGGAAGTGATAACCATGATGCACAGAGCGTAGATATAGGTAACAAAAAATCTGTTTCTGCTGGAAGATTGAAAAGAAATATTAAGCAAAGAATGACTCATGAGTTTTTATCTGCTATGAGACCTCAACATCTACATGGTGCCAATACTCACAAGCATATGGAGAAAACAGAAGACCATCCTGAGGGAGAAGAGTTCTTCTTAAAACACGCTTTGTTAGGAGGATTAGAAAGTGTAAGTCATGGTGACCGCTCTTTAGTAGAACATTTATTGAGTGAATATAATGATATTTTATTCGACCCTGATTTCTTAGAATACGATGAAGAAGGAAATATGCCCGAAGGTTTGAGGCATTTACCAATTAAGGCTTTGAATAGAGCACAATACTTAACGAAAAAAACTCGTGGAGATGAAAATTACAGACAATCATTAGTAGATGAATTACAAAATCTTGATGAAGACCCTGCCTCTTACATGAGTAAAGAAAATTTGTATAATTTGTGTGGTTATAATGCAGATGGGACTCCAATGAATGAAGATGAGCATCCTCTTCTTCCTGAGTTTGAAGGTCCCTTTATTGATACAGATAAATTAGATGAAGTGTTAGAAAAAGCAAAAGAGCATGGAACTTTGAGTATGAGGCAAAAAGATGTTCGTAATTTTGATTCTGCTCATTATCTAGGCTTAAATGGAACTGAACTAAATCAAATACCTCCTGATGAAAGAGATGCATGGCCTATGGGCCAAGATGGTCATCCTATTGGATTAGCAACTCATTTTGCATCTCCCTATCATTATAGAGGGGGGCATGGAAGAAGTGGAGTTGCATACTTAGAAAAATTACACGATTCGATGCCTAAAGATGAAAACGGTTACTCTCTTCTTGGTAAAACAGAAGGTAATAGTTTCATACCCAATCCTAAAACAGTTGGTATGTTTGGGAGTTTCCTACCTACTCTATATGATAAGAGATATTCAACTCACTCAGGTTCTCATGGTTTAATTTCTCTTTGGGATGGCTGTTCTCATTTATCTTCAAAGGGTAAAATAAGAAATCCAAAGAATATACCTTTTCACAATCTATCAAGTTTATCAGGAGGTTATACAAATAAAATTCGTTATCTTACAGATAAAGAAAGAAAAGAAATGTTTGATGGGACTTCAATGAGACCTATGTTACACGATAAAGGTCATTTTACTACAAATCCCTTAATGTCTGTTGGGGGTGCTCGTGGTAAATTAGTTCAAACACAAAGAAATGCAAGAATGTCTCATCGTTTACTAACCGCTCTTGGTAGAACATATCCTCCTCACTCTCCTGCCCCATTTACTATTTTAAAAAGAAAAGATGTCAAAAGTGGTAGATACCCCTTAAGTCATAGTGGAGATAATGCTAATTTGTTTAGTGCATTCCAAGGATACTCAGGAAAAGAAAGTTCTCAATCTAAAAGAGGCGAGCAGAGTAGGCATAGAAGAGTAGGTCAAAAAGGTCAAAATCTTCGCAACATAAAACAGGCTAAAGAAATAGAAAATAAAATTCGTTTAGATGAAGATATGCAAACTAATTTAGATGATTTATCTGATGAATATGATGAATTAGCGCAGGAAATAATAAATCATGAAGAAGGCTCAGAAGGATTTGCTAAAATTAATCAGCGTTTATTTGAGGTAGAAACTGCTATGGCATCAATCAATGAAGAAGCAAAGCCTGATAGAAAAGGAGGTTATACTGCTCATCATGATGATTTAGAAATGAAAGATGAAGGTGATATGATGGCTATTGTAGAAATGGCAAAGAGAATGAAACCTCTTTTAGAAAAAGAAGACCCCGAAGCATTTGACCCTTCTAATCCAGCAAAATTCTTCGCTAATACTTCTCGTTTAATGAGAGATGCAAATATCGCTCTTTTGAGGCTACCACACTCTCAACATGGTTTGAAAACTTATGGTTATGGAGAAGATGAAAGAGAAAAAGCAAGTGCTAGTCAATTACTTTCTCAATCTCAAGGTAAACAAACAGTTCCTCATCACACTTTAGCACAAACACTTGCTGTAGGTGGAAAAGAGATTAGACCTGATATGTCTAATGCTAAAATTTTAGAAACTCTAGGTTTGCCTAATGATGATACTCATTTAAATTTAGTAGATAGGTTACGAGAAAATTTAGATGGGCCAGTAAAAGCATTAACTCATGGGTCTCTTTTAGCATCAGGAGTTCAATTCCATCCTAAAATAGATAATTCAAGATTTAGTGGTATTGAAGACCATCACAGTGCTTTAGAAGAGTTTCAAATTAACCATGGTTACAATGATGTTCATTACTCTGAGGCTTCTAAAAGAAAGAAGGCTGAAAGAGATTTTGCATCTGATATGAACAGAGAATATCTTGGTAAGTTATCATTCTTAGACCGACTTATGACTGGCGCTTATGCTCAAGAAGGCGAGGGATATGGTTTGAGTCATGTTAAAACTTCTAATCCTAATACTGATTACGGAAAGAAAACCAATGCTTTTGGAAAGTTAAATGGAAATGTTACTGGTCCTATTAATGAGGCTAAATCAAAATTACATGATGTATTTTTGTTTGACCCTACTAAAGCAAAAAGTATGGATGCTACAATCGCTCCTTCTCAAAATGTAACTCAGGCTGGTTTTAATATAAATAGAGAAATACACCCAGCCACAACAAAAGGTCATAGTGTGCAAGATATGTATATTTCAGGCACTATGGATGGTGGTTATGAAATGGAGCCTACTATAGGATTTGAATTTACAGGAGTTAAACATCCTTCCACTAATATCAACGCTATGGTTGGAACTAACATGGAGCCTCAAATGTTACACTCAGTTCAGCAACCTGTATTAGAAGCGTTACATGGTAATGAAACAGTAGAGCAAGTTCTATCTTCGGGCTATCAAGTTCAAAACCCAACCCCTAATGTTCTAAGACCTGATGTTCTCGGTTTACCACCAAACACAGACCCAATGG
>TARA_R110002012_G_scaffold101514_9_pt1 | contig 27856 bp, 29 predicted proteins | sample TARA_R110002012 | Tara Oceans TARA_R110002012 (sample SAMEA4396515) | marine metagenome | biome: Westerlies Biome; feature: [DCM] deep chlorophyll maximum layer (ENVO:01000326); material: water (ENVO:00002006), including particulate matter (ENVO:01000060) such as... | depth 40 m | reverse complement strand
TCTTAATTGCACCCGCGTTGTTTGCTTTAATAAAAGGTCTAAAGAAAAAGTCCGCGACCTGTTGATCGGGGGTTCCAATTGAGGCATCAAGCTCATCATCTAAGTGATCATAAACAGCACTAAAAGTTACTTGTATCAACTCATATAATTCCTTAGCCTGAGTTGAGTTTAAGGTTGGGATATTATCCAAACTCTTCTGTCCGAGGGCATAATATATTTTCTCTTGGGGACTCTTAACTTTTAGTTCTTCATACATTTGAGGATATTTTTTTACCATCTCCTTATAATCTTGAAGCTCATCCACAAAAAACGGCTCAGATAATTTAGGGAGATCTCTGGTAAATCTCGTTCGACCTTCGCTAATGTCCACATTAAACTCTTCAAGACCGATGTCTAGCTTTAAAAGCGTTAAACTAGAGTTTCCATACTTATAGTGTAATCCTTCTTCATCCAAGGTATGAGTCAAAGAAAACGGTGCATGAATCAATTCAGGTACACTTTTTCCATCGACCTCAATGGCATTGGGATAGTTTTCACTCACAAATTCTTTATATTTTTTGGGAAATCTGCGTGGGTCCAAAATGGGCAACAACGCCAAAATATTTTCTAACCACGCATAAAAGTAGTTTGGATTATTTAGTTCGCGGCTTACGCCCAACAAAATTTTATCCATTTCATTTAATGTTCCTAGACCGCCAGCAGCGACGGGCTGCTCCACATCAAATAATGCTGCTTCCACAGAAGGATAAAGTGGAAAGAGAAAAGGATTCATTCCTATAACAACCTTTAAAATATCTTGCAAAAATTCCTTTTCAAAGCCATCGTTTCTTAAAAGTGTTGTATTGCCCTTCTGCCGGTAGCTCAAAGTATCGGAAAAAGCATAGGGAAAGAGATTATACTGTTTAACATAACTCCGAGTCTCGGGCTGACCATTAGTCTTAAGAACCCGACTCAAGCCGTAATTCCCATACAATACGTTATAAGCCAAGGATAAATCTGCTCTTAAAATATCTTCTTTATCGGGGTTGTCTCCCGCCATGTCGCCTGTAAACAGGAATTTTAAAACCTTATAATCATAATAAGGCTTTATTCTCAACTGGGAAATAATTCCCGAAATGCTTTGTGCCAGAGCAAAATTACTAAAGCCAGCTAATAATGCTGGAGCCGTGCTTACCTCATTTAAAACGCCTGTGCCGATATTGAGAATTTCACAAAAAGCACTAGTTCTCTCTTCCAGTTCAGCTTCGGCTTGCTTAAAAATGTCGTCAGCATCATCAGCGTTTCCTCTTTCTCTTATAAGTTTTTGTTTGAGTGCATCTTTAATCGCGTCTAAAGTTTCTTGTCCGTTTACTAACTTTGGAGGACATTGTTCACCGGGTGCAATTTGTTCAAATAGTGTGGCGGCGATGAAGGCTTCGTACTCATAACTTGCATTAAGAATGTTTAACATGGTTCTAAATTTAGAATCCGCAAAAGTCACAGGAGCAAAAAAGTTGTTAGCTAAAAACTTACCATGATTAAAAATATGTATTGGGGTATCTTCATTTAATAATGCCTTAAAATTAGCAATTGGCATTTGAGATGCTAAAAAGCGTACAAACTCCTGAAGCTTTGCACTGGTAATTTCAATGTCAATGGCTCGTAATTGAGATGCTACGACTTCACTATTTTGGGGCGTAAGTCCAGACGATGCGACCTCACCTTTTTTATTATTTAGTCCGACACCTATATCAGAGGTGTTTGGATCTAATTCCGACTGTTGGCAAGAAGAAAAATCTGCATCACACTCTACATCGAGCAGTGCAAGAATCATTTGAACGAAACCAACAATAAGCTCGGTCATAATTTTTAAAATAAGACCCAAAAGGAAAGCCCTTAAACACTTGTACCAATCTATAGACGGCATGGACGGTACGCGGCGATTATAAATCATGCCGAGGATGGGAGAAAGGGGTTGCTGCTTGAGGCGATCTTCAAAAAGCTCGGGAAAATTCTCGATCACCTCTCTTGCCTCTAAAGAAGTTCTATACGTTCCCATAACATCGAAATCAGCCAAACACGCAAGATCACCGCCGCCTAATTTTGATAATTCACACTTAAAACGATCAATTGCCTGTGCAATGAAAAAAGCCCAATTCGCCTTATTCATAATATTATTATAAAGGTCATCAAATGTTTGAACTGATTTTAAAGCAAATTCTAAACACCCAGAGCCGCCGAAGGCTTGTTCAGTAATTGTATATTTGCGTTTATAAAGCTCCGTCAAGAGTTGTTCTTTTTCTAAAGGACTCAATGTTTGAAAAACATCCCCAAAAGAATTTAATACTGGACCTCGAAGTGGTTTGGTTGGTGGGGTGGCTGGTGGCGATGGTTTGTAAAAAACAGAGTACTTATAAAGCTTGTCAAAAAAGTCTTTATAGTTGTCGGCTGATACAAGTTTTTCGAAGTCGGTCTCGACTAAAGATAGAATCATCGAATATTCAGGTGAGCCATAGCCCGATATAGCTTGGTGAGTTTTATTAGAAAATTGCTTTATTTGTAAAAAACTATAATCTAACTTAGCTGACTTGCCCTCTGAATCAAAAGTTAACCAGCGAAGTTGTCTAAGGAGCGACGGGTAATCAGGGCTGTAAGTGATTTCCTTACCTTCTTGATCCTTACCAAGTTTGAACGGTCCCTGTAGCTTGGCAAAATCTGTTATAGAAACTAACTTCTTGTCTACCATTTCATCGATTTGTAAATTAAAAGGAATATCCGTTCCTAAATCAAACTTTCTCTGTTGAACTCCAGTGCGGACAATGGATGCAAGAACAAGTGCCACACACCGTTTTAAAGCCTTATCTTTTGGAGAATTTACAAAAATATATTCCATATCGCTTAATGGCGAATCAGCTTTTTTCCCCTTAAGGGCTTCTCCAACGTAACTTGCCAGCCCTTTCATTTCTGTGATGTCGAAAGACGAAAACACTGCATCTAGTTGTTTAATATAATCTTGTTCTATCAAGCATGTTTTTCCACTATATAAAACAACTTCTTCTAGCTGTCCAAGCTGATTAGTGGTAGGAATAATAGGAGTTGCAAAAGCCATTCCTTCATTGGCGAGTTGGGTGTTTTCTAAAATGATAGCAGCCAAATCAGCGAACTGGTTTTTTATTTGAATTCTTACGCCCAGTGATTCTACCGACTTTAATTTTTGTGCGGTAGCTTGTCCTGTGATGACCGAGGTTTTTACAAAGGTAGAGAAGCCTTTTATGGTGTCCAGTTGAGTTATAACACTTTTTTGAAGCTCGGCAGTTTTTTCATCGTTGCCGATATAAAGAGACTTACCTGCCTCGGAGAGACTAGTGAAGAATTTTTGTGCGGCTTTGCTTAGGCGAGGTAAACGTGATTCTAAATCTGAAGTGCGTAGAGATACCTCTGCCACCTCATCTAAAAGGGGCGGCAATTCACTTAAAAAGCCATGAATAACCTCTGCTCCGTAAGACGTACCTTCGTGAAGGTTTGTCAAAAAATTAACAGCATCAAGGTTCAGTACACGAGGAACTATGGTATCCACTAAAAGAGTCAAAGGAATTTTATATGTAAAAAAGCCCCAGCGAGCCGTAGATACAATTTTGGGATTATAAGTCACTACAATTTGGGGTTTAGATGAGGCAGCGTCGTTGGCAATTACATCCTCAAAAATTGCCGGGTTTAATTTTAAAAATTCTCCCGCTGACTCGGCTAATATAGCTCTCGTTTTTTCATTAAAAAGAAAATTTCGACCCAACTGCTCTAAGATAATACCTTCTTTGGCGCAAGTGCGATAAATAAACTCTGTGTCGTCAATATCGCTTAAATCCGAAAACTCAAATTTATCTCCTTGGTTTGTTTGGGCGTTTATGTCTTGTAAGGCTTTCACTCTAGCATAAGGCTCAACATAATAGGGTCTAATAGACTCATCAATAACCGTAAGCTGATTATAAATGCCGCTATAATATTGATTAGAGGTCTTAGCTGGACCAAAATAAAAAGGCTGGACAATATCCACTGTTTTATCTGTTTGGTTATAAAAAGTTATATTGGTTTGAGCTAACTGAGCAGCAGGAAGCCTGCGAAGGCGATTAAAAACACTTAGAATAAATGTAGGATCTTTAACATTGGCATCCTGCACACCAGAGATCTCTTTAATCTTTGGAATAGCATATTCAGTGGTTAAAGAAATCATTGCTCCATCGGCTGGGAGCGTTACGTCTTTGATATTATCCGATAAAGTTTTAGTATCTTTGGGCTTTACGGTAAATTCACGCTCTACATATCCCGTCTTACTCTTTGCTACTCCAGCTAAAACCCTGACTTTAATATATTTTGACTTTTTCTTGGTAATCCGCTCTAGTGGTGTTCCATTGGCTAAAGCGCCCAACACATCATTACTTGCAAAATCTTTGTAAGGGTGTTTGCCCTTTGCATCTTTATACAAACCAACCGGGAAATCGCCTTCAGCTTTAATCTCTAAGTCAATTTTACCAGAAGTGGTGCTTAGGGGCAAAAACTCAGGATTTACAAACTTTGGTTTAAGATTTCCTGCATCTTGTATACGAATAAAACCTTGGTTAAGTTTGTGTGGTCCTGAAACTATGGTGGCATAAAAGACGTTCTGTGCATTATAAAAAGCCTTTGCTAAAAACTGAGTGCCCGCATCTAATGGAAATGTTGGAGAGAGTTTTAAAGAACCATCAGCAGCATTTAAACCATTGCTAATATATAATTGAGCATCTTGTGTGGTTATTTTATAATAACCCTGTCCCTTCAAATCGTATGAAATAATGAGGTCGTCGGCTGTTTCCGAAAAAAAACTATCGGGGGCAAATTTTTCTTTTATGTCTGTCATCTTAAGTGGTTTTGTTTAGTTTACTGCAAATATAAGTAGGACTCCCATCCATGAGATAGCTAGCCTTATAGGCTCCGTGGTTAAATTGTCTTAAGTTTATTTCTACTACTTGCATAATATTATCAATATAGGTTAACACGTTATTACTAATCGACACCGGATCAACAGGTGGTGATGTAAACGGGGTAAAAGGAATGGTGGGCACATGTACATGTCCGACCATGGCGGTGGTAAGTTGTGCAATCATTTTATCTACCATGGCAAACTGGGTATCTAATTGAGCTAAATGCTCCACAATACCATTCATCGCATCTACCATATTGCCACCTTTAATCATAGGTTGAAGATCATAGTTTGGCTCATTGATATTAGCGCCGCCAATTAAATCAATCCCATATTTACCTTTAATGTTGTTGTTGGTAGAATTGAATTGGTCAGTCATCGTAACAAGTTTAATACTCTCTCGTGCAATCAATCGGATGCCGTCAGCCTTCAATGCCACAGCAGATTTGTTTTTGGCTGCGCCATCAACAGAACCTACTTTTTGCAAAAATTCAGTCAATCCAAAGTTATCATCTATATCTGTTCGTTGTGAAATATAAACTCTGGCGGCATCTAAAGTGAAATTATTTTCAGAGCGTGCATCAGTATCGGTCTCTTGAATTTTTTGACCGACAGCGCCGAGGCGTCCCGTCACTACATCGATTGTCGAGCAATTTGTTTCTCCAAAATAACCAGAATCAAGACCAGCGGGGCGGTCTTTGCCTAAAACAATATAGGCATCGCCCAGTGATGTAACAAACTCTCCCGGTGCAGCCTTATAACGTAAGTATGGCTCGGCAGGGAGAGGTGCTGCTTGATAAGTCCGTTCAAAAGCTTGAGGATCTTCAAGGCGTTCAGAGGGGGTTAATTTTCCCTTTACTGCTTTAGGCTGTTTATAACTCATGCGCCCAGCCTCGTTGCTGCTCGGCTGGCTTCACCATACGAAGAATATTGATCAGGATAGCCGCCAGTGAACCATCTTTTCTCTTTGCTCCGAATATCATAATGAACAAAGCCGGGATACCAACCCAGCCCGCCATTTATTATTTTACCTGAAGCCATTAGATCTTTTACTACTTTCCACACCATGCTCGATGTAAGACCTTTCACTTGGATATCTACGGCTTTACCTAAGCGATGTTGAGATGATTGTTTTCTGCCGGGATCTTTTTTTCCTTTATTTTCGGGCAATTCAGCGTAAAAACCGGGATATTTCTTCCACCAGTTTCCTCGTGCTTTAAGAGGGGGTTGATAGCCGCCTCGACCTGTTATTGTGATTCTCGCGCCATCGAGGGCTTCACGAATAATCTCCAATTGTTTAGCAACGTTGATAATGTTTGATTGAACCTGTTCTCCGGTTTGCTTGGGATTGCCCATGGGTGCAACAGCGTCTTTATCAATATCTCTAACTTTAAAGTTCTCTGTGAGTTGTAAATTAGCTTGCCATTCACCATTTGGAGTTTCAGTGCGTGGGGATTTTGCACTCGTGTCACACGTTGTTGATTGGACAGTGGGTCGGCTGCGATGGAGCGGTGGAGCGGTGGTTTCATCATACATGATTTTCTCAAAACTATTTTTAAAAGCAGTAAGATTTTTCGCAGTTAAAGAAAGGGCTGCACCAGTGCCGAGTTTTATATCGCTCTTGGGAAAAGATAAGAAAAAAGAAGTCTTATCTCGCTTTTCTGCTTTGTATGATCGAGAATAATTATTTAAAGCGGTCACCGCAGGAGTGATATCCTCCGAGGCGTCTACAGTAATAATCATCCTAGAATCATTAGAAGATTCATAAGTTGCATCTTGTGTAAACTGAGCCACTAGGGTAGCCCACTGCTTCTGCGGATTTGAATTTTCCTGTAAGTCTTTTAGGAATTTATCATTCATTGCGACCACTTTTTGCAGAACAGCATTTATTTTACCACTAACTCTAGTGTCGTCGTCAGCATTAAAGGGAAAAGTGATGCCGGTAATCTTAATGTCATAATATTTAATCTGCCATTTTGCTAACTCATACAGCGCCTGATAATAACCGGGATTTCTATCTGTATAATTAGAAGGCGTCGATCGCAGGACGGGCTGTTTAAGTTCGATGCAGGGCTTTAAAGAGCGCGGAATTTCCACCTTTTGTACCAAGGCTTCGCTAAAACCGCTTGCATCAATAAGCTTTATAAAACTACCCCGTGAATAATCTGAACTCTTGAAGCCTACAACAATTCGGGCACCGGGAATTAAAACCCCCTCCTGTAAGACCTCCACAGCCGTCAAAAAATTTTTAAAATTAGAGCTAGTCAATAAGTGTGAGTGGGTGGAGTGCAACACATCAATATAAACATAAGCCACGCCCCGAACACCAGACTTCTGTGCGCCTTTAAAAAGCTGGGTATCTACCTCACCAATATTGTGCTGTTCGAAGGCAGTTACAACCCCCACCAATGTGCCATAAGTGTCTAAGGACACCATGGAATTAATTTTTTGTGCAATAGAAACTGTCGAGTCGCCCGTTGCGATAGTGATGCTTGGTTTGGTATTGATCAAGACCGGATTCATTGTACCGGGTCGGATTTTGGCTAGCTGTCCCAAACGCTGTTGTAGTTGGTCATTACTCATCGGGAGTTTCCTCCTTATAATCGTTTAAATTATCATAAATTGCATCAATCTCATCCCCAGTGATAGTTAAGCTTTCTTTATTAGTTTTTGCCATCAGTGAAGCAACCTTTACGAGTTGTTCGTTGGAACGCTGAAGTGTCTCAAGGTATTTAGCCACCACCATACCAGAACGCCCGTGATCAAGTTTGCCAGAATGTATATCTTGGCAAATCTCGTCAAGGGCGGTGTTCGCTGCTTCTCTATCGAGTTTTATATTTTGGAGTGCATCTTCTAATATTTTGTCAAATTTCGCCATCGTCCCAATCAGCCTTGAATCCACGATATCTTATTTTTAGCTTTCCAAGAACCGTGGCTATTTGTTTAGTGTTGAGGTCTGTGATCTCTCTCATATATAAATAAATAGCTTTTTTATTGAAAATTTCGATATCATCGCTGTGTTCAAAAAGGACTTTAATGGCGTTTATGACTTTTATTTCGTTTTCTTTTTCGGCATCGCCGTGCCACTTATCTAATGATTCTCTAAAATGCTGTACGAATTCGTTACGCTGGCGGTCTTCTTCATAGGGTATGCGGCTCATCAAGGCGTCTTCAGCTTGATGATAATCATCAATGCTGGTTTCAGTTCTCATCTTTTTGGCTGTCTTTTTAACCTTATGAATAAACCAATTCTTTGTAACTACTGAAAAATAAGAAAACGCTTTTGAGCCTTTATTGGGATCATATTTATCTAAGATGGTCACCAACCATGCTTTACATTCTTCTCTCAAATAATCGACATTAGGTAATGTAGTAAACTTATAAGTATAAATAATCTTATCGACCAACTCATCAAAAGCGGGATGAATAAAATTTATATATAATTGTTCTTTCTCAAAGCGATCACTTGTAGCACAATATTTAACAATTGCGTCTTCGTGAATCTTAGTAAAATATTTACGCTTCGTCCGTTTTCTCGGCATTGTCATCTCCAGTTATTTGATGCTGTATGTCTAGAATATCCCCGAGAATTTCATTGAGTTGATTGCTCAACTTCACAAAGGCTTCTATTGTAGGGTCGCCATAATACGTTTCGCTAGCATTTAGTTTCTTTAAGAACTCATCGTACTCTTTCACAACAAAATATAATTCAGCTAGGCGAACTTCAATATTGTGTAGGGTCTTAACCATGTTTCGAAGAAGATGAACCGTCGCACCCAAGGCTAACGATAAAATTACAATTATTGTCCACTCAATCATCCAGCTTGAACTCGTTCGAACGAGCCTCCTTTTGCATTTGTTTTAATATCTCACGATTTTCTTCAATACCAGTTTTGGTAGTATCGCCCACTTTTTTATTATCGGACTTTTCAACGTTAGTCGTCACGAAAACAGATGGCACTTTTATAACAGTATTGCGGAGACAGGAGGCGCAGGTTTGCAGTTCTGGTTCAGACATACTTCTCCACTCCCACCAATCGCGGCTACAATGTTCACATTTGTAATGATATCTAGGCATCGTCGGAATCTTGCACCGAGATGGTTGGGGGGTTAGATACTTCCAGTTCCCCATCATTATTTTCTTCAAGCTCAAAATCGCGTAATAAGCCGGTGATATCTTCCTGCTCCATCACTCCTTTTTGGAGTGCGAGCATCACTGCACCGAGCGCTTGGTTAGATAATTTCATTATTAATCTCCCTTTTCTATTCTATAGCTATCTTCATCAAAATGTTGCGTCGAAAACTCGAACAGTTCTGTATCTTCTAAGGCAATCATTTGGTGTCTTAATCCTCGATACACATGAAAATTATCTCCTCTTTCCAAGGTTACAGTCCACGCGGTTTTTAAATTGTCATCGTCTGAATATTTCACCAACAACTTACCCGATTGAATATAAAACACTTCATCTTTCAGTTTGTGATAATGCCACGAGCAGCGCTTACCTTTAACAAAGTATAGCAATTTACCGCAGTATTCTTCGCAATTCACAATCCACTTTTCAAATCCCCAGCCTTTGGGAACAAATTTAATCGGTAAAGAATTCGTCATCATTAACTCCTTTATCATCTACATAAACATCCCCATTTGGTTTTCCCAAAAAAAGATGATGATGTTTAACACCCCATTGCTTCAACTGCTTTGAGGTCAATTCATAAAAATCTTGTATCGCTAAAAGTGGGTTATTTTTATGGCGACCCATGCCTCGGGCAGTAAAACATATAATAGTATGCCCCGCGTCATACAGAGCATTTACTTTTTTTATGCGCTCTGTAAACGGCTGTGCTGTTTCGTAATTTGGTGCTGATTGGGTGCAAATGGTCCCATCAATATCAAAAACATATTTCATTGTTTGCCTCGCTCCAGTACGTTTGTAGTAGAATATCCATCCAAGTAATTAAAGATTTTTACATCAGCCAAATCATTTCCTACTACGTCTTCAGCAGTATAATCACCACCTTTTACAATTATATCAGGATTTATTGTTTTTATTAAATTATAAGGTGTATCTTCTTCAAAAATAAACACATCATCCACATAACGTAATGCCCTCAAAATTTCTTGCCTATCATCTTGATGATTAATAGGGCGTGTGATACCCTTCAACCGCTTAACACTTTCGTCACTGTTAAGTCCAACAATAACTACATCACCTAAGCTTCTGCAATATTTTAAAAGCTCAACATGCCCCTTATGAATAATATCAAAACATCCGTTCGTAAAAACCTTCACTCTTTCCCCTCATAGTTGTCCCTATAAAAGTTTACCAAGTTTGCTAAACCAACCGAAGGGTCGGTAAAAGTAAAGTCTTTTAATTTATCTACTACTAACCTCTTTTCTCTAGCACCTACAAATTTTGTCACATCAAATTCAATCTTTTGAAAATCATAATCTATGGTATCACAGATAATTTTAGCATATTGACGAATAGAATAGTCTTTGCCGGTAGATAAATTAATTACTTCATTTTCTCTGTCCAGCAATGATAGAAGCACATCTACCGCGTCCTCTACATAAATAAGCTCGCGTCGTTGGTGTCCATCACCCCATAGAATTGCAGGTTGTGATGGATTAATTTGGGCATTACAAATTTTTTGAGCCACATCGTAAATAAAGTGTCCGTCATTTTTATCATATTCAGGACCGTATAGACACGAGGGAATATAAAACATATATCTCATATCGTATTCTTTTTGGAACGCTCTTAAACCAACGAGAAGCATCCTCTTAACCATTCCATAGACTTCATAGCCGCTCTCGCAATGACCGAGGAAATAGTTCTCTACCTTTTTTTCCACTTCATCAGAATATGAACAACTGGTGCCAAAAGTAATAAATTTTGCCTCGGGCTGCTTTGTTTTCCAATAGTTCAACATAGTCGTATTCATACGTTGATTAATCAAAAATTGTTCGGCTGGGTGACGCTGGCAATATCCACCAGCGGCTGTTTTCACCGCAAAATAGAAAATATAATCATATTGTTCTTGGTTATAGTCGTAGATTTTGTCAGTAAGTAAATTACAGTTAGTGGAATTCAGACAGGTCAGATCCAAAATCTTCGATGCCTTTTTAATAAAGTGTCTTCCGAAAAAACTTCTTGAGCCGACCACTAAAGCTTTCTGCATTTTTCTTCCATTTCTTTTAAATGTTGAGCATTGGAATCTCTCACAGATAGCAATGGGGATTCAACCTGCCATGGAATATTCAACCACGGATCGTCGTAGCGTACTGATATTTGATTAGCTGCACCTGAATATAACTCTGTTTGTTTGTAAGAAAACACGCAGGTATCGGATAGAACTAAATGCCCGTTGATGCAGCCCTCTGGGACTAAAACTTGTTGCCTGTTTTTATCATTAAGGGCATAAAGTCGCGTTTGTAAATAGGATGGAGAATCTGCTCTTAAATCAGCAACACCCAATAAAATACTTCCGTGTAAACATTGAATTAGTTTCTTGGTTTTTGAATCTCCGTGCATTCCGCGCAAAACATGTTTAGTGGAGATTGAAAAATCATCTTCAACAAATTCCTCGCCCAAAAATGCATAGTCCCTCACATTATAGGTGTTAACATATTCTCCACGAACATCATAAAAAACTTCGGGAGAAAAAACAATTAATCCTTTGATTTCTGAATCTTCAATATGCTTCATTTTATCTCCTTGCAAATACTGACGCCTCTCTTTTGTACAACTGAGGTGGCGCAGTCATTGGCAAACTCGATTGACTGACCAATATCTTTGGTTTCCGTATATTTTACTGCCAGACCGGATATAAAGGTATCTCCTGCACCGGAAACATCCTTTACCTCTACCTGTTTAACAGGATAAGTCACATTTCTATAAGATGCTCCACTTTCACCAAGCGTGATAATAAGCTTTTTTTTGATTGTAGGAGTCAACTTATGTTTCGTCTTTTCATATTCAAAATTGTTAATCTTTATAAAGCTAATATTTTCACACCACTTTCCCAAATATTTTTTAGTATCTAAAAATGTGTTAGGGTGTAACATTGAAATTTTATGAATGTCCTCTTCGGTTAAGAATCCCTTATTATAGTCCGAAATAATTACTGTGTCATAATTTTTGAATTCTATGTCCTCGATGTTAATCCTGCCATACTTGTTATCGGCTTTGTCTACGCGCAAAAACATATGGTTAGAGCGCTTTTCAATAAAACGAGTTTTAGTAATTCCTTGCCAATTCTTATTAGTTACCAAGTGACAATCAACGCCCAGAGCCAAAATATTATTGTGGACGTTTTTTGCCATACCACCATTAGAAAGTGTTTCTACGGGATTGAAAACTGGAACAGGAGACTCGGGAGTTAAACGTGTACAAATACCGTAGGTAAACACGTCCTTACAACTTTCTCCTATGACTAATATTTTCATTCTCTCCTCAATATAAAATCAACGATAGGGGGCAGGCTTGTATTCTGCCACATAGCCCTCACCATCCCATAAATCTTCATAAGATTCGTACACCCTAGTCGGGAACCTGCGACTCCACACACCGGGTTGTTCCTTATAATTGTCATAATCGATTTTGAGCCTATCATTAGGCACGCTCCACATTTCTTGAAATATGGCATTATCGTGCAAACACATTGCATCATGGATAGGACCATGATCACCCGTGTGATCAGGAGACCATTCCATGTCGCCGCAAATCACCGGAGAATAAATAATTTCTGAGCCGTTTCGTTGGGCGCGAAAAGCAAAATCATGGGTAGAACCGTCCATATATTCCCAACGGCAATCAAAGCCACCCATTTCCATAAAATAGTCTCGTGGAATAATCGGCTCGGTTGCTAATTTCCAAGTCTGGTCTATTCCCGGCACATGAAAGGCAGCATGAAACGCAGTAGTCCAATAATTGTTGGGCTGCACATTACCCCCTTCAACATATGTTGCCTGCATAATATCAATTGGACCAGCTTCTTTAAAATAGTGGTCTAAGGAATGATCAAAAGCATCCTCGCGATAAAGAGTATCGTCATTTCCAATATAAATAAGCTTGCCAGTAGTTTCTAAAACACCAACTTGAACTGCACGACTGACACAACCATCTTCCTTCACATGTTTAACATTTTCTATGTTTTGTAATTCTTTAGGCAAAGGGAATGGTCCACATAATACTAATTCCCACTTGTATCTTTTACAAGAAAGCTTCAAGCTCTCATAGAGCGCTACCCACTTGGGAGTGCGAATTGCAGGAAAGAAAAAGCTGATGTCATACTCGTTTTTTGTTTTACTCATTTTCTATTGCCTCCTTGACAATGTTACAGATGTGATCGATTTCATCGTTTGTTAATTCAGGATAATTGGGCAAAAAGAAGCCAGTAGTGTGAATTCGATCGCTCATTTCATCTACAAACTCTCCATATTTTTCTACCCAAAACGGATGTCTTCCTAAATTTCCTGCACTATAAATTCGTGTTTCAACACCGTGTTTAACTAAATTCTTTACAATCTTGCGGCGTTGGGCATTAGAAGAAGCTAATGCACCAAAAGAAATAGAGACAGGCTTGTCGTTACCCCAATCCTGATATTCTACATGTCCCTTTAAATTTTTGGCATAATAAAGATGATTCTCGTTGCGGCGGCGCGACACCCAAGCGGCTTTGACCACTTGGCGGCGACCAATAAACGCTTGAAGGTCGGTGGCTCTTAAATTAAAGCCGGGGATAAAAAAAGTAAAAGGCTTATGAAAGTCATCAACTCCATGAGAGGCAACTAAATTGTTATAGGTCTCAGAGTCCAAATCCTTACCCCAGCCGTGAGAGCGCAGCATCATAAGAATGTCTAGCATCTCTTTGTCACTGGTGTTAACCATGCCGCCTTCGATGGTGGACAGTTGATGACCAAAATAAAATGAAAAAGAGGACATATCCCCAACACACCCTACCTTCGTGCCATCACTATATTCCGCACCAAGTGCAGCACAGGCGTCCTCTAATAAATAAAAGCCGTACTTCTTCTTGAGACTTAATAGTCGTTCTTTGTGGTGTGGAATTCCCAAAGCTTGTACAAAAATAACTGCATCAGGCTTATCAGTTTCACAAATTTTTTCTAGTTGGTCTAAATCCATACCATAGGTTTTTTCATCTGTTCCAACCATAATTGGTTCCAAGCCAAATTGCATGGCAGGAGCAATTGTTGTGACCCAACCAACTGCGGGGACTGCTATCTTTTTATTTGGAATTTTTCCACCAAATAAGGCAGCGTAGATCATTAAAAGGTTTGCAGATGAACCAGAATTATTATAAACTGCGTACTTGGATCCAATATAACTTGCCCACTCTTCTTCTAATTGTGGAGTTAATTCACCCTTTGTTAATCTAGGATAGGTCTTTAACCAATTGCACAAAGCATCAATGTCTTCGCTGTTAATGGTTTCTTTAGCTAGTGGATATTTAATAGTTGTTGTCATTAGTCGTTCTCCGAAATTATAAATCGCCAAATCGTCGTTTCCACAAATCAGGACAATTTTCCCAATTGTTTATGTCAATTCTAATTCGATCAGGGGCAGTTGCTTGTTGCCAAATTTCCTCATAGAGTGGCTGATCGTGGTCAATCTGAGCATGATGCACAGGGGCATGGTCTCCAGCAGTGCCGGGGAAGTGTGTACACTCAAAAGAAAGTCCTGTAAGTGTTACCGTTGCCCCATCCAGTTGCGCTCGTGCGCCAAAATCGCAAAAAGCCATGGGACAAACCTCAAACTGACAATCAAAGCCTCCAAGCTCTTTAAAATAAACTGTGGGTAAAATAGCACAATTAAAAATCAAAAAATGGTCAGGATAGTGAGGAGAACGAACCGGCTCGTGAAAATTTAAGCAATACATGCCAGAAGCAGGATCTCCTAAACCATCGCCTACACCCTCGTTATACCGAGTAACTAAGCACTTTTTTTCCTCGGGGACTGAATCTAAATGATGAATACACTGACCAAGACTCACAGTGCTTGGGTCTTCGGGCATGTACCAGCCGTCGTCCGCTGCCCAAGTGATATACCTGCCGCTGGCAGCAATCATCGCCCTCTGTTGGCACCTTGTGGGACAACCATAATCTTGAATGCACTTAACATTTGGCAAGTCTTGCATTTCTTCAGGTGGTTCCTCGTGAGGACCGCATAAAATTAATTCAAAAGAATAATCTCCGATTGATGTAGCAATACTGTCATACAGCCTTTGCCAATTGTGTTTTCTTAATGCCGTTAGACATATTGATAAATCATACATTTGCGTATCTCCTGTTCCATGTATCTGGAGATTTTCTCCAGTTGTTGATATCTATTTTTACTCGGCTTTTGCCCTGCGGGCTATGGTATATCCTTCTAAAAAGGGGTTCATCGTGTTCCGTATGCCCATAATGCACTGGGGCGTGATCGCCACTTGTTCCCGGCATGTGAGTACAGGCAAAGATAGGTTCGGGAAACATAAAATATGTCGAGCCATTTTTCTGTGTTCGGACAGCAAAATCCGCATGAGAAACAGCGGTCACTTCAAATACTGAATCCCAGCCGCCGATCTCTTTCGCATAATCTGTTTTAATAACCCCTACATTTAAAATCCAATAATCATTAGGAATAAATACAGATCTCAATCCTCGGGCGTGATTAATTTTATAATAAAAGTCTTGTGAAAGTTCAGTTTCTCCAGTGGAGTGTAGTACCCCTTGCTGATTTTTTTCTCCTTCAAAATATTTACACGTTACAATATCAATCGGAGAGGTGGCATTTTCTTCCCAAAACTGAACTGCTTTAGTTAATTTGTTGGGTAAAAAGTATCCATCATCGGCACCCCATGTTACAAATTCCCCAGTACAGTGAGTCAACCCAATTTGTTGGCATCGAGTGGGAGACCCAAAATCTATAATATGTTTAATATTTTTAAACTGGACTAGTTCTTTGGGTAACTCATAGGGAGAAATTATAATAACTTCAAACTCACCCTCAAACGATTGTTGCACACTTTCATAAAATTTGAGCCAATTGTTTTTACGGATACCGGGGAGAATAATAGATAATTTGGGGATCATAAGCACTCACTAATAATTGGGGGAATAGCCTTCAGTTTCACACATTTGATGATAACTTTTTGGGATTCCTTTTGTAAACCTTCGTTTCCATATTTTATCACATTCTAGATAGTTTTTAAAGTCTATTTTAATTCGGTGTGTATACACATTAGGATCACAGTACATCGCATTGAAAATAGGCGTATCATGGTCGATTTGTGCATAATGTATAGGGGCGTGATCTCCCGAAGTGGTTTCAAACCATGACGCGATACAACAGTGTGCGGGTGCTATTTCAATTTTACCACCGGCACGTTGCAATCTAAACATAAAATCGTGGATGGGCTTATCTAAATACTCAAATCGACAATCTAAACCACCCAACTCTATAAAATAGTCTCGGTGCATAATACACTGATTGGCAATCTTCCATGTCTTATCGATGCCGGGAAGATGGCGTAGGTTTCCAATAGAGGCAACGGACCAATATTTAGGGTCCATGAGATTGCCACCTTCACCGTATATCATTGCCATGGCATCGGTATAATCACACGTTTCTTTGAACTTGTCTAAAGCAGCATCTAATGAATCTTCGGCAAAAATACAATCATCAACTGTCAAAAAAAACAAGTCACTATCACATTTGGGAACTCCAATTTGTACACATCGGGTAACGCTGCCCAAACTTTTAATCAGCTTAACGTTTTCTTTATCCTGTAGTTCTTCTGGTAAATCAAAAGGGCTAATAAACACTAATTGCCATTTGTACTTTTTACACGCTAAAAAAACCGAATCGTAGAGTGTTTTCCAGTTGGGGGTTCGAATGGCAGGAATCAAGATAGAAATATCATACATTATTTTGTTGCCTCTACGTTTAAGCTCATTAGCTTTCCGTTTTCTTTGTCCATATGCGGAAAATATGTTTGACTATAATCATCCACATAAAAATGTTCCGTATTGCGCCAATCATATCTACGAATATTACGAAAGCCCAAAGCCGACAAGTCTTCTTTTAGTTTTTTAAAATCCCAACCATTTTTGTGATAATCGTAAGCATGGCGTTGACTTCCCCAAAATGTTGAATGTAATAGTCTTAAATCTTTATGATAATAATAGTGAGCAAAGTGTGCCTCCATATCGGGTACTGCGAGGCGCAGAGTGCCGGTCGGTTTTAATACTTTGTGCCACCTTTTTAAAGCCTTTTCAGACTCAGCATAATCAGCATGTTCTAAAACGTGGCAAGCATATATTAAATCTACTGAGTTCTCCTCAAATTTTTGCAACGCGAAAACGTCATCAATCACATCGGGTTTAACATCTGCGCGAATGTCTACGTTAGTAAACCCATGAATTTTTCTGTCGTAACAACCAAGATTTAATTTCATGGAATACTCCTATAGTGATCCAACAAGAACCCCACGCTCTCTTCAATTGAAAACTTAGGCTTCCACTTACTTACATTTAAAAATCGGCTAACATCAGGAACCTGTAATGTAACGTCTACAGGTCTAAGGAGCTTGAGATCTACCTCTGACTTAATATCGCTAATTGACTCGTTTTTAAGAACTTCTAAAAACTCTCCAACGGTCATAATATTTTCTCCCCCAATATTGTAGGGAATTCCATATTCGCAATGTTGACAGGCTACCCAATAGGACTCCATTGCATCGCGGACATCGATTAAGGTACGCACCGAATTTAAATTACCATGTGTTAAAATTTCTCTTTCGCCTCTTTCAATTTCAACAATTTTCCGAGCGAAAGCACTAGAAAATATGTCTCCGCGTCGAGGATTAATATATGCAAACATACGAGTAATAACGACACGCATATTATAAGCATGAAAATATGAACTAGCTATTTTTTCTTGTGTCAATTTAGAAACTGCATAAATATTAACAGGTTCCAATGGATGCTTCTCGGTAATGGGTGTATTTTTAGGATCTACATTTCCATAGACTTCTGAGGTGCCACAAAATTGAATTACAGGATCAATCCCCACAATCCTGATGGCTTCAAAAAGATTAATCGTGTTATTAATATTGTTCTGTAATACCGCGATTGGGTTAGAAAAGCACACATGCACATTAGCATGTGCTGCCAAGTGAAAAATATAATCGGGTTGGCTTGCCTCGATAGCACGGATTGTGGCACTCAAATCATTGAGGTCACACTCGTGCATAGTTATTTTATCTTTAATGTTCTTTAAATTAGAATTGGAAGTAGTGCTGTGCCAGCGGGAGATGCCATGCACCTCTAATCCAACAGAATTAACCAAAAATTCGGCTAAGTAACTGCCACCAGAGCCAGCAATGCCCGTTATTAATGCTCGTGTCATCTAATTATCTCCTTTGATAAATTTACAAGAAAGCTCGCTGTAATCTAAGGTTTCGGGAGTTAAGAAGAGATTTTCTTGAATAAAGTGTTTTAAAGACGGGGAAATGCTATATCCATTTTCGTCAAATTTGCTTGCGTCGTGAACCAAATATGGCTTATCTTTAGGCACATTGTGTTTGGGGTTAGCTGCCCACTCCTCGTGTCCAAAACCAGACTCTTTTGCATCGAGACTGCTAATGATCTCGCGGATACTCTTTGAACCGGGGTATACTAAATCCCACGCAGGTCCAAAGACTTGAGTTTGTCCGTCTAGCTGATGATGGGGACCAGCATGGACACCATGGTTACACAACACATCATTAGCTATAATGAACTTTTGTTTAATCGCTGCTGTTAAAAAAGAAAAAGTGGATTCTGAACAATACGAAACAAAAATATCGGGGAGTGGTCTGCCGTATTCTTCCACAAGCTTATGCGAAAAAACCGCGCAATGAAGGTTAGCTGTGGACCCTACTGGAACTGTGAAATCTGATTCTCTTCCAAATACTTCCCAGATGTTTTTATTTTCGGGAAAATTAAACCACCATGAATATCCATTATCCCGGTCAATCTCAGGATAAACAATACCATTAGTGCTATTCATAATACGTTGATTTAATTTAGAAAGGGACTGTAAATCGTCAGTGAATTTTACATCCGATGCCATATAAACATAACCATCAAATTTGCCGAAATGTTCTATTCCCTTTAACACAGCATGATTAAAGCTTTGATTAACTGCAATTCTTTCATTGGTTAAATAATAAGCAATTTGGTTGCCGAAGGCTTTATAGACATTCTTAAAGGTTTCTTCTTGAATAAGACACCCCGAAAAGATAATCTTAACATCTTTTATATCTTGAGCCAAAACACTGTTAATGCTTTCAATGTAGTGACCAGAATTTTCAAGCCCGGTTAAGCCACAAGTATTATATACCACCAACATAGACATTAAATGTTTTCCTGTTCCTTGCTCATTAAAAACTTATGTTGAACCTTGGCATAATCAAAGGCTTCTTTGTTTAAGAACATGTTGGTTCGAATAAATTCTTTGAGTCTTGCAGGCTCCTTCACAAATCCATCTTCATACTTGTCAGGATCGTGTGGAAAAACTCCTTGCATTTCTTCATACCCAAACCCACTGTCTTTCGCTTCGGGATTGGCTACTATTTCACGAATATCTAGTCCACCAAATAAATTGTTTGTGCTGTCGCCTTTTGGTCCAATATGAGAAAAGCCGCTGGTGGCACCATCCACACTCTTTAAATGCTCCAAAACCAAATCTTTCAGAATAACCCATTTTTGTCCTGCGCCTGCGGCGACAAAAGAAAACACAGATTCGGTGCAATATGCAACAAAAATATCGGGGATGATCTTAGTGTCGTAAGCTTGTAAAATCTCATTAGAAAAAAGTTGAGTGTGTAAATTACAAGCTCTACCAACAGGTAAAACTAAGTTTTCTCCCGTGATTGCTCCATCAATATTTAACCACTCTTTAAATCCCGTATCGTTGCTGGCTTGGACGGTAACCATTCCATATGGACCAGACTTGTACAACTCATAAGTTTTAGTTAGGACATCCTTGTTATCTCTAAAGTTAATGCCTGAATCTACATACAAATAAGAATCAAACTCTCCATATCTTTTTACGGACTCTTGAACCGTGTGGTTAAATGATTGATTGACAGTAATTCTCTCATTAATAAAATTATAAGCAATCCGTGTTCCAAACGCTTGTAACAGTTCTTTAATAACAGGAACACTATTGCCGCAACTTGAAACAACGACCTGAAAATCTTCAAATTCTTGATTTAAAATATTATTAAGACAATCAATATACCATTCTACTTTTTCCTGACGACCAAAGCCACAGGTATTATAGACTACCAACATTTTATTTTTCGCCATAAAAATCTCCCCATTCAACTAAGATCGTGCTTTTACCGTCTTTACGGCTATAAGCTTTCTGATAAGCTGGAAAAATATCTTCTGGCTCATCCAAACGAATGACCTCAATATTAGTAGTCATTTTCTGGAATGCTTCAGTAAAATCTCCGGTGTGTTGTAATTGAGGATTGAGAGGTCTGATAGAACCGATGCCGACTCTTATAATCGCCTTGGGAACATATTCTCCATGCGAATAATCAGCAAATTTATCAAGATGATTTATAAGTTGATTAACTGATAGCAAAAGAAAATTCCAACGAGGATAAATACTAATAGGGGTGAGTCCGCTGATGGCTAGTCCATTCGTGATACCCATTTGCATTTCTTCGTTAACCGGCATCTCAATTAGTTTATCACGAGAAACATCTTTCAGGGTATTGGTCATAGCGGTTCCCTTATAACCGACTGCTTGACCTAGAAAGAGAGTGTCTGGTTGTTCTCCCAGATAATCCATGGATCGTTTTAATTCTTCAAAATATTTGCCCATCGGGTCTCCTTAAAATTGAACTCTTTTACCTGCGCCTGCATGTGGATATTTGTCTAATGCGTATTTATAATAAGTAACATACTCATCATTAACACCTTCATACGTTAGTGTATCGGTTCCCCATGTGGCGCGAGTATCCGTACACACCGATTTACCATTATCTTCAATGATAAAATGAATAGGTAAGTTATGATTTCGCGCATATTTAATACACTCGTGGGCTACACCCGTTTCCGATGTCATATCTCCCATAAAACAATAAACCTTATTTTTACCATTAGAACGTTTAATAGATAATGCGAGACCAACTGCAATTGGAATTTGTCCAGTAACAATACCAGAACATAGAACTCTTTCTTCCGCGAAACAAAGCGAAATGGATCGTCCCTGTAAAATTGCTGCCTTGAGCTTGTCAGGCGAAACTCCTTTTAAAAGACATTGATAGTGGCTCCTCCATGAACATAAAACCCAATCTTCTTTTCCAATATTATGTGTCTGAAACACTTTTAAAATTTGCTCTTCATTCCCATGATATAAATGAACAGGCGCACGAATCTGAGCATCGTCAAAACAAGTGGCGATGTGTGTTTCGAATTCTATCAATTCTTCCTTTGATAACATATTATCTCCTATTTCACTATCCCTATTTTATCAAACCCATCAATTATTTTTAAGTCTCTAGCAGCTTTCTTTTTAGTTTGTGTGTTAACATCTTTTTAATGTTATCAGCAGTGGCGGTCCCAAATTTCTCGGTCACCATTTCAAAATACTCAGGACGATCATAATAGCGGTTAAACGCAGTATCTCTAAACCTTAATACTTCTTTGGCTGGGAGGTGTTTTGTTGGGAGGGGTTTACACTCATAAGAGTGCTGAGAATAGCCTACATAGTTGTCTGGTAACTCCCAATCGTGTTGTAGAGCGTCAAGATAAAGCTTCGAGCCGGGGTAAGCCATTGTGCAATAAAAATTAGCAAATTCACAATTTAAGTCAATCGCTAATTGAAGCGTTTCTTCCATTGTTTCTAAATTGTCTTCTGGGAGACCAAAAATATAATTTCCGATAACATTAATCCCAGCGTCTTGGATTTTTTTCACCAAATCCCGAATATTGACTTCGGTAAACTTACCCTTAACCACATCTTTTCTAACTGCTGTGTTTCCTGATTCAATCCCCAAGGCAAGCCAGTTTACACCGGCACTTTTTAGGGTGGCTAAGTACTCTTCCTTTACTGTATCAATACGAGCGTATGCCCAAATATTAAAATCATAACCGCGTTCAATAATTTTTTCACACACTGTCATAAAATGATTTTTATTTAATACAAACATTTCGTCGGCTATTTTGATATTCTTAATGCCCATTTTATGAATGCTTTCGAACTCTTCAATAATAAAATCAGTATCCCAAAAACGAAATTTATTTCGTTGATAATCCCAATTTTCTACGTTGTTATTGCCAAAAGGAGCATTAATACAACAGAAGCTACATTGGAATGGGCAACCCAAGCTAGTATAGAGTGATGCAAAAGGAGTCTGGATTCCCCCATTAGACATTGCGTGCCAATTGGAAGTGCGATATTTGTCCATGGGCAACAAATCCCAAGCCATACCGGGAAGTTGGGTGGCTAGCTCTTTTTGAGGAACGATGGGTGCAGGCTTGTTTGCTTTAACCTTGTCGTCATCCCAATACCACAAACCGGGAACATCAGCTAACGCCTCTTTATCCCCCATGTTAATTTCTAAAAGTTTTGTAATTGTATACGGTCCCTCTCCTTGACACACAAAGTCAGTCTTTACCGCCTTGAGCGCTTGCCGTGATACAGCCGAGGGGTGAAGCCCTACAAGCAATACTTTGTTGCCGTCGAACTTGTCACGCAACTCGTTTAACAAGTCGCTGACACCTTCCATATTTTGTGTAGACGCGGACGGCTGTTGACCATAAACAACCAACACATTTAACCGTGCATTGAAGTCATTAAGGCGCGAGGCTGATTCCGCAGGACCAAGCCTTTCAGCCTCACAGTCTAATATTTTTACCTCATACCCGGCGTGGCGAACGTGATTAGCCAGAAGCGCTGCCCAAATCGGAGGTTCAATTGCAGAAAAGTCTTTACTTAAATCTTGATATATTTTTTTAGAAGCATTGGGGTGAATAAACAATACATCTAGTTGTTTGTTGCTCATAATATTATCCTAGTAGTTGGCGTACCATGGTTCTTCAATAATGGAGTATGCGTTAATCAATTGCTTAATCCCATCGTCCAAATCATATTTACATTCGAAGCCCTTATCATAAATTTTTTGGCTGCTGACCTCATAATCGCGAACATCAGGATCGGTAGTAAACTCAGCCTTCATAATCTCCAAAGGAAGATGCTCTGCGACCTTCTCTGCCAATTGTAATTTGTTCATATTAAGAACATCGTTACCAACATTATATGTCTGGTTTTTGCACTCGTCCCAATTTTCTAAGACAAACATAAATGCCCTACAGACATCGTGAATATGTACATAATTCCGCATAAACTCGCATTCATATAGAACGATAAGTTTTTCTCTGATTGTCTTTAATACAAAGTTGTTTACTAACAAATCAGTTCTCATTCTGGCGGCTGGACCAAAAACGGTAGCCAGCCTAAAAGTAACATGGTTGTTGACACTCTTATAAGATTCTTCTGCCTGAACCTTGGTGCGTCCATATAAAGATACTGGTTTGAGGGGCGATTCTTCTGTGCAGATACCTTCGTTGCTGCCATAACCTGAGTTAGTACAGGGGTAAATAACCTTCTGGTGTTCTTGTTTATTGTCGGCAATAAATTGATTAGCCTCGTAGTTAATAGCTACTGCGCCCTCTGGGTCGCGATCACATAGAGGGAAACCAACTAAAGCTGCCAATGGAATAATTACGTCGGCGTCTTTCATCAGTTGAGTCAGAAGTGAATGGTCACGAACATCTCCCTTCACAAAAGAAAAGTGAGGGTTACTTGCGTACCGCAACAAAGATGTTTTATCATACATTAAATTATCAAGTGCAACCACTTGATATCCAACATCCAATAAAAACTCAATAAGTTCGGAACCAATATATCCCGCTGCTCCTGTTATTAATACTTTTTCCATTTTTTATTCCTTTATTAATTTGTTAACATAATTGGCAATCGACAAACACGAAGTAAAACCGGGTGATTCTATTCCAATCAAATTGATAAAATTCTTATAACCCCGTTCTGTTTCATTCTTGATAACAAAGTCTCGTTGTTTCCCGCCGCGCTCTTGTAATTTTGGTCTAATGCCACTCGTATCGATAGATAAGTCATCCATTTCTATGTCCAAAAACCTCTTGATTGAATTAAAGAATTCCTTTTTACTGTTTTCACTTACAGAATAATCCAGTTTATCTACATAATTTGCATTGGGACCAAAAAATAGATCGCCATTTAAATTTGTTCTGGTGTGAATCCCAAGAAACATTAACTCAGGATCAGGTATAGGATACACCAGATGGCGTACATTTTTAAGCTTTGTTGTCTTAAAATATTCTCCCTTGCACCAATGTAATTTATAACCGTCGATTCCGACCAGCGACGATATCTTATCGCTCCATAGTCCAGCACAATTGATCACGATCGGAGAAGTGATGATTGTGGGGTCTTTAAGAAAAGCAATGTGATAGGAATCCTCTATTTTTTTGATGCTACTAACCTCAGTATTATAAGAGATATCTACGCCGTTACGTTGGGCTAGAGATTCCATTTTTCTCATAATACTATGGGTGTCCATAATTCCAGTAGAAGGAACCCACAGCGCACCCTTAGACTTAAAATTAGGCTCGCGCTGCAAAACCTCTTCTTGAGAAATTATTTTTAAGCCCTTAACACCATTTGCTTCGCCCTTGGCAAGCAGTTCTTTTAACAGTGGTTTTTCAGAGTCTTGTGTTGCAATGACAAGTTTACCGGATTTTCGATAGGGCAAAGCGTGTGTGTCCAAGAAAGAATACAATAACTGATTTCCCTCTACACACAACTTGGCTTTAAGACTATCTTTAGGATAATAAATACCGGAATGAATCACTTCACTGTTGCGGCTCGATGTATGTTGTCCGAATCCACTTTCCTTTTCAATAACCAAAATTTTGGAATATCGATGAGAAAGTTTCTCGGCTATAGACAATCCAATGATACCTGCGCCAATTATAATCGCATCAAAATCGAACACTTCAGTCCCAGCTTATTTCCCAATCCTTGAAATCAGCGGCTAAACAATCAATCTTATAATCTTTTCTGCCGCCTGCCTTTTCTTGAATTCGATTTTTGGCAGTATTCCTAATCCCATTTAACCCATGTGTTAATTCAAGATTATTTCCATCTTTGATGCCTTTACGATAATTGGATTCATTGTGCCAAATGTGCAAGTTCATCTGGGATAATACCACGATAGCCCTTATGGCTTCGGCGTCGATGTTTTGGGCATCAGCCAAGCACAAATCAATATCATGGCAAATATCCCGAATCTCTTGACCGTATTCTTTTTTATGTTCTGTAATAAACACTTCTTTTAATTGCGCTATTGATAATCTATCTACAAGTTCGCTAAGTGTTGGTAAATATTTTCTTTCCATTAGTTTTTTCCCCTATAAGAATTGTTGGAAGTAAGCAGAGTACTTATTAAAATTATACCCAAATAAATGAGAATATTTAAAAAATATTTTGGCTTCTTCTCGGCGTTGAGAGGCGTTGTTATCTTGTTGTGACCTACCGCCCACTAAATATAGTCCAACCGTCTTGTGCAGCTTTTTAAAGGTGCTACCGGCGTGAACCATTCGTAACCACATCTCCCAATCATCAGCAAAATCGCAGCCCTCTTCATCAAAAAATCCACACTTGTCGTGAACTAGTTTACGCCACATGGGCATCGGTCCCGGTAGACACTTTACCATGTTTTCTCTAGAAAAAGGCAATTGAGAGTGTTCGAATTTTTCTTTATGTGTATTTTGTTCATAGGTTTCATTAGAAATAAACGAAAGAGACACATCCCCATAGACCAAATCCACTGATGGTGTATTGTGTAAGCTATTATATAATTCTTCTATACACGTTTTGCTTTTTCGATCGTCAATAAGAGCCAACGTTAAATATTGCCCGGTGGATTGTTTTATAGCCATATTTAAACACGGTGTCGGCTTTAGCATGGCAGTTCTGATGTATTTAATATTAGGATATTCTTCTTGGTAGGATTCAATTAGCTCTTTTTCGTTTCCCTGAGAATCAGCGTCCACTAGAATTAGCTCACAATCCTTAAAAATGGTCTGTTCCACCATATTTTTCAAAAATCCCGATAAAAACGCATCACCATCGTGAAAAGTAGAGATAATGCTAATTTTTGGATTAGATGTTTGATTTGTTTTATTCATCAAGCTTAAAATAATCTTGACGATTTCTTCTTTTTTGTGTTCCATATGGGCAATAAGCTCTTCACCCTTTTTATTAAACCACTCTTCTTTCGATGCTCCGACAAGACCATTGGTTATTACTGACATTCCCATCATCCGTGCTTCACACACTACACGCGATAACGTTTCAGGTGTTGCCGGGAAAAATACTAACGTTTTGTTTTTCCCCAGCTTTTCTAAAAATGAAAAATAATCATTGTCGGCAACCAATTCGTATTGGTTTCCTTTCGATTCGCAATAAGCCACAGCTTTATGTGTATTTTTGTGAGGAATGGGCGAATCCATAATAGAACAGGCTTCGCGTTTTTCACTAGCAGCTAACGATTTTAATTTAGTCAAAGACTCAGCCGACCATAAATTGCCGCTGACACTGATAACATTATCGAGTCCCAAATTTTGGACCATGATAGTTTTATGAAAATCTGATTGACAAATAACCGCAGCGGCATTTTTATAAAAAGAAAAGTTACGGAGTTCTTTTTGAGGTGCTTTGAAGTTAGTATATACAGCGGGGTTGCGCGTGTTTAAATATTTATGGTCATGCTCATAAATTATGTACGTTGCGTTTTGAGTAATCCACGTTTTACAACTCTCTTTCAAGCCTATAAAATTGCTAATAATAAAAAAGTCATTTTGATGAGTCTTGAGAAATGTAAGATCGATCTGTCCTGATCGGACTTGGCTTACTTTTTTTCCACTCTTTCGTAAGAGTTTGATTAATAAATCATCATTTAATTCGCCGCCGCCTAAAATCTGCTCTATAAAAAAATCAGAAATAAAGACTACATTTTTACTCATAATGCTGGAGCATATCCTCGACCTCAGATAGCCATGCGCCCTTATCTTCTAAGTGTTGTTCAAGAGCGCCGACAAACAATTTATATTGCTTCTCTGGCTTAAACTCTTTGTTAACCCATTTCTTAAGCTTTTTGGCAAGACCCGCATAAACATGATAATCATTTTTCATCTTGCGTAGCGCCATTTTATAAGCGCCTTCGCGGGGGTACGCCCATTGGGAATCGGCTTGAATAACCCCATCCCACACTGCTTCTTTCTGAACAGGGAGGATATCATAGTCAACCTTCAAAAAGTGGCTCTTGTTCCTCTTTTTTCCTTTCTTATCCTTTGTGGGCACATAAAGAAAATCGGTTTGACCTGACCAATCGATAGTCATAATAGGCAATCCTGCGGCAGCGGCGTCGAAGAGTGGCAAACCAAAACCCTCACCATGAGCAATATTAATCATTACTTTAACCTTTGGGTGCCTGTAAATAGATTGCATTTGTTTTTCGCTCATATACCCGTGCAATAATGTAACAGAACATTTTCGCTCGCCATAAGGCTCTAACAGTTGTTTCAACCGGCGTTGTGTAAAGTCTCTATCAATTGTACAATTCTTAAAAAAGTTAGTTTTAACTATAAGTCCAACTTCGCGGTCAATATTTTCTTCTACAAACCAGCGAATAGTGTTTTCCATATTCTTTCGTGGACCCCACTGACTTGTTACAAAATAATTAAAATCATAAGGAAGATCTAAATCTAAATCTTCACACTCTTGTGGCTTAAGAGGATAGTTTACAACTGTA
>TARA_R110002012_G_scaffold104009_2_pt1 | contig 27868 bp, 34 predicted proteins | sample TARA_R110002012 | Tara Oceans TARA_R110002012 (sample SAMEA4396515) | marine metagenome | biome: Westerlies Biome; feature: [DCM] deep chlorophyll maximum layer (ENVO:01000326); material: water (ENVO:00002006), including particulate matter (ENVO:01000060) such as... | depth 40 m | reverse complement strand
CCCTGGTGGCCAGCGGGGCCGAGCGGGTCATCGCCGGCTGCACCGAGGTGCCGCTGTTGCTGGGCCCCAAGGACGTGTCGGTGCCGCTGATCGATTCGGCCGATGTGCTGGCCCGGGCCTGTGTGAAGGCCTGTCGCTAGAAACAGTTGCCCATCCCGCCGACGCCCGGCAAAGCTGGGCCGGTGAAAAAGCAAAGCCTGATTATCGATTGTGACCCCGGTGTCGACGACGCCCTGGGTCTGTTCCTCGCCTTCGGGTCGCCCGGACTGGAGCTGCTGGCGGTGACTACCGTGGGCGGCAATGTCCCGGGCGACATCACCGCGCGCAACGCCCGGATCATGCGGCAGTTGGCCGGGCGCGAGGACGTGCCGGTCCATGCCGGGGCCGACCGGCCGCTGGTGCGGGAGCCGGTGGCGGCCGCGGAATTCCACGGCGAGGGCGGCATCGGCGACATGACGCCGTTCGAGCCGCGTGTGGGCAATGCCCCGGGGCCGGCGGCGCAGGCGATCGTCGATCTGGTGATGGCGCGACCGGCGGGGTCGGTGGCGCTGGCGATCATGGGGCCGATGACCAATCTGGCTCTGGCGATGCGGCTGGAGCCGAAGCTGGCGGCGCATCTGGGTCCGGTGTCGGTGATGGGTGGCGCGCGATCCGAAGGCGGCAACATCACCGCCTCGGCCGAGTTCAACATCTATGCCGATCCCGATGCGGCGGCCGAGGTCTTCGCTTCGGATTGCGACATCACCGTCTTTGGTCTGGATGTGACCCATCAGGTGCGGGTCTCGGAGGACCGGATCGTGGCCATCGAGGTGCTGGGTGGGGAGTCGGCGCGGACGGCGGGCGAGCTGTTGCGTTTCTCGCAGCGGGTCGAGCGCGAGATCGTCGGCTGGGATGCGGGGCCGCTGCATGATCCGTGCACCGTGGCCTGGCTGCTGGACCGGGATCTGTTCGGGCTGAAGCCGTGCCGGATCGAGGTCGAGACGGTCAGCGACCTGACCCGGGGCCATACGGCGGTGGAGTTCCGCGTCGATGCGGCCACGGCGCGGCATCACTGGGCGGTGTCGGTCGACGCCGGCGGTGTGTTCGCGCGGATCAATGCCAGTCTGGAGCGCCTGCCGTGAGGATCACCGTCGTCGGCTCGATCAATCTGGATTTCGTGGCCAGCGCGCCGCATCTGCCCGGACCGGGCGAGACGGTGACCGGGGCGACGCTGGCGCGGCATCCGGGCGGCAAGGGAGCCAACCAGGCCCTGGCGGCGGCGCGGCTGGGGGCCGAGGTGACGATGATCGGTCGGGTCGGGCGCGACGGCATGGCCGGCGAGGCCCTGGCCCTGCTGCTGGAGGCCGACGTCGATGTGGCCGGGGTCATCACCGACGCCGAGGCCCCGACGGGCGTCGCCCTGATCGCCGTCGACCCGTCGGGCGAGAACCAGATCGTGGTGGCGGCGGGGGCCAATTATCGGGTGACGCCGGAACAGCTGCCGCAACGGATCGAGGGGCCGCTGATCCTGCAGCTGGAACTGCCGGTGGCGACGGTCGAGGCCGCCGTCGGCCGGGCCACCGGCTTTGTCTGCGTCAACCTGGCCCCGGCCGCGCCGGTGTCCGAGGCCCTGCTGCGGCGGGCCGATCTGATCGTCGTCAACGAGACCGAGGCCGCCTATTACGGTGACCTGTTGCACAGCGGCGGCGGCCGGGTGGTGGTGACCCTGGGCGCGCGCGGGGCGCAGCTGTTCCAGCGCGGCGGCCTGATCGCCGAGGCGGCACCGCCCAAGGTCACGGCGGTCGACGCCACCGGGGCCGGCGACACCTTCGTCGGGGCCATCACCGTCGCCCTGCTGGAAGGGATGGAGCCGGAAGCCGCGCTGAGGTTCGCCTGCGCCGCCGGAGCGATTGCGGCGACGCGGCCGGGGGCCCAGCCGTCGCTGCCGACGCGGGATGAGGTCGAGGCGATGATGGAGGGGTGACTTGCAACGTCAGCCACTTCCCGGTGTGGTACGGCCTAGCTTCACAGGAGCCTGCACATGCGAACCGGATTCGCTGTCTTCATTACCGCCGTTCTGGCTCTCGGGCTGGGCTATGCGACGCGGCCGTTCGTTGAATGGGCCGTCAATCAGTCTGTCGGTGGTCAGAAGGTCCAGTGTGTCGCGGGAGGGGCGGTTTGCGTTGGGCAGCCGGTCTCGACCGCCTTCGGGTACGGGATTGATGACCGTATCGGCGGAGTCTTGGATGTGCGCTGTGGACCTCCGGTTCGCGATGGTTCGCAGGGCAACCTCAATCCATTCGAGTTGATGAGTGAGAACTGCGCGGAAGCCCAGTACAGGGTTGCATTCAGCAATGGTCGCCGGCTAACCAATGTCTGGGTTGATCAAGGCCTTATCGTTCAACTCGACGACTACCCACGGCACACCATCGACCCCTAGGCCAAGCTGCCGATGCGCGATGAAGTCGACGCGATTCTGGAGGGGTGAGGTTCCCCTATTGATCCCGTCATCCTCGGGCCTGTCCCGAGGACCCATTTCTCCGACGCACGAGCGGTTGAGGGCTTGCCGCCATCAGGGGTGCGCCTTGATCCGGGTCTGGGGTCTGTTGAACGATGGGTCCTCGGGACAAGCCCGAGGATGACGGGAGGGGGAGGGATGTCCGGTGGCTAAAACTCCACCACCAGCCGCACGACCTCGCCGGCGGCCAGGCGGTCGAAGCCTTCGTTGATGTCGTCCAGCGCGATGCTGCCGCTCATCAGGCGGTCGACGGGCAGGCGGCCGGCGCGATAGAGGGCGACGTAGCGGGGCAGGTCGCGGGACGGGACGCAGGTGCCGATATAGCTGCCCTTCAGGGTGCGCTCCTCGGCGACCAGATTGACGACATTGACGGCGAGGGCGGCCTCGGGCGGGGGCAGGCCGGCGGTGACGGTGGTGCCGCCGCGGCGGGTCATCTTCCAGGCGGACTCCAGGGCGCGGACCGAGCCGGCCATCTCGAACACAAAGTCCGCGCCGCCATTGGTCAGGGCGCGGACCTGGTCGACGGCGTCGGGGTCGGCGGCATTGACGGTGTGGACCGGACCGAGGCTGCGGGCCAGGGCCAGCTTGTCTTCGCTGAGGTCGACGGTGACGACCGGCGAGGCCCCGCTGGCGAGCGCGCCGAGCACACTGGCTAGGCCGACCCCGCCGAGACCGACCACGGCGACCGACTGGCCGGCCCGGACGCCGGCGGTATTCACTACGGCCCCGACCCCGGTCAGGACGGCGCAGCCGAACAGGGCCGCCTCGGCGAAGGGCAGGTCGGCGTCGACCTTGACCAGTGAGCGGCGCGAGACCACGGCCCGCTCGGCGAAGGCGGAACAGCCGAGGTGGTGGTTGAGGTCGCCGTCGGCACCGTGCAGCCGTGTACCGCCGCCCAGCAGCTCGCCCTTGCCGTTGGCCACCGCCCCCGGCTCGCACAGGGCCGGACGGCCGCCCGCGCAGGGATTGCAGTGGCCGCAGCTGGGCATGAAGACCATGACCACATGGTCGCCGACGGCCAGGTCGGTGACGCCCTCGCCCAGGGCCTCGACCACGCCGGCGGCTTCGTGGCCCAGCGCCATGGGCAGGGGCCGGGGGCGGTCGCCGTTGATGACGCTGAGATCCGAATGGCACAGGCCCGCGGCCCGGATCGCCACCAGCACCTCGTCGCGGCCGGGCGGGTCCAGGCTCACGGTCTCGATCGCCAGTGGGCGACTGTCGGCATAGGGGCGGGGCGCACCCAGGGTGCGGAGGACGGCGGCGCGGGTTTTCATGGGGGAACGCTAGGCGCTTGACGCGGCGTTCGCCAAGCCCGAGCGTCAGGGCAATGAAGCGCGCCAACGCGCTCAGGCAGCGAGGTGCCGCGCACCGAGCGATAGCGCAACAGGGGAGAATTCATGTCAGGCACGATCGAACGGACGAAGCGGAGCGACTACCGGCGCTTTCAGGCGATCTCGACGCGGTGGATGGACAATGACGTCTACGGCCACGTCAACAATGTCGTCTATTATTCGTGGTTCGACACGGCGGTGAACCGGTTGCTGGTGGTGGCCGGGCAGATCGACATCCACAAGGGCGAGGTCATCGGACTGGTGGCCGAGACCGGCTGCCGTTATTTTTCGCCGACGGCCTTTCCCGACCAGATCGAGGCCGGGGTGCGGGTCGCCCATGTCGGCTCGTCCTCGGTGCGCTATGAGATCGGCCTGTTCCGCAATGCCGAGGACGAGGCCGCGGCGGTCGGCTATTTCGTCCATGTCTATGTCGACCGCGAGACCAAGAAGCCGGTGCCGCTGACCGATGCGATGCGCGGGTTTCTGGAGTCGTTGAAGGTGTGATGACGGAGCGCGCGCCAGACCTCTGTGAAGGCGGTTGCCACTGCGGGGCTGTGCGGTTTCGTGTTCGACTCAGTGGGGGGTTGGCCAGCGCGCGACGCTGCGACTGCTCCTATTGCCGGATGCGCGGGGCGGTGGCGGTGACGGCCCGGTATGGTGATCTGCAGGTCCTGACCGGCAGCGAAAAACTGAGCGGCTACCGTTTCAATACGGGCGCGGCGGAGCATCATTTCTGTTCCGTCTGCGGCATCTATACCCACCATCGGCGGCGTTCGAATCCCGATGAATACGGGATCAACGTCGCCTGTCTGGACGGAGTCAGCCCCTTCGATTTTGCGGAAGTTCCCGTCATGGATGGGGTGAATCACCCGGCGGACGGTCGGCCGGAAGGCGGATCCGGTGTGGCCGGGTGGTTGAGATTTCAGCCGTCAGGCCGGTCCGGCTAGTCCTCGATCCGGCCCATCAGGGCCAGGACGCCGACGGCTGTCAGCACGCCGAGGGCGAAGGCGGCGACGAGGGTGCCGGTGGCGGCGGCCGGGGTGACGGTGAACGGGCGCGGCGGAGCCCAGTCGACGAGGTCGTCACCATCGAGCTCGTCGCCCAGATAGTTGGCGGCATCGTAGAGGACGTCTTCAGCGGTCATCAGGCAGCTCCGGCCGGGGTAAAGGACTCAATATCACAGGTCAGGGTCGCGGTTCCGGACACGGCCCGTGGTGACAAGGCGCGCGGTCCGGGTTAGACGGCCCGCCTCACGTTTTCGCCAGATCAGACGATAGACTCATGGCCGGCCATTCCAAATACAAGAACATTATGCACCGCAAGGGGCGCGCCGATGCGGTGCGATCCAAGCTGTTCTCCAAATTGTCACGCGACATCACGGTGGCGGCCAAGGGGGGGATGCCGGATCCGGCGCTGAACCCGCGCCTGCGTCTGGCGGTGAACAATGCCAAGGCCGAGAGCCTGCCCAAGGACGTGATCGACCGGGCCATCAAGAAGGCTGCCGGCGGCGACGTCGATACGATGGAAGAGGTCCGCTACGAGGGCCGCGGCCCCGGCGGGGTCGGCATCATCGTCGAGGCCCTGACCGACAACCGCAACCGCGCCGCCTCGAACATCGGCACCGCGTTCAAGAAGAACGGCGGGGCGCTGAGCGAGATGAATTCGGTCGCCTTCATGTGGGACAAGGTCGGGCGGATCCACTATCCGGCCGAGGCCGGGTCCGAGGATGCGGTTATGGAGGCCGCCATCGAGGCGGGGGCCCAGGACGTCGAGAGCGATCTGGTCAAGCCGGACATCTATGAGGACGCGCCGGGTCACGTGATCTGGACCGCCTTCGAGGACCTGAACGAGGTGGCCGAGGCCCTGTCCAAACTTCTCGGCGACGCCAAGTCCACCGCCATCGTCTGGAAGCCCCAGTCCGAGGTGCCGGTGACGGGCGAAGCGGTCGGCACGCTGATGAAGCTGCTCGACGCGCTGGACGCCGAGGATGATGTGTCGTCGGTCTATTCCAACGAGGATGTCTCGGACGAGGACATGACCCAGTACGCGGGATGACGACGCCGGGGGGCGATATCGGGGAGAAGGCACCGTCCGGCGCGCCGGAACCGGTCGCCGTGGCACAACGCCGGTCCGACTGGCTCGCCGTTCTGGCGTGGAGTTGCGCAGCTATCGTCGCCATCGGGCTGGCCGGACTGGCGACAATCGGCTTTCAGGTCATCGGTGCGCACAGGCAGGTGATCGACGACTGGTGGAAGACCGCCGTCGCCGAGGCAGTCGAGGGCGACGGGCCCCGGCTGGTCGTGGAGCCGCTCCCCGGTGTGCCGCCCACCATACCGGCCGTTTCGCCGCCGGAAACAGACGCGAACGGCGAGGGCCGGGTCATCGTCAGCCCGACCTGGCTCGTCACCCCCCAATCCGAATACCCGACCCTTGCGCTAAGGCAGGGGGTCGAGAGTGGCCGGGTCGAGTTGCAATGTCCGGTGACAGCCGACGGCCACATTCCGTCGTGCTGGATCCTGAGCGAGACACCGGCCGGTGCGGGCTTCGGCCAAGCGGCCCTGGTCGGGGCCGTGCAGGCCCGCCTCCAGCCCGGGACGGTCGACGGTGAGGCGGTCGACGCAATGATCAGATACTCGGTGGCGTTCCGGCTGGAATAGGTGACGCGAGTCGTTCTCACGGAACCAGGGGGCGAAGGGCGCGTACTGCAGCTTCACCGTTCACACCGGAGCCGCCTTATGGACATCACCCAGCTGATCCTCGACGACCACGCCGAGCAGCGGCGACTGTTCTCGATCCTCGAACAGATCGATGCCGGGGACACCGAGGCGCTGACGGCGGTGTGGGGGCGGCTGTCGGCCTTTCTGGATGCCCACGCCGAGGCCGAGGAGCGGTTCTTCTATCCGGAATTGCTGAAGGTGGGCGAGGCCGCCAACGACGCCGAGGGCGATGATGCGGGGCCGGAGACGGTCGACGCCATCGAGGACCACAACAAGCTGCGCGACGCGGTCCGGGCGGTCGGCGAACACAGGGTCGGCAGCAAGGCCTGGGTCGAGGCGGTCGGCGAGGCCAATGTGGTCAACTCAAAACACATGGGCGAGGAGGAGCGGCAGGGTTTGACCGACTTCCGCCGTAACGCCCCGCTGGAGACGCGCCACGCCCTGGGTGTGCGGTTCGCCGCCTTTGTCGCGACGCACATCACCGGGGTGAGGCCGGTCAACAAGGAGCCCGAAGCCTATGTCGACGCCCACGGCTGAGGGGGCCGTGTCACACCATCCGGATCGCCTTCGAGGGTCTGGGCCGGGGGACCGGGCGATGTGTCGCCGGTTTATTCGGGCGAGGACGTCGCTGACGAGGGGGTGGTTCAGTACACGGAATGAAATTCAGTCGGGGATAGCCCTGCGGGCCGAACGTTGTTGCCTCGACAGGGGGGGCGACTTTCATTAACCTTTGATCAGTGATCGGGACGGCGTTGAGTCGCGCCGAAGCCATTCCGGACCGCTTCTGGTCCGGAAGGTGCCGGTCTCTTATTACGGTTCAGGGGTGCGATCATGCTGCTGTTGTCCAAAATTGACCGGGCTCTTTCAGGTGGAGCCGGCCGTGCCGCCCGGGCCCAGAACGGGCGCGACGCGGTTGACGATGTCATGGACGGGGCCGCTGTCGAGGCGGCGTCGGGTATCATCGGCGAACGCCATGAAGCCATTCAGGACAGCCTGTCCCAGCTGGCCGACCTGGCCGAGAAATTCCGCACCTTCGAACCGCTTCTGGCCGATATGCGCCAGCCGCTGGCTGAAGAGTTCCAGGCGCGCCGCGACGCCCATATCGAACTGATCAACCTGCGCACGACCCATCTGGAGATGGGGGAGCGGGTCGAGGTCCTGACCGCCGAAAACCGTGAACTGAAGACCGCCATCGCCAACGCCGAGGCCCGGGTCGAGGAGCTTCAGGCCCTCGGCCAGGAGCAGGCGAGCAGCATCCAGGAAGCCCGGCTGGAGCTGGACCGGCTGCGTAACGCCCTGTCCCAGTCACAGACCCGGGCGGAAACGCTCGAGGCGACCGAGCGCACCAACGGACAGCACATCCGGGAACTGGAACAGGACCAGGACAACCTGCGTGCCCAGATCCACGCGCTCGAGGCGGCGCGCACGGAAAACGAGGCGGCACGCACCCAGCTCGGCCGTGACTACAGCCTGGCGTCCGATGAGAACGAGGTGCTCAAGCGCCGCATGGAAGAGGTCGCGATCGAGGTGGCCGGTCTGGCCAGGGCCGCGACGTCGATGGAAGGCCAGCTGGCCAGCGAACGTGCCCGCGCCACGGCCGAGCAGGCCGAGAGCGTCCGGGCCCTGCGCGGCATGGAAAACCAGGTCGAGGCCGCCCGGTCCGAGGCGACGGCCCTGGCCGCGCGGCTCGAGACCCTGTCGTCGCGGTCCAGCCGGCTGGACACCCTCAATGCCGATCAGGCCGGTCGTCTGGTGGAATTGCAGGCGACGGCACAGTCCGCCGAGCGCCGCAGCGAGGAAATGCAGACCGCGCTGGAGCGGGCAATGGAGCGTATCCGCGGCATGGAGGCGGCCGCCGAGGAGTCCCGTCAGCGCCATACCGGTATGGAGGCTGCCCGTCTGGCCGCCGTCGATCGCGCCGAGACCCTGTCCCGCTCGACCACCGCCCAGGAAAAAGCCCTGGCGCGAAGCGAGGAGCGGGTGGCGAAGCTGCAGACTCGTCTGAGCAACGCCCAGGCAGCGCATCAGGATCAGGTTCAGACCCTGACCGAGCAGGTCGCGACGCTGCGGGCCGAGCTGGAGGGGGTTCGAGCCGATTCCGCCATAGCCACGGCGGCGCTCGACCTGGCCCGGCGTGAGCGCAGCGGTCGCGAGTTCGACGCGGACGCGGCCGAGGACGCGGGCATGTTCCAGGCCAAGGCCGGATAGGCACGCCGCTGCAGCCGTAGGGCACCGGAGCAAGGTCGCCTGCCAGCCCTTGCGATTCGGCGGGGTCGGGCGGCTGCGAATGTTCCGGCGGGCACGTCGGCAAGCTTCACCTTGTCCAAACCGGCGAAGCGGTTCTAGATTGTGGATTCGTCAGTTAACGGAGCGAATTCCATGATCGATTTTAGCCTGTTCTGGCCTGTGGGCGCGGCCATGGTCGCCGGTGGCCTGATCGGGGTGGAGCGGACCTATCATGGCCATCCGGCCGGATTCCGGACCCACATCCTGGTGTGTATGACCTCGTGCCTGCTGATGCTGGCCGCCATGCACCAGAGCTCGTGGAGCTTCACCTCCCTGCCCGGACAGAACGTCGTCATCGATCCGACCCGGATGGCGCACGGCCTGCTGACCGGCATCGGCTTTCTGTGCGCCGGGGTGATCTTTCGCGAGGGGTTTTCGGTCAAGGGGCTGACCACGGCGGCGTCGCTGTGGGTGACCTCGGCGATCGGGGTGCTGTACGGCGTGGGTATGCTGCAACTGGCCCTGATCGGGTCGGTGGCCACCCTGGCGGTGCTGGCGATCCTGCGACTGCTGGACGCGCAACTGCCCCATATCGGGGTGCTGGACGTGCATCTGCGCTGGATCCGTGGCGCCGCTCCGGACGAGGCCGCCGTGCGCGTTCTGCTGTCCGAGAATGGTCTGAAATGTATGCAGATCGGCCATGTTCTCAGTCCTGACGGTCAACTGCACGAGCATCACATCAAGGCGCGAGGGCAGATGCCGCTGGACATCGACTCGCTGGTCCGGCGGTTTTCCACCAGTGCCAGTCTGGCCGGATTTTCGGTCATACCGCGCGACAATTGAGACCACGGAAACGCTGGTCATTGTTCGGTAACCGCGTTTGAGGCATGAATGGAACGAATGACGAACGTTCCGATTCCCGCTGCGACCCGGATACTGGGTCTGGACCCCGGTCTGCGCCGTACCGGCTGGGGCGTGATCGTGGCCGAGGGGTCGCGGCTGCGCTGGGTCGCGCACGGGGTGGTCACCCCACCCGAGGGCGCGCCGTTCAGTGACCGGCTGCTGCATCTGCTGGAGGCGGTGGGGGAGGTCTGTGCCGCCCACGGCTGTGACGAGGCGGCGATCGAGGAGGTGTTCGTCAATATGAACCCGGCCTCGACCCTGAAACTGGGGCATGCGCGGGCAGCGGTGATGCTGGCTCCGGCGCGGGCCGGGCTGAGCGTGGCTGAGTACGCACCGAACCTGATCAAGAAGGCGGTGGTCGGGGCCGGTCACGCCGACAAGAGCCAGATCGCCTTTATGGTCAAACGGCTGCTGCCGGCGGCGGGGGATGTGAAGGCCGATGCGGCCGACGCCCTGGCCGTGGCCATCACCCATGCGCAGCTGCGGCGGCTGAAGCTGCTTATTCCGCCCCCGTTGGGGGCGGGGGACCGCGAAGCGGTGGTGGAGGGCGCTCCGCGCCACCGTGTCGGTGGTGAGCCCCCTCCGTCACGGCGCGAAGCCACGCCGCGCCACCTCCCCCAATGGGGGAGGAGCAGATGATCGGCCGTCTCAGAGGCATGCTGGCCGAGGTCGAGGCGGACCACTGCCTGATCGACTGTGCCGGGGTGGGCTATGTCGTGGCCTGCGGGGCGCGGACGCTGCAGCGGCTCCCGGCCCCGGGCGACGAGGCCACTCTGCACATTGAGTCCAGCTGGTCGGCCGAGAACGGGCCGCGCCTGTACGGCTTCCTGACCCGTGACGACCGGCGCGCCTTCACCACATTGACCGGCATCCAGGGCGTGGGGCCCAAGGCGGCGCTGAGCGTGCTGGACGTGCTGCCGCCGGCCGAGCTGGCGGCGGCGGTGGCGCGTGATGACAAGGCGGCTGTGGCCCGGGCCAATGGCGTCGGTCCCAAGCTGGCGCTGCGTATCGTCCTCGAACTGAAGGGCAAGTCGCTGGGCGAGGTCAGCTTCACGCCCGGTGGGGCGGGGGGGCATGCCGAGGTCGTGGCCTCGCTGCCCAGCGTCACCGGTGAGGCGGTCTCGGCCCTGCTGGGTCTGGGTGTGGCCGAGGTCAATGCGCGCCGTGCGGTCGATCAGGCCCTGACGCGGCTGGGCGAGGACGCTGATCTGTCGGCGGTGATCCGCGCGGCCCTGCAGGAGCTGGGGCGGTGACGGACGAGCGCATTATTTCGGCCGAACCGGCCCCCGGCGAACCGCATGACCGGGCCCTGCGGCCGCAGGTGCTGGCGGATTTCGTCGGTCAGGAACAGGCCAAGGGCAATCTGAAGGTGTTCATCGAGGCGGCGCGCGGGCGCGGCGAGGCGATGGACCATGTGCTGCTGTTCGGACCGCCGGGACTGGGCAAGACCACCCTGGCCCAGATCGTGGCGCGCGAGCTGGGCGTCGGATTCCGTACCACCTCGGGGCCGATCCTGGCCAAGGCCGGGGATCTGGCGGCGATCCTGACCAATCTGGAACCGCGCGACGTGCTGTTCATCGACGAGATTCACCGGCTGGCCCCGACGGTGGAGGAGATCCTCTATCCGGCGATGGAGGACCATGTGCTGGACCTGATCATCGGCGAGGGGCCGTCGGCGCGGTCGGTGCGGATCGACCTGGCCCCGTTCACCCTGGTCGGGGCGACGACGCGGGCCGGGCTGCTGGCCACGCCGCTGCGCGACCGGTTCGGCATTCCGCTGCGGCTGGAATTCTATACGGCCGAGGAGCTGATGCGGGTCATCAGCGGCGCGGCGCGCAAGCTGGGCGTGGGCATGACCGACGACGGCGCGCGCGAGATCGCCGGCCGGTCGCGCGGGACGCCGCGGGTGGCCGGGCGGCTGCTGCGGCGGGTGCGCGACTTCGCCGGGGCCGAGGGGGCGGCGACCATCGACGGACGGGTGGCGGCGCGGGCCCTGGCGCGGCTGGAGGTCGACGAGGCGGGGCTGGATTCGCTGGACCGGCGCTTCCTGCGGGCCCTGATCGAGAACTACGGCGGCGGGCCGGTGGGGATGGACACGCTGGCGGCGGCCATCGCCGAGGCGCGCGACGCGGTCGAGGATGTGATCGAACCCTATCTGCTGCAGCAGGGCTTCATCCAGCGTACGCCGCGCGGGCGGATGGCCTGTGCCCGGGCCTATGAGCATCTGGGCCTGACCGCGCCGCCGGCCGGACCGGAACAGGGCGGTCTGTTCGGCGGAAAATGACGCAAGGCAGGGCCTTCACCCCGCCGGCAAAGCCGGTCATGCTGGGGCTTCGGACGGAGGCGGCATGCGAAGACGGGCGATACGGATCGACAGGCTGATCGCGGTGCTGGGTTTTGCGGTTCTGCTGCTGGGGGGCGGTATTCTCTGGGGCATTAGCCGCGGCGATGGCTTCGGCCCGCGCGAGACGGTGGCCGTCCGTGTGCAGCGGCAACTGGTCGAGCGCCACCCCGGGCTGCAGCCTTTCTATATCGAGCCGGGGCGGACTGACGGGGTGGTGTGCGGCTATGCAGGGGTCGACCGTCGGGTCGTGACGGACATCGCCGTGCCTCCGGGATGGAAATTCATATCGCGCCGGAACCGTATCCTCTTTGATTCAGACCCTCTGCCCGCCGAGTTTTCGAGCATGTTCGCTGCCGAGTGCCCGGGCTTTCCGGAATCGCCGCCTGCCGTGCGCGTCCAGTGATTGATTACCCATGACCGACTCTCCCACCGCCGGCCGGTTCGACGGGCGCGATCATCTGCTGCCTGTGCGGGTCTATTACGAGGACACCGATTTCACCGGTCTGGTCTATCACGCCAACTATGTCCGCTATCTGGAGCGGGGGCGGTCGGACTGTCTGAGGCTGATGGGGATCGGTCACGCCGACCTGCTGGACGGCGATCAGCCGATGGCCTTTGTGGTTTCGACCCTCGAGCTGAAATTCCACAAGCCCGCCCGGATCGACGACGCCCTGGTGGTGCGCACCAGCTATGATGCGGTGAAGGGGCCGCGCCTGCTGATCTCGCAGACCGTGGAGCGCGGCGACGACGTGCTGTGCCGGGCCGAGGTGGTGGTGGTGTGTATCCATATGGACGGGCGACCCCGCCGGCCGACACGGGCCCTGATCGACAAGGTCGGGCCGTGGCTGGCACCAGAAGCTTGACCGTTCACGATCCTGTCAGGTGTATGCAGGTGACGGCTCGGCTAGAGGCCTCTAGACCCGGGGCATATGCCATACAAAGGTCACGCCTGCCCGCTGGATAGGGCGTGAACCGCGCGAAGGATCGAATGCATGACCGTGCCTGCCGACGCCTCGATGATAAACCCTGTCGAGCTGTTCAGGACCGCCGACTGGGTGGTGAAGGTCGTGATGGTCGGCCTGGGGATCGCATCCCTGTGGTCTTGGACCATCATCATCGACAAGGCGTTCCGGTACACACGCCTGAACCGTCTGGCCGAAGCCTTTGAGCGGGAGGTTGCCTCCGGGCGTCCGCTGGAGGAGATCGCCAATCGCGCCGGACCCGAGCCGGCCCATGCCCTGCCGCGCATGCTGGTCATCGCCGTGACCGACTGGCGTGAAGCCCGGGCCCAGGGCCCGTTGACCGAGGGGCAGGGCAATATGCTGATGGCCCGGATCGACCGGGCGCTGGACGCCACGATCGCGCGTGAAGGTCAGCATATCGAGGAGGGGCTGGGCGTGCTGTCGGTGGTGGCGACCTCTTCACCCTTCATCGGCCTGTTCGGCACGGTCTGGGGCATCATGAATGCCTTCGACGCCATCGCTACGGCCGGAAACACCAATCTGACCACGGTGGCCCCGGCCATCGCCGAGGCCCTGTTCGCCACGGCCATCGGTCTGGCGGCGGCCATTCCGGCCTATATCGCCTACAACAAATTCTCGATCGACGCGGGCAAGTTCACCGGCCGGCTGGAGAGTTTCGCCGATGACCTGCAGGCCGCGGTGGCGCGGCGTCTGGGCGGCTCAATCCCGCCCGCACCGGCACCGGCTGTCGACACCAGCTTCAGCCGGGGCGTCTGACCCATGGCGATGGGTGGTGCCGGGGGCGGCGGACATGTGCGGGGACGGCGGCGGGCGCGCAAACGGCCGCTGAGCGAGATCAACGTCACGCCGCTGGTCGATGTGATGCTGGTGCTGCTGATCATCTTCATGATCTCGGCCCCGCTGCTGACCGTCGGGGTGCCGGTCGAGCTGCCCAAGACCGAGGCCAGCGCGGTCGAGCAAAGCCACGAGCCGGTCAGTATCTCGATCGATCGCAACGGTGCCATCTATGTCGCGGAAACCGAAACCCGCTGGGACGATCTGGCGCTGCGCGTGGCCGAGGCGGCCGGCGAGACCGGGCGCGAGACCCCGGTGTTCATCCGCGCCGACGGTGCCGCTCCCTATCAGGCGGTGGCCCGGGTGATGGCCCGGTTGAGCGCCACGGGCTTTTCCAAGCTGAACCTGATCACCGATACGGCCCCGCAGGCCAGCGCCGCGGCCGACCCGGAGGGCTGACGCCTTGCGCCGGCCCAGCCTTGCCATTGTCGGATCCATCGCCCTGCATGCGGGGGTGATCGCGCTGGCCTTCGTGTCGTTCAGCCGCAAGGACGACCTGACGCCGCTGGTGTCGTCGGTACCGGTGACGATCGTGTCGGACATGGTCATCGCCGCTGCGGCCCCGGACAATCCGGCCGAGACCCCGAACGATGAAGACGCCACCACCGCCCCGGTGAACGAACCCGTTCCCCCGGAGCCCGCTCCGCCGGAACCGCAGCCGCCGTTGCGACCGACCCCGCCCCTGCCCCGACCGGCACCGACGCCGACACCGACGCCGCCACGGACCCGTCCGACGCCTCCGGCCCCGACTCCGCCGCGCCCGGCCCCGCGCCGCGAGGAGCCCAGCCTCGATCTTGACGCCCTGGCCGGGGCCCCGCGCACCGCGCCCACCCGTGGCCGGACCCCGCCGACCGGCCAGACCGGCAGCGGATCGGCGTCGCAGGCGACCGGGCCGCAATCGACGGCCTTCTTCAACCAAGTCTATGCCAACTGGACTCTGCCCTGTGACGTCCCCGGGGCCAATGAACTGCAAATTCGGGTCAAGGTGACTATCGCCCGCGACGGGCGGATCACCGATGGACCGACCTTGGTGTCGCCCCGGTCGGACCCGGTCTATCGGGCCGCCGCCGATGGGGCCCTGCGGGCCCTGCGCCAGACCGCACCGTTCGATGTACCGTCCGGGTTCGAGGGGGGAGAGTTCCCACTGGTGTTCAACACCGAACGCGCCTGTCGGGGGCGATAGGATCGACGACGGGCGGGCGGCAGTCCTTGCCGACCGCAAAGTCGCCCCATTCAGGCGGATCACTGGCCTTCGGTGTCCAGTCTGGCGATAAGGACTGACCTAACGTGAATTTGCGGGAGCCCATCATGCGTCTCAAACGACTTCTGGCTACGGTTGCGGTCCTGGCCATGGCGGTGCCGCTGGCGGCCCAGGCACAGACGCCGGCACGGCCGGGACAGCCGGTCGAGGTCGAGATCGACCAGGGCGTGCTGCGCCCCCTCCAGATCGCTGTTGTGCCGTTCGCGGGCCAGTACGGGGCCGAGCTGTCGGGCGTGGTGCGCGGGGATCTGCGCCGGTCGGGCTATTTCGAGCCACTGGATCCGGCCGGTTTCGTCGAGACCGGCCTGACCCTGGCCAACGCCCCGAATTTCCCGCAGTGGACGGCGATCGGGGCCCAGGCCGTGCTGTACGGCAGCGTCACGCCGCGACCCGACGGACGCAACGACGTCGGCTTCCGCCTGTATGATCCGTACCGCCAGTGCCAGCTGGTCAGCTATCAATTCACCGCCACACCCGAGCAGTGGCGGCGGATCGCGCACAAGATCGCCGACGTCGTCTATCAGCGCATGACCGGGGAATCGGGCTTCTTCGACAGCCGGGTCATCTTCGTGGCCGAGAGCGGCACCCAGCTGAACAAGCTGAACCGTCTGACCATCTCGGACCAGGACGGCTACAATCCGGTGTTCCTGACCCAGGGCGACGAAGTGATCATGTCGCCGCGCTTCTCGACGTCGGACCCGGACCAGATCACCTATGTGGCGCTGGGCCGGGATTACAGCCGTATCTATCTGTACAATCTGTCGACCGGGCGTCGCGAAAGCCTGGGCGAGTTCGACGGCCAGGTGCTGGCCCCGCGCTTTTCCAACGACGGATCGCGTATCGCGTTCTCGATCATCAAGGGCGGCAATACCGATGTCTGGGTCATCAATCTGCGGACACGGCAGCTGTCACGCCTGACCTCGGATCCCGGCATCGACACCTCGCCCTCGTTCAGCCCGGACGGGTCGCAGATCGTGTTCAACTCGGACCGCACCGGCACCCCGCGCCTGTATGTGATGCGATCGGACGGCTCGGGCCAGCGCCCGATCTCGCGCGGCGGCGGCATCTATACCTCGCCGGCCTGGAGCCCGCGCGGCGATATGATCGCCTTCACCAAACAGTCGGGCGGGCGGTTCTCGACCGGGGTGATGAACACCGACGGCTCGGGCGAGCGTCTGCTGTCGTCCAGCTATTTCGAGGAGGGCCCGTCGTGGGCTCCGAACGGCCGGTATGTGATGTTCGCGCGGCAGGCCCCCGGCGGCGACGCCCGGCTGTGGACCGTGGACCTGAGCGGACGGGTCGTGTCCCAGGCGGGCTATGCCGGGCGCGGCTCGGATCCGGCCTGGTCCCCGTTGCTGGACGGCCCGCCTTCGAACATAGGCTTCGGCCAGGGGCCCGACAGTTGTCCGAACTGAACCCGGTGTGGGTTTGGAGCCATCCGCTCAACTGTTCGTTATCGTGGCTGGTGAATTGGCTGGTGTAACCGTAGCAGTCGATTATAGCCCAGCTTGAGACTTTCCAGTCAGTTCAGATTCAGGAGACGACCCGATGAATACCTCGACCCTCATGCGTCTCGCCCTCGTCGGCGTTGCCGTTACTGCCATGGCCGCCTGTGCCCCGCGTCGCCCGGTCGAAGGTTCGGTGCCGACTCCGGCTCCTGCAGGACCGCAATATCCGACGGCCCCGACCGGACCGGTCAGTGGTGGAAACGTCGGTGCACCCGCGGCCGGCTCGGAGCAGGACTTCGTCGTCAACATCGGCGACCGGGTCTATTTCGACCTCAACATGTACCAGATCCGTCCCGAGGCCTTTGCCCGTCTCAACGCCCAGGCCCAGTGGCTGCAGCGTTATCCGCAGGTGACCGTGCGGATCGAGGGCAATGCCGACGAGCGTGGCACGCGCGAGTACAATCTGGCCCTGGCCGCGCGTCGTGCCGAGTCGGTACGCAACTATCTGGTCGAGCGCGGCATCCCCGCCGGCCGTATCGACACCATCAGCTACGGCAAGGAGCGCCCGATCGCTGAAGGGTCGAACGAGGAAGCCTGGGCCCGTAACCGCAACGCCCATACGGCGATCGTTTCCGGCGCGCCGCGCTGACGTTAAGGACCCTCTCCGTCGCACTGTGACGGGGAGGGCCGCCTTGCGGCTGCCGCAAAACGGTGGGACCGTTGATCCATGATGTTGAAGCCTGAACTGTTCCGCTCGAAGAAGGTCGTGCTGACGGCCGTCGGCCTGGCCCTGATCGCCGGGACGACCTTCGCCCAGTCCGCCTCCAATGAGCCGATCCAGTGGGACAAGCGCCGGCTGGAGCAGCTGGAGCGCACGGTGCGCCGTGTCGACCGGGCCCTGAACCAGGCGAGTGCCGCGGGCGAGCCCTTCATCCTGCAGACCGACCCCGAGGTCGTGGCCCTGCAGGGGCGGGTCGCGACCCTGGATCGTCGGCTGGATGATCTTGAGGCCACCCTGCAGCGGGTCAACGGTGACGTCGAACGCCTGACCTTCCTGGTGGATGAGACCGGTCGCGACAATGCGGCCCTGCGCTCGCGTCTGACCGATGCCGAGCGCCGGCTTAAGGCCATTGAGGACGTCGCCCGTGCCGAGGCGGAGCTGAATGCGCCGATCACATCCAACTCCCCGACCGGAGACGCCGCCCAGGATCTGGCGGCGGCCGTGCGTCTGGCCGGAAACGATGCCGCCCGCGGTGGCCGCGCCCTGGAGACGGTAGTGGTGACCTGGCCCGATACGCCGCAGGCGCGCGAGGCCAATCTGCGGCTGGGCGATCTCAGAACCGCCGCCAGTGATCATGCCGGCGCGGTCCAGGCCTATGCCGCCGCACTGAGCGGCTGGCCGCGTACGGCCTGGGCGGCTGAAACCACCCTGAAATTGGCAACGGCCCTGGAAGTCCTCAACCGCGACACCCAGTCCTGCGGGGCCCTGGGCGAATTTACCCGGCGCTATGCCGAAGGGGCGACCCCCGCGCTGCGGGCCCGGGCGGCCCAGATCAAAACCCGCGCCGGGTGCAGCTGACGGACCTGACAGCCGAAGCGACGACGGCCGGAGAAGGTCTGTCTGCGCGGGTGTTCGACCGGCTGGACGCGCGACTCGAACATGAGGTCGAGCGGCCCGTGGCCGTCGCCCTGTCCGGGGGCGGGGACTCCATGGCCCTGCTGGATCTGGCCGGCCAGTGGGCCGGGCGGCGCGGACGCCGGTTACTGGCGATCACCGTCGATCATGGACTGAATCCGGACAGCGGGCGCTGGAACCGGCTGGCAGCCGAGGCCGCGGCCGTGGCCGGCGCGGACTGGCACGGTGTGCGCTGGACCGGACCCCGGCCAGTGACGGGCCTGCCAGCCGCTGCCCGCGCGGCTCGACATGCCCTGATCGCCGATGCGGCGCGCGCGGCCGGGGCCCGGGTGGTCCTGTTTGCCCATACATTGTCGGATGTCGCCGAGGCCGACTGGATGCGGGCGCGGGGCTCGACCGTGGGCAAGGTCCGGGTCTGGTCGCCGTCTCCGGCCTGGCCCGAGGGACGGGGCCTGATGTTGTTGCGACCCCTGCTGTCCGAGCGCCGGGAGTCGATCCGTGCCTATCTGGGTGCGCGCGGACTGGGCTGGGTCGAGGATCCGGGCAATGTCGATATCCGGTTCGGGCGCAGCCGGGCGCGACAGGCGCTGGCGAAAACAGGGCCGGGGGTGGTGACGCCCGTGCCGCCCGTGCGCCGGATTTCCGGGCGGATGCCAGTGGTGACGACGGCAGGCATGGTCACGGTGACGAGAACGACAGGTCTGCGGGCCCTGGCCGCGGCGGCCGTCTGTGCCGGCGGCGGTTCACGACCCCCGCGCGGCACGCGGCTGGACGGGCTGGCGGTGCGGCTGGTGGCCGGCGAAGACTTTACCGCTGTGATGTGTGGGGCGCGGATCGTGGCGCAGGGCCGGAGTGTGACCCTGATGCGCGAGGCGGGGGAGTATGGACGACGGCCGGTTCCACCGCTTGTGCTCAAACCCGGGATTCCCGCCGTCTGGGACGGGCGGTATGAGCTGACGGCGGCCGCGGCGGGCTGGCAGGTCGTGGCGGCGGCCGGACGGCTGGCGTCCCTGTCAGCCGACGATCGCAGGCGTCTGGACCGTTTGCCGGCTGCGGCGCGGGGGACTGTACCTGTCCTGATCCGGGATGGCGGAGGTGCGCCGGTTCTTGCAGGGAAGGCGGGGATCGAAGTGCGGGCGCTGGTCGGGCAAAGACTGGCGCTGGCTCTGGACCAAACGACGCATGAAACGGGACTCGGTGACGCGCTGCATGGCGCAATGGCTCGAGACCTCCTATTTTCAGGCTGACCTATTCCCGACCGGTGCGGCGTCCCTGCTGAACCGGCCCGCAAGACGAGTGACCGAGGACCGCATGAACCTTCGCAACATGGCCGTTATCAGCGCCATCTTCCTGGGCCTTCTGGCCGTGACCGTTCTCGCGCAACGCGGCGGCGCGCTGTCCCCCGGTGTCGCAGGCGAGGCTGCCGCCAAACCGGTCGTTATCAACTATTCGCAGCTGGTCACCGCTGTGGAAGGTGGACAGATCACCGAGGCGCTGGTCAAGGGTGACGAGATCACCGGCACGCTGAAGGACGACAGCAAATTCGTCACCACCACCCCCTATCCGAATCTGGAACTGGTCGAGTCGATCCGGGCCTCCGGCGCGCAGGTCGACGTCAAGACGATGAAGTCGCCGTGGTGGATGGGCGCGCTCAGCCTGTTGCTGCCCGTCGGGCTGATCATCGTCTTCTGGCTGTTCATCATGAACCGGATGCAGGGCGGCGCGCGCGGGGCCATGGGCTTCGGCAAGTCCAAGGCCAAGCTGCTGACCGAGCACAAGGGTCGCAAGACCTTTGACGACGTGGCCGGGGTCGATGAGGCCAAGGAGGAGCTGTCCGAGGTCGTCGAATTCCTGAAGGACCCGGGCAAGTTCCAGCGTCTGGGCGGCAAAATTCCCAAGGGGGCGCTGCTGGTCGGACCTCCGGGTACCGGCAAGACACTGCTGGCCCGCGCCGTGGCCGGGGAGGCGGGCGTGCCCTTCTTCTCGATCTCGGGGTCGGACTTCGTCGAGATGTTCGTCGGCGTCGGTGCCAGTCGCGTGCGCGACATGTTCGAACAGGCCAAGAAAAACGCGCCCTGCATCATCTTCATCGACGAGATCGACGCGGTCGGCCGGCATCGCGGGGCCGGGGTCGGCGGCGGCAATGACGAGCGCGAACAGACGCTGAATCAGCTGCTGGTCGAGATGGACGGCTTCGAGTCCAATGAAGGCATCATCCTGATCGCCGCCACCAACCGGCCCGACGTGCTGGACCCGGCGCTGCTGCGGCCCGGTCGTTTCGACCGTCAGGTCGTGGTGCCCAATCCCGATGTGGTGGGGCGCGAGAAGATCCTGCGCGTCCACATGAAGGATGTGCCGCTGGCCGCCGACGTGAATGTGAAGACCATCGCGCGCGGCACGCCCGGCTTCTCCGGGGCCGATCTGGCCAATCTGGTCAATGAGGCGGCCCTGACGGCGGCCCGCAAGGACCGGCGCATGGTCACCCACCGCGACTTCGAGGACGCCAAGGACAAGGTCATGATGGGGGCCGAGCGCCGCTCGATGGCGATGAACGAGGAAGAAAAGCGGCTGACCGCCTATCACGAGGGCGGGCATGCCATCGTCGCCATCAACGTCAAGATGGCCGACCCGGTGCACAAGGCGACCATCGTGCCGCGCGGCCAGGCCCTGGGCATGGTCATGCAGCTGCCCGAGGGTGACCGCTATTCGATGAAATACCAGCAGATGGTTGATCGCATCGCCATCATGGCCGGCGGTCGTGTCGCCGAGGAGCTGATCTTCGGCAAGGAGAACATCACCTCGGGCGCATCCTCGGACATCCAGCAGGCCACCAAGCTGGCGCGCCGCATGGTCACCCAGTGGGGCTTCTCCGATGTACTGGGCACCGTCGCCTATGGCGAGAACGAGCAGGAAGTCTTCCTCGGCCATTCGGTGGCGCGTAGCCAGAACGTCTCCGAGGAGACCGCGCGGATCATCGATGCCGAGGTCAAGAAGCTGGTCACGTCCGGTTGGGACGAGGCGCGCAAGATTCTGAAGAAGAAGGCCGGCGACCTCGAGAAGCTGGCCCAGGCCCTGCTGGAATACGAGACCCTGTCGGGCGACGAGATCCGCGATCTGCTGGAGAAGGGCATCGCCCCGAACCGCGACGAGAGCAGTTTCCCCGTCGCCGGGCCTTCGGTCTCGGTGCCGATCACGCCCGTGACCGAGGCCGCGGCGGAGACTGTGCCGACCGTCCACTGAGTCCGGTTCGACCTACAGAAGGGCGCGCGGCCGGTTCGCGCGCCCTTTTCGCGGAGCTTTGTGTTTGTGTTACAAACCAGTCTGTGATTTATTGTTCAGGTTGAACCCATACCGCGTATCCGAGGGACGAAGCCGGATGAGTATCTCTGACCTGGGCCGGATCGACGACCTCATCCATGGTCGGATGCGGCTGGGAATCATGGTCTATCTGTCCGACGCTGGAAGCGCGGAATTCACGCGTCTGAAGACGGTGCTGGCAACGACCCAGGGCAATCTGTCGATGCATCTGAAGAAGCTGGAGGCGGCCGGCTATGTCGCGGTCGTCCGACGGTTTCAGGATAACCGGCCGCTGACCCGGGTGACGATCACCGACCGGGGGCGGTCAGCCTTCGGGGCCTATCTGGAGGCCCTGGCCGGACTGATCGGCGGAGGCAGCCAATGACCGCGATCACCGTCACGCCGGATCGGCCCCGCGTCATGGGGATCGTCAATGTCACGCCCGACAGTTTCTCGGACGGGGGGCGGCTGGCCACGGTCGAGGCGGCAGTGATGCACGGGCTGCGACTGGTCGAACAGGGGGCTGACATCCTCGACATCGGCGGCGAGAGCACGCGGCCGGGAGCCGCGCCGGTCAATGCCGCTGAGGAAATGGCCCGGGTCCTGCCGGTGATCGCCGGGCTGCGCGCGCACTGGGCCGGGCCGATCAGCATCGACACGATGAAGCCTGAGGTGGCTCGAGCGGCGGTCGCGGCGGGGGCGACGATCTGGAACGATGTGACGGCCCTCGGTGGGGCCGACAGCGCGGCGGTCGCCGCCGAGCTCGGCTGCACCGTGGTGCTGATGCATATGCAGGGCGAACCCCGGACCATGCAGGCCGATCCGCGCTATGACGATGTGGTCGCCGAGGTGAGCGACTGGCTGACGGCGCGGGCGGCGGCGGTGATGGCGGCCGGAGTGGCGCGCGAGCAGATCTGGCTGGACCCGGGTCTCGGCTTCGGCAAGACGCCGGCGCACAACCTGGCCCTGACGGCCGGGCTGGAGCGGCTGGTGGCGACGGGCTTTCCGGTGTTGTTCGGGGCCAGCCGCAAACGGATGATCCAGACGATCGATGCGTCGGCGGTCGAGGCCGGGGACCGGCTGGGCGGGTCGCTGGCCCTGGCCCTGGCGGCCGCGCAGCGCGGCGCGGCGGTGATCCGGGTTCATGATGTGCGCGAGACGGTCCAGGCCCTGACGGTGCAGGCGGCGGTGAGCGCGGGCTTGCCCGGCGGGCCGGCCTGACGCATCTGACGGGGATGGCTTCCGTCCCTGCTCCATCTCCCGGCCGAGTCCTGATCATCGCCGGTTCCGATTCCGGCGGCGGGGCCGGGCTGCAGGCCGACATCAAGGCGGTGACGATGCTGGGCGGCTATGCGGCCACGGCTGTGACCGCGATCACCGTGCAGAACACCCTGGGCGTCCATGGCGTGCATCCGCTGCCGCTGGATTTGATCGAGGCCCAGGCGCGGGCGGTGCTCGACGACATCGGCACCGATGCGATCAAGACCGGCATGCTGGGCACGGCCGAGGTGGTCGAGCGGGTCGCGGCCATTCTCGACACATCGGACGCCCCGGTGGTGGTCGATCCGGTGATGATCGCCAAGGGCGGGGCCCCGCTGTTGCAGGCGGCGGGCATCGCGGCGGTCCGGTCGCTGATGGTGCCGCGCGCGGCGCTGTTGACGCCCAATGCGCCCGAGGCTGAGGCCCTGACCGGGCTGGAGGTGCGAGATATGGACGGCCAGCGGCGGGCCGGGGAGGCCCTGCTGGCGCTGGGGGCGAAGGCGGTGCTGATGAAGGGCGGCCATGTGCCGGGCGAGACGGTCATCGACCTGTTGCTGACGGCAGATGGTGAAACGGTGATGGAAGGGCCGCGTCTGGATACCCGCCACACCCACGGTACCGGCTGCACCCTGGCCAGCGCCTGCGCCGCCGGACTGGCCAAGGGGTTGTCGCTGGAAACCGCCGTGGCCGAGGCCCGGGCCTATGTGTTCGAGGCCATCCGTCGCGCGCCGGGTCTGGGCGGCGGGCACGGACCGCTGGACCACGGTTGGCCGCTGAGGGACCGCACATGAGCGATCTGGAGAGAAAGCTGGCGGCGGTCGTTCGGGATAGTCCGCAGCTGATGCAGGTGCTGACGACGGTGCGCGGGCTGGGCCTGCCGGACTGGCGGGTGTTCTCCGGGGCCGTCTATCAGGCGGTGTGGAATGCGCAGACGGGGCGGCCGGTCGGCTATGGCATCAAGGACTATGACCTGGGCTATTTCGACCCGGACACCAGCTGGGACGCCGAGGACGTGGTGATCAAACGCGTCGCCGCCGCCTTCGAGCCGCCGCTGCGGGATCTGGTCGAGGTGCGCAACCAGGCGCGCGTGCATCTGTGGTTCGAAGAGAGGTTCGGCGAGCCGTACGACGCCCTGCCTGACACCGACACAGCCCTGTCGCGCTTTGTCGCCCCGGCCTTCGCCGTCGGCGTGCGGCTGGAGGCCGATGACACGATCAGCGTCGCCGCGCCGTTCGGGCTGGAGGATGTGTTCTCAATGACCCTGCGGCCCAATCCGCTGCGGGGCGTGGCGCGCGGATGGCAGCGGACGGTGGAGAATGCCCGGGGTCGCTGGCCGGAGTTGACGGTCGTGAAGCCCTGATGGCGGCCCCGTCGAAACAGCCTGGCGTGAGTGGATCGTAGATTGAGAGATAACAGTATGAACGTTCATCCTCTGACCGCTCTGATGGCCGAATGGCTGCCAGATTGCGATTTTGCCGTGCTCAATCATGGCTTCGTCACGCACGGGCGAGACTATCAGCTCATAATTCAGGACTGCATAAGCGGAAGGCCGGGAACACATCGGCTAACATTCACGCATGTGGTTAGAGCGGACTGCCAAACGGCCCTGGCCCCGTCGGGTTGGTCGACCTCATGGGATGACGTCTTCCTCGACTGGGAGCGTTCTAAGGATATGGACGGCTATATATGGGGAACCAACTGGTCAAACGCCTACCCCGGCATCACTGCTTTGAATGATGACGCTGAAGCCAGTGATTGGGGAAGGCAGATCGGGCGGCCAATGTATGCGGCGACGCTTGAGACCGACCGGTTCAAATTGCGATTGATTTTTCACGCCGTCCGGTCGGAGAAGATCGATGATGACAGCTCGCTGATCCGGCAGGTCATTATTCCGCTGAAGGCATGACCCGGCGGCCCAACATGTTACGGGGCGTGTCTCGAGGTTGCTGGCCCGAGGTCACCATCGTCCAACCGCAAGGACCCGCCTGATGCGCCAGTGGACCGTCGATGCCTTCGCCTCCGCCCCCTTTCGGGGCAATCCGGCCTGTGTGGTCGAGCCGTTCGAGGTCTGGCCCAAGGCCGGCTGGATGCAGGCGCTGGCGATGGAGAACAACCAGGCCGAGACCGCCTTCCTGCGGCGCACGGCGGACCCGGCGCGGTTCGATCTGCGTTGGTTCACCCCGGCGACCGAGGTCGATCTGTGTGGACACGCCACCCTGGGCGCGGCCCATGTGCTGCTGGCCGAGCTGGGATCGACGGCCGCGCGGCTGACCTTCGACACCCGGTCGGGGCCGCTGATGGTCGAGCGGCGGGGCGACGGCTATCAGATGGACTTTCCCGCCGATCCGCCGCGGCGCACGGCGGTGCCCGAGGGGTTGGTCGAGGCGCTGGGGGTGGGGCCGGTCGAGGTGCGGGCCGGGCGTTATCTGGTGGTGGTGCTGGCCGATGCGGCGGCGGTGCGGGCGGTGACGCCGGACTTCCGGCGGCTGGCGACCATCCGGGGCGAGGCGGGCGAGGCCGGCCATGTGATCGTCTGCGCTCCGGCCGATGCGGGCGACGGGGTCGATGTGATCGACCGCTTTTTCGCCCCGGGCTGCGGCGTGGATGAGGACCCGGCCACGGGCTCGGCCCACTGTCTGTTGGGACCGATGTATGCCGAGCTGCTGGGACGACCGGTGGTGCGCTTTCTGCAGGCCTTCCCCGGGCGCGGCGGCGAGATCGAGACCGAGGCGGCGGGTGCGCGGGTGCTGATCCGCGGTCAGGCCGTGACCGTGCTGGACAGCGTGATCCGGACCTGACCACGGACAAGGGCGCGACCCTTGCGGAGCGCGCCCTCATCATCCCGGGAGGATGGCCGGTGTCTAGTGCGGGCGACCGTTGCGGTCGTTCCGCTGGTTGTGATCGATCCGGTCATGGCGTTCATGCTGATCGTTGCGGTCGTAACGGTCGTTGCGACCATTGCGGTTGTAGCGGGTCTCGCGGTCACGACGCTCGTAGCGGATCTGCGCCGACAGGCGGTCGAAGCGGCGATCCAGGTCGGCCATTTCCTGACGGCTCAGGCCGTTGCGGCGATAGCGCGACTCGAGCCGGGCGATGTTGTTGAACTCGCGACGCAGGCTCATCGCCTCGCGCCGGGTCAGCTGGCCGTTGCGCACGCCGACGTCGATACGACGGTCGAGATTGGCCTGGCGCCGGTTGATCGCCTGCCAGCCCGACTGGTCGTAGCCGCGGTTGTAGCCGGAATTGTAGCGCGAATTGTAGCCCGAGTTATAGCCATAGCCGGGGCTCGAGCCGATGCTGATGGTGAAGCCGGATTGCTGACGGGCATGACCGTACGACTGGGCCATGGCGGGAACCGCGACCGAGGCCGCTGCCAGGACGAGGGCGGGGAGAAATGCTTTCTTGATCATCAGGTCGGTCCTTCCGTTTGTCGCAGGCCGGGGAGGGCTGCGTTGGATTAACCATGCACCTTTGCCGCTGAGCCTGACCTGAACAGCCCGGGTCATTTTCAGTTCATGTCCCGGGACGTGGTCAACGGGCGCTCCTGTTGAGGAACGGACTGCCCATGACGGTTAATTTTCCCTAGAGTGGACGTTCAGCCGCCGTTCAGAGGCTGGGGCCTAGACCAATCTGCATGAACCGCATCCGTATCCTTGTTCTCGCCGTCCTGATGACCGCCGCGCCGATGGCCGATGCGGCCGCCCAGTCGCGCGACCGTCAGGAGCAACCGCGTGATCGCGGGGCCCAGCAGGAGGAAGATCAACGGATCAGCCTGGCCGAGGCCGAACGTAGTGTCCGGTCGGGTCGAAACGGCCGCTATCTCAATGCCAACTACAGGGGCAATGTTATTGTGGTGCGCTGGGCCTATCCGGACGGCCGGATTGCCGACATTACCGTGGACGCGCGCAGCGGCCGCATCATTGGAGAACGCTGAATGCGCGTGCTGCTCGTCGAAGATGACGTTGACCTGTCCCGTCAGCTGAAGGGCGCGCTGGGCGATGCCGGCTATGCGGTCGATCATGCCGCTGACGGCGAGGAGGCACATTTTCTCGGCGACACAGAACCCTATGACGTGGTGGTGCTGGACCTGGGCCTGCCCAAGATCGACGGCGTGTCCGTGCTGGAGCGCTGGCGCCGCGACGGCAAGACCACGCCCGTGCTGATCCTGACCGCTCGTGGGGCGTGGTCCGACAAGGTCGCCGGCTTTGACGCCGGGGCCGACGACTATCTGACCAAGCCGTTTCACACCGAGGAGCTGCTGGCACGGCTGCGGGCCCTGCTGCGGCGTTCGGCCGGTATCGCCTCGGCGACGCTGGCCTGCGGTGACCTGCGACTGGACCCGCGCGCGGCCCGGGCCAGCGTCGGCGGCGAACCGCTGCGTCTGACCTCGCTGGAATACCGGCTGCTGCACTATCTGATCATGCACCAGGGGCGGGTTATCAGCCGGACGGAGCTGGTCGAGCACCTGTACGATCAGGATTTCGATCGCGATTCCAACACCATCGAGGTGTTCGTCGGCCGCTTGCGCAAGAAGATCGGGGCCGACCGGATCGAGACGGTGCGCGGTCTTGGCTACCGGTTGACGCCGCTGGCCGGTGAGTCCGACGCGGCGTGATCGCGAATTCATGACAGACACCGGGGGGGACGAGTCGGCCGAAGCGGTCCTGAAGCGGTCCCGGGGCCACTGGTTCGGCCGCACGGAACGGTCGCTGACTCGCCGTCTGATCTGGCTGGCCTCGAGCTGGATCCTGATCGCCCTGGTCCTGACCGGACTGGTTCTGACCTCCCTGTTCCAGGAATCCGCGCTGCGGCGCCTGGGCAGTACGCTCAGCGACACGATCGACGAGGTGGTGGTGGCCTCGAATGCGACCGCCGATACCGTGGTCACGGCCGAGATCAAGGATGCCCGGTCATTGCGGCCCCTGTCGGGAAAATACTGGGCGGTCGCCGAACCGGGCGCGGACGGACACCTGACGGTGCTGGTGCGATCGGAATCGCTGACGGGGTCTGACCTGATCGTACCCGCCGACCTGCCGGAGCGGCTCGCGGGGGCTTTTGGCCAGACCATCACCTACAATGCCGACGGCCCGCGCGGTGAGCCATTGAGGGTCGCCGCCAGCATGAAACAACT
>TARA_R110002012_G_scaffold294098_1_pt1 | contig 27890 bp, 19 predicted proteins | sample TARA_R110002012 | Tara Oceans TARA_R110002012 (sample SAMEA4396515) | marine metagenome | biome: Westerlies Biome; feature: [DCM] deep chlorophyll maximum layer (ENVO:01000326); material: water (ENVO:00002006), including particulate matter (ENVO:01000060) such as... | depth 40 m | reverse complement strand
AATACGTAACCGAAAATTACACTTGTTTTGAAACGATGATTGAAGAATCCAACCTTAAAAGTAGGAGGTCGTAGGTTCAAATCCTACAGGGCGCACAACAAAAACACTCAGTAAATACTGAGGGTTTTGTTATTTTGGAACATTTGTTAATTCTTAATTTCCTGATTTGTGCATACCTTGTGCATAGTTTTTGGACCTGTTTAAGGATCAAGACTAATTGTTGTGTTTATTCAAAAATATATTATTCAAAAATTTAATCTAATGTAGTTTAACTTAAATTTAGTAAGGAAAAATAATATTTTAGTTAAAAATTAAGGACTGAAGATGGAATTAGTTTGACCTATAAAAACTGAAAAGGTATTTTATACGATGTGAGAGCATGTCTATAAATTAGATTTGATTAACTTATATTACAATAAAAATCGAATGTTGATAATTAAGTAGTCCTCACAAATCATTTCAAATTCTGAATAAAAATAGTAGCAATTAAATATTCTTTATTTGATTTGTAATTTTTCTTTTTAAGAAAATTAATATGAACTACCTCTCCAAATTTTCCTTTTAATTCCAATATATAAATAGTGGATAACATATCCTTAAAATTCCCTTGTAATGTAAAGATATGTGTGTCAATCTCACCGGTTTTATCCATAAAAATATGCGGATTGTTAAAATCAATTACTTCAAGATTATTTTTTTTGGCTTCACTATTTAAAGTTCTTAGTAAATTATTTTCCAATGAAGTATTTTCAAGGTTCATTTCAGACAAAATTGAATCATGATATTTCTTTTTTATATTTAAAAGTGTTATTTGATCGGATATATTATTAAAGAATGAAACTTCTTTGGAAAGTTTTTTATGCTCTTTTGTAAGTTCAATAGTATTGCTAATGGCTAATTTAAAACAAAGAATGCCAGCTATTAGAATACCTGCAACTAGAAAAATTAAGTTATTTCTACTTTTCATTCATTTCTATTTTAATTGAGAATAGTGAACTACTAGCATTCTCGTAATCGTAATCTAAAATTTGAATTTGTTGAACCCATTTCAAGGTTTCTAACGTTTGAATCCATTCTGAAAATTCTTGAGAGTTATTAGAATTTCCATTAATGATAATAGTGTTACGACCAATTTGGATATCTTTAGATTCTCTTATTGGTTTTAAAAGAGGTTGATATTCGAGACTGGAAAGGCTTAAAGAATTTGGAATGTTCAGTGCTATCTGGTCTAAAAAAAATGATGATTTAGAATTTGAAGATGAGAAGATAGTTTCTACTCTTTTTTCTTTTCGCTCTACATCTTCTTTTAAATCGATAAGAACTTTTTTATTTTCATTATTAAAGGATGCTACTGATTTCAAAGAATTAACTTCTTCAAAATAATAGCTAAAAATTAAAAAGTTTAGTAGTAAAATAGTAAAAATCCCACCTAGGGATAATTTCAATAGTATATCAAAGTATCTTTTACCTTTAAACTCAGTAATTAAATTTTCTTCCTTTTCATCAAAATTAGTGATGGTTTTTCTTTTTTTTGCAATAAAAGTTAAAACACTAGCGAAGCCTAAAATTGATTGTCCAGAAATGGTTATTTCATTCAAATTATAAGTTTTTGGCTTATCGATTTCTGTGGAAGAAAGTTTATGGCTATCTTTTAATTTATTGTTCTCAAAGTACAAAACTGAATTGCTAACCTGTAATACATCGGATTTCAAATAAGAAACAATAGTATCAATTTCAGAAATTCCAATTATTACTTTACAAATAGTAATTTTTGTATTTGAAATATTCTCTAAGTAAGACTCTAGATTCCCTTTTTTTAAAATAGAAACTAACGCATAACCATCGTTTTGAGTAAAAGAGTAATAGAAAGAATTGAAATCTAAATTTGGAAATTGCTCTCTTACCACTATCTCTGGATTTTTAGAACTTGGAGAGGCTATTATTTTTGTAACAATCTCAGAGGTGTTTAGGGTCAGAATAACTGGAGTATTTTTCCTAATAGTAGAGGATATACTTGCTAGATTAGTTTCTGAAAGCATTTTTTTGATAGATAATTCGTTATTCTTTCGCTTTATTTCGGATAGGTAAAATGTAAGTTCGTTATTATGCTCTGCTATTTCTAAACCATAATAGAGACTACCTTCATTAAAAATTTTTATAAATCGTTCTAACATTAATATATAACGGTGGGTTTTATTAGTATAGTTAGTTTTCTTCTGGAATCTTCTCTTTTTCTGCTACTAAAAAGCCACTTGATAACCGGTACTCTGGCCAGAAAAGGTACTCCAGTGCCACTATCATTCTTTGTTTTTTCTTCTAATCCACCAAGAATTACTAAATCTTGATTTTGAACTCGAATGATTGAACTAAATTCTCTTGAAGTCAAGCCAGGAGGGGCGTCATTTTCAATTCTCTCTCCACTAAAATCAGATTGCAAGACATTAATATCTAATGTGACTTGTCCATTTCCAGAAACTAGTGGTTTTATACTTATGGCTAATTCTGCATCTATCGGTTGATAATTTCTAATTTCTGAAGATGTGGGTATCTGTGAGCCAAAGAAATTTTGATTTGTAACGACATAGTAAGTAGTTTCACCAATGGATAATCTTGCCCTATGACCGTTTAATGTAGACAGTTTTGGCGTGGAACGAATTCTAATATTTCCGTTTTGTTCCATGGCCTTAATAGTTGCGAAAAAATCAGGTACCAGTTGTCCTATATTTAAAGAGCCAAAACCATCAAAACCACCAATTACCTTGTTCACGGTTTCAGCACCTAAAGTAAGATCAGTCGTTGGAAATATTCCTCCTCTTGTTTTAGTAGGTCCATCACCTATACCCCAGCTTACACCAGTTTCCACAGTTGAAGACCTGTTTACTTCAATAATCATGACTTCAATCAAAATTACAGGTACAGGCTTATCAATTTCTTTAATAAAATTTTTAAACCTATTGATATTTGCGGCAGGACCACTAATTAAAAAACTATTAAGTTCGTAATCTATTTTAATATCAAGGTCTGATACAATATCATCAGGTAAAATATTGACTATTGCTTCTGCTTCGCTAGCATAAGAACTGAAAGAGTCTGCTTGTGAATTTATCCGTCTTGAATTAGAGTTTCCTCCAGGATTGTTGAATCCTTGATTATTGAAATTTTGACTGTCTTGAAAACCGCCCTGTGGATTCGCCCCACCGACAAAATTGACACTACCAGAGTTGATTCTTCCTGCAGTTCTATTACTGCCTGAATAGGAAGTAGGGCCATCAAGTAATTCAATAGATCTATGCATCATTTGAACTACTTCAATTTTTCGGAGGCTTAATTGGTCATTTGTGCCAAAAAAATAAATATTATTTTCTTTTTTAAAAGTAAAATTGTTATTATTATTTGATATTTTTTTTGTTGCGCTTTGTTGACTACCCTGTATATTATTATTGAAACTAAGACTAGGATCACTATTAGTACTTTCAGAAATTAGACTCTCAAATATTTTTTCTAATAACGAATCAAAATTTATCTCTTTTGCCTTAAACGTAACATTTCCAGCTTGTGATAGAGGAGTAGCTGTATATACATTTAAACCTAAATCTTGACTAATTTCTTGTATAATACTCTCTACAGGGGTATTATCAAAATCTACACGTAACATTTGATTTAAAGTGTCTAAAATGTGATAGTTTAAGTTGTTGTTTGAAAATTGATTCCTTTGTCCTTGGTTAGGATCTCCATTTTCAAACAGCGTATTAAATAAATAAAAGCCATCTCTGGATTTAGTGTAGTTTAAATTATTTGACTCTGCTAAATTTTTTAAAGCAATATCAAACGGTACATTTTTTACGTACAAATTTAGAGGTATGTTTTCCATACTGCTATTGAATAGTAAATTTTGACCAGATACATCAATTATTTTTCGGAAAACCTTTTCTAATGGATCATTCTTTAAATCAAGTGAAATTAAATTGTTCAAGAGATCAAATTGAACTAAAATTTCTTTTTCAGGTTGTTGTATAGGCTCTGGGATATACTTAAAGATAGAAATAATATTTCCCGTGAAATTAATGTCTAAGTCATATTCTTTGCATAAAAAGACTAATAAATCGGCGACATTTACATTAGAAAAATTATTAACTAAGCTTATACTCTCAAGACTCGGATCAATTACTATATTAATTTTATGCACATTTGATATTGCCAGTAGAAAATTAGAAAGAGTAACGTTAGTCACGTTTATTTCTAATTTCAGATTTTCTGTTAAACCAATATTGTCTTGTGAAAGAACTTCTAGATTGTTTTTTATAGATTGAAATCGTTTTTCTTGTTGAGAAAAACTAGCTATAGAAAATAAAAGTAAGCATACTAGGATTAGTTTTTTTTGCATCTTTTAGTTGGTTAACAATGAATAGACTTCATCGATTGAGGTTAGGCCTTCTTTAATCATTTCAATTGCATTTTCTGGTAAGGTTTTTATTTTATTTTCTTTTAAGTAGTCATCAATTTGTAATACATTATCTTTTATCATTAAAACAAGTTCCTTTGTTATTGGAATTATCTCGTAGATGGCTTTTCTCCCTTTATATCCAGTATGATGGCATTCTGTGCAACCTACTGCTACATAATGTCTCGTAAGATTAGGTTCAATTTTATAACTGTCAGGGAAAATATCTTTAGTTATTTCCATATTTTTTTTACAATGATTACATAGTTTCCGAACTAAACGTTGAGCAACACTTAAGTTTAATGTGCTAGCAATTAAAAATGAATGGACACCCATATCAATTAGCCTAGAGATGGTAGCCCAAGCTGAATTGGTATGTATTGTAGAAAGTACTAAATGTCCTGTAAGCGCAGCTCGGATTCCCATATTGGCAGTATTTACATCTCTTATCTCACCTACCATAATAATATCCGGGTCTTGTCTTAAAAATGTTCTCATGGCATTTGCAAAATCTAACCCTATATTCTCCTTGAGCTGAACTTGATTAACACCCTCTAAAGTATATTCTATAGGGTCTTCTATAGTAAGAATATTGGTTTTACTATCATTTAGTAGTTTTAAAGTAGCATACAGCGTAGTTGTTTTTCCAGATCCCGTAGGTCCTGAAATAAGAATCATCCCATTGGGCTTTTTTATGGCTTCTGTGTAAATTTTTAGTTCACTTTTTGAGAACCCTAAATCTTTTAAATTTATTGAAGAGGTATCCTTACTTAGTATTCGAAGTACTATTTTCTCTCCAAATAATGTAGGTAGTGTAGAAACTCTAATATCAAACTCACTACGTCTTGTTTTAATAGTAATTCTGCCGTCTTGTGGCAGTCTTTTTTCGGCGATGTCTAAAGATGCTCTTATTTTTACTTTATTTATGATTGAAGGATAATCGTTGTTTGAAATATTAAACTGTTCAACTAATTTACCATCTAATCGAAATCGAACTCTACAACTTTTTTCATAAGGTTCAAAGTGAATATCACTGCTCCCAATTTCGTTAGCTGTTAGTAGTATTTTTTCTAAAAAATCAGGAGTGTAGTCAAGGTTACTTTTTTTTAATTCATTAGATTGTCTATAATTAGCACTGAGTAAATTTTGTACCTCTTCTGAAGTGATTTGAGATAAATGAACCGGTGTATCTAAAATTATATTTAGCTCCACATTTAAAGATTCAATTTCTTGATTATCCGTTTTTAGATATATAAAAGAATCATCTTTCTTATATGGGACTATTCTATAATGAAAGGCCTGTTCTGCATTTATAATTTGTAGTAATTGATTATTGATATGTAAAACATCTTCAGCCATTAGTGGATATATAAAATTGGATAATCAATAAAAACGCTCACGATAATAGTAGATAATAAAAAAAGACTCATATAACCTGCGAGTGGAACTGTACTTTTATTTTTTTTGAATAAAAAGTAAACTAAGCAAGAAAAGAGAATCGAAAATGTAAATAAGATAATAAATGTCAATGTGGGAAACCCTAAGCTAATCGCATAAAAAAAAAGTAAATCACCTAACCCAAAACTATGATTCAAAAACTTGATTTTAGCAATCAATTTTGTGTATACATATAGAATTATAACAATGGTAGAAATTAATAAACTATTGAATACCATACTAAGTATAATAAAATTAAGGTAGGAGTATTTAAAAAATAAAAAGCAAAGTAAAATGCCTAAAGCTGGAAATAAAAACCAAAATACCTCGCGCGACTTATTATCTTGATAAAAAATTAATCCTAAACAGATAATTATTAATGTTTTATAAATAAGAATCAATCTTTTACAGTTTGCTTTGGATTACCTAATTCGTCAATTTCCCAAACATTTAAAATCCCATCACCGTCAAAATCAGTAATAGCTTCAGCCCTCGCTTTGAAAGTGGAAACATCAGAGCTAATGATACTATACTGATAATTTGCAGAACCGTTCTCTTTTATTGTTTTTGGCGCCTCAAAGTCTAAGACCATCAAATCATTTGCATAGGTGCTATTCATATATCTATAGGTAGTTTGTGCATTATACAATGCTTTTAACTGTACTTGAGCTTCTACACTTTTCGCCTTTGTAATCAAGGGCATCAAATTGGGCAAAGCTAAAAGTAAAAGTATACCGATGATAGCCAATACAATCAGCATTTCCTGTAGATTAATGGCTTTTAATTTTTTAATCTTCATATTTAATAATTTTAAATAAAGCCTTTTTCTCGTGCAATTTCGATGAGAACATTATCTTTTTCTTTTAAGATATTAAAAGCTCTTTTTAATTTTCTTTTTCGACTTTCAATACCACCCATAGATAATGGTAATAACTCTGGAAGATCTTTCATTTTAACCCCTCTAGACAATTCATACAATATCTGTCTATCTATTTTGTCAATATTTATTTCAGATTTAGCTCGTATTCTCAACATCTTGATTATTGTTTCGCTATAAAATGAACCATTGTCTAGTACGGTTAAAATAGCTTTTTTTATATCTTCCATCTCGACATCTCTTTTCAATAAAAGGCCATCAGGATCAACGTTTTTGATTATGCTATTTAGTCTATAATAATCATCGTATGAAGTTAAAATAATTATTTTGACGGGAGTCTTTTTATTCCTTAATAATATTCCTAGATCCACACCAGATAATATCTTTTTATCATCAGTTGGGGACAAGCTGATATCTAGTAGAACTAAATCTAATTTATTAGATTGGCAAAATGAATTAATTTTTTCTCTTCCACTTTCACAATTATTGGCAGTTTCGATTGTAAAATTTAGTATTGAATTTTCTACTGTAATTTCTTCTAAAACTAATTTGTAAGCTTGGGCAATAATACGATGATCCTCTATTATTAAAACATTAAAATTTTTCTTCATACTGGTTAACAATAAAGATTGAATTGGTTGTTTGGTGCAAAATCTTAAATATAGTTATTAGTACAAAAAACAACAATTTAAAATCCTTACAGTTTGTAATGATTTTCCTTAGTTTCAATAAAATCAAATATAATAAGATGGAATACAGTGCTTTACATTTTTTTTGTGATTATATCTTATATATTTAATATTTGAATTTATTTCTCTGCATAATTAACTCTTACTCATTTGAATATTAACAAAGAAATAATTAAAAATAAGTTGTAAGCTTTTTCCTTGCTCTTTCAAGCTTTCATTTGAGATTATTTTTTAATAATTCTTTTCAGAACAATAAATTTTAAAATCGACTACTTTTAGTAACCTAGTATTTATTTTAAAACTATTGTTTACTATTTAAATTTGAAAAGACAGCCTAGTGAAAAAAGCATTAATTCTTTTAATAACAATTGGCTGCAACCGTCTCAGGTTTGGAAAGCATATTAGATGGCAACCCTTGCCAGCTTCCGATTAATGGTTAGCTTCACTTACGATAGTGGTAAAAGTGAAAAAGGATATTTTCGTTGAAGCTGTTAGGATCAAATTTATAAATTCATTATTTAGTGGTTATAGCAATACAACCTTTCCTTTTAAGTTCACTTCTATTCTATAGATATTAATTAACAATAATTAAACTGTAAGGTTTTCACTTATTTATTTCAAGGTGTTATTTGACGTTAACATTTTTGCAATAATTATCTTGCTTTCTATTATTTAGTCTGTTAAAGTAGATTAATTCATCAAAAGAAAGTAGGGATGAAGTCATATACTTTAACTAGGTTTTAAAACCTTAAATATTAAAGTAACTATCGAAAAATTAATTCATAAAATGAATTTAAATCATCAAATTTCTTCAGTTAATCTCAATTTTTCGCAATCAAAAAATTAAATAAGTTTAATCGATATGAGGATATTTTTAGTTTTTATTTTCTGTATAAATTACATAACAGCGCAAGAATTACCAACAATTTCACCACCATCTCCAGAAGCCGCAGCTTTAGGTAAATTTATAGAAGTGCCTGTATCTCATTATACTGGAGTGCCAAATATATCAGTGCCAATCTATACCATTCAACAAGATGGTGTTAGCATACCTATTAGTTTAAGTTATCATGCACGTGGTAATAAAGTTGAAGAAATTGCCTCAAGAGTGGGTTTAGGCTGGACATTAAACCATGGAGGCTCTATTTCTATGCAGGCTAGAGGTACAAATGATAGAGACCAGTACGGATATGCATCAAATAGTTTAGATTCTACGTTTTTTTCATATGGAAACACAAGAGCTGCAATTGCCGCAAATTATGCAAATCATAATAGTTATGATTTTTTTCCAGATATGTTTTTCTTTAATGTAAACGGGAATAGTGGGAAGTTTATGATAGATAAGACTGACGGCCAACCAGTTTTACAACAATTTCAAGATATGAATATTGAATATAAAATTTTTGCTCCTGGAACTTCATCTTTAGGCTATGGTAGTATTGGTAGTTTTATTGTAACAGATGCCAGTGGCATTAAATATTATTTTGGAGTTTCTAAAGATGGATTAAGAGTTGCTAGAAATATTGATGAAATTAAAAAAAATTATAGAATTGTAAATGGTGGTGTTATTTCAGAACTTCCTGTTGGTAATTCTTTTTTTACATCATGGCAATTAATGGATATTGAAACTAAAAATGGTGATATTATTAAGTTTGAATATGACGATGCTAATGGAAACGAAATAAGTAATTACGCTAGGCGTTCTTATGATAAATTGGAAGGACAAAATCCAGTTAATTATTCATCAACTATAAGAAGCATTCAATACAGCCTAAAATCGATTAGTTTTAAAAGTGGAAAATTGGTTTTTGTACCACAAAGTACAACAAGGCAAGATTTACAAGGTGCACGTGCCTTAGATAGAGTTGAATTATATAATATTAATAATGAGAATAATCCAATTACTAAATATAAATTTCATTACTCTTATACTACATCCATTGCAACCACTAGTGTTTTACCATATTTATTAAGTTTAGATTCATTTGCAAACAAACGACTATTCTTAGATTCAATTCAACAAGAAGATATCAATCAAAATACCCTGCCTCCGTATGTTTTTGACTATAATAATGAAATACTACCTAGTAGGTTTTCAAATTCGCAAGATCTTTGGGGCTATTTCAACGCTGCGGATAATGGCCCTTATTTGACTTTTTTTAATTATCGATTGCAAAACAATAATAGAAGAGTAGATACAACAAGTGCTGAAGCAGGGATTTTAAAAAAGATAAGCTATCCAACTGGTGGAAGTACCTCCTATACTTACGAACACAACACGGTAAATAATAGTGATGTTTTGTCTAAAGTAGCTCTTGCTGGCGGATCCAATCCACTTATATCTAGAAGTGAAGGTGTGTCTAATTTAGAATCAGAACTTTTCATTGGAGGAAGGTATGTTAAGGAGTTTCAAGTTGGTACAGATGTTAGTAATACAGATGGAAAGTACGGCGTTTGGTTTGCTGATTCTACATATTGTGTTGATGATGTAAATGTTTTTGTCCCTGGCTGTGCTTTTATAGTTACACTTCAGAATATTACAACTAATGTTTTTTATCATTTATTTATAGGTAACAACCGCAATCTTACGCTAACGCCAGGTACGTATAGGTTAACAGTAATTCCACAAGGTAGTCATGACCCGTTTGATTTTAATGATGGATTTTTTGTAGGACTAAACTGGTTTGAGCAAGAAGTTAGTGATTCTGAATTTATTTACGGAGCAGGAAAACGCATTAAAAGAATTGATTTTGATGAAGGCAACGGAGTTGTAAAAACCAGAGAATATGAGTATTTAGAACACAGTGGGTATGGCACGAGTGGAAAATTATTTGGATTGCCTAATTTTTATTCTATTATAGAATCTAACAATAATATTATGGCCATTCAAGGAGCTGTTGGAGGAGGCGGGGCTATGAGTACTCCGCAAGGCAATAGTATAGGATATTATAATGTAACTGAATATCTAGGCTCTAAACAGAACAATACAGGTAAGATTGAATATGAATTTACCTCCTTTGAAGATACCGGTGATTATTATAAATTTCCTAATCCATTACCTAATGACAATGAATGGCTACGGGGTAAACCTATAACTACAAAGGTGTATGAAAATACAGGGCAAGTTGACGCAAATGGTAAATTTATTTATGTACTAAAAAAGGAAACTCAAAATGAATATCTGTTTGGAGGAATAAGTACACCGCCATACTTATATGTTCCTGATTTTTATCCCGACCATGACGCTAATAATGAAGGGAAAACAATTTTGAGTGAAGATATTACAGATCGACAAAAATTATACCTTAAAAACAAGACATTGTTTCGTTTTCCTATGGTAATGTTTACTGGTTCACCCTATAGCAGTCCTCACGAGTTTGATTCAAATAATCCAAATTCTTATTGGTATAAAACCTTTTATCATACGGCAGGTACATTTGATTTATTAAGTACCGTAGAAACAGATTATTATGATGATGGAGATTTAGAAAAAAAGACTGTCTATTCTTATAATTATGATAATCATTATCAAACTGCAAGTATCTTAAATAAAAATAGTAATAATGAAGCTAGGATTCAAACTTTCACCTATCCTCAAGATATTCCCAATACATCGATAGCAATTGACAGTTTAATTGCTCAAAATAGGTATATACCATTAGAAGTTAAAACTTATCAAGATAAAAATAATGACTCTATAGCTGATAATGTTGAAATTCTTAGTACTGTAAAAACTACATATAATTGGCAAGATAATGTATTAGAACCAGTTTTTGTAGAAACTTCAAAAGACGGTAACTCACTTGAGAAAAGAGTAGTATACAATAAGTATGATAATCGCGGTAATCCCTTAGAGGTATCAAAAGCTGATGGAGTTCCGATTAGTTATGTTTGGGGTTATGATGAACAGTATCCAGTTGCAAAGATAGAGAATGCGACGCGTTCTCAGATTGAGGCCATACAAGGTTTTGGTTCAAATTTTCATTCAGGGAATTCAGGATTAACTATTAATCAAGAGAATACGCTCCGAACAAGTCTTCCAAACGCCATGGTCACTACCTATACTTATGATCCATTAATAGGTGTAACGAGTATAACTGATCCAAAGGGATACACGGTATATTATGAATACGACAACTTTAATCGTTTAAAATCGGTTAAAGATGCTGAGGGTAATTTTGTATCAGATTACAAATACCATTATCAAGGGCAACAATAAGTCGATCTAAATAAGAGACATTCTATGAAAAAAAATCTATTTTCTTCAATCCAGATAAACGTTTTATTGCTCTTTGTAGCTATAATTAGTTTTACAATAAATAAGGTAAGTGCTCAAAACGCTTCACAGAACCCACTTATAGGTACATGGCAATTTGATGCTCAGTCGTCTTTTGCTCAAAGAGATCAAAAAGTAAAAGATCATTTTGCTAAGAATCCTACCATGAAAGCACGAGTTGAGTCGGCTTATATAGGTAAGAAAATAAAATTTTCAAATGGTGGAAGCTACTATCAAATTTTAGCAAATGGAGCTGAATCATCGGGAAAATGGAAAGTGGAGGGTAATACACTGGTTATTGTTAGTCCTAACGGAACAGAATTTAAATTTTTATTTAAACTTTTGGGATCTATGCTTTTAATATCCACAATACAAAATGGTACGGAGTCTATTGTTATGGTGCCAAATCAATATTTTAATAGAATTTAAACCAACTCAAAAATGGATTTTAAACATTTAAGCAAAACCCTTACTTTTTTCTTTGTTTTATTTAACATATCACAGAGTTTTACCCAATTTGGGGGTCCAGGAGGAGGTTCAAACTTTAGTATTTGGGGGAGTTCTACCGTATCTGTAGGTGAGTCTCATTCATACAATATTTCGGGCGACACCCAAAATATTTTTAATTCAATTTTTCATTCAGATTCTGGAACGGTAATTTCTTCAACCCTTACTTACTGTGTTATAAACTTTACAACCTCTGGTTCGAGTTTTGTTGCTGCAGAAGTACAAGATTATTTAGGTTCCTATTATTTGGTTTTTAAAGACGTGACAGTGCTTGCTGGTCTTAATGCAGGAAGTATAACAGGATCAGATACGATTTGTTATTCAGGAGATCCTAATAATTTAAGTAATGTAACTTTAGCTTCGGGAGGTTCAGGTGGTTATGCTTATCAATGGCAATGGTCATCGAGTAGTGGTACTTCAGGTTTTACAAATATTAATGGAGCTACTGATACTTCTTATAATCCGCCTTCAGGATTAACAACAACACGCTACTATCGAAGAAGAGTTATTTCTAATGGTCTTACAAGCTATACTGACCCTGAAGTGATAAACGTAAGATCCCCATTAACCGCAGGGAGCATTGGTACTCCGAATGAAGTTTGTGTTGGGGGTGACCCAGACACCTTAACCAATTCCTCTAGTCCAAGCGGAGGAGACGGCAATTATAGCTACCAATGGGAAATTTCTACCTATGGTTCTCCTTGGACTAATATTTTAGGTGCTACAAATGCTAGTTACGATCCACCATCGGGAGTTTCTGGGGGAGTAGAATATCGAAGAAGGGTGAGCTCCTGTGGTCAGTCGATTTCTACCAGTGCGATTAGCCTTGTACTTTTTGCAGAAGTATCACAACCTCAAGTTAGCAACCCTGATCCACTTTGCGGTTCAGGGAGTGTAACTTTAATAGCAACGCCAGGTATTGGTGGTGATAGAATTCGTTGGTATGATAATTCTAGCGGTGGAGCAGTATTACATACAGGTACGGACTATACGGTAAGCTTAACTACTACAAAAACCTATTATGTAGAATCATATAAAGAGAGTACAGGGTGCAAATCCATTGTACGAGAACCAATTACGGTAACAGTATATCCACCGCTTGCAGGAGGAACGATAGTAACGATACCAAATGCTATTTGCTATAATACAGCCCCTTCAGCTTTAAGCAGTGTTTCTTTGGCTACAGGTTGTTCAGGTAGTTATGCCTATCAATGGGAATCAGCTGCGGTCTCAGGAGGATGGAGTTTAATTACAGGAGCAACAAACGTCTCCTATAACCCTCCAGCACTTACGAGTACTAGATTATACAGACGTAGGGTGATATCTAATGGGAAAACCGCATATTCTAATACCAGCACCATAACTGTAAACACACCACTAACCGCGGGGAGTATCAGTGCTCCAAGCCCAGTTTGTTATGGTGGTGACCCAGCTAGTTTAGGCAATACTACAAACCCAACAGGTGGGAATGGCAGTTATGCGTACCAATGGGAGTTTTTAAACACCGTTTCGGTATGGACAATAATTTCAGGAGCTACAGACCCTACCTATAATCCACCATCAGGACTAGTAACGAACACCCAATATAGAAGAAAAGTAAGTTCTTGCGGACAAACAACAACCTCCAATGCGGTAACGATTGTTGTTAACGGGCAAGTGCTAACCGCAGGAGGAGTCGAAGCATCACGTTGCGGATCAGGAAGTGTAGCCTTAACAGCAAGCCCAGGTACGAATGCCAATACCATTCGTTGGTATAGTGCTTTAATAGGAGGAGCACCATTATCAACCAATACAACCTTTAATACGCCAAGTATCAGTACTACGACAACGTATTACGCGGAGAGTTATAATTCAGATACAGGTTGTTTTGCCTCTACAAGACATGCTATTCAAGCTATTGTGAACAGTACAACTATCTATTATCATGATGCCGATGGCGATGGTTATGGCGATCCAACAGATTTTGAAAGTGCTTGCTTAGCGCCCCCAAATCATGTAAGTAATAACCTAGACTGTAATGATAATAATGCAAACATCAATCCTAATACTATTTGGTATGCGGATGCCGATGGAGATGGTTATGGAAATTTGAACTCCACTACAACTTCTTGTACCCAGCCCGTTAGTTATGTGAGCAATGGAATTGACTATGACGATACAACTACAAACATTACCAACATACAACCACAATACTTTTATCAAGATATAGATGGGGATGGTTTTGGAGACCCAGCCAATAGCCTTTATTATAGTGTGCAACCCGTAGGTTATGTATTAAATAATACAGATAACTGTCCCAATGAAGCTGGAGCAAATAATGGATGTGGATATACACCACCTACATTTAGTGATCAAAACTATGTTTATACACGCGCCTATCAAAGCGCCATGGCTAACGCTACTGGAATTGTTGAGAATAAAGATGTCATAGAGAGTATAGCTTATTTTGATGGCTTAGGAAGACCCATGCAAAGTGTGAATATCAAAGCCTCACCAAGCAAGCAAGACATCATCAACCATGTGGATTATGACCCTTACGGTCGCCAAGTAAAGGACTACCTGCCCTACCAGACCACTACAGGTGCAGTAGGCAGTTACCGAACAGATGCAGCCACAGCTACCAATAATTATTACCAAGCCAATTATGGTACAGACTTAAACACAAGTTATTTAAATCCTTTTTCAGAGAAGGAGTTTGAGGCTTCGCCTTTGAATAGAGTAAAAAAACAAGCAGCCCCAGGATACGACTGGCGCAAAGGAAGTGGACATGAAATAGAATTTGAGTATCAGACTAACATAACAAACGAGGTAAGACTTTACAATGTCACCACTAGTTTTGCTAATAGTACCTACACTCCAAGCTTAGTAGCTAATGGTCATTATAGTGCGGGCGAATTATATAAAAATATCACAAAAGACGAGAACCATCCGGGCACAACGACCAAGAACCATACTACGGAAGAGTTTATAGACAAGCAAGGGCGAGTAGTATTAAAGCGTACGTATTCAGATGTATCAGGAACGCCACAAGCTGCCCACGACACGTATTATGTGTATGATGATTTTGGCAATTTAACCTACGTGCTACCTCCAAAAGTAATTACGGCAGATGGGGTATCCACGACAGAACTCAATGAATTATGTTACCAATACAAATATGACACAAGAAATAGATTAGTAGAGAAGAAAATTCCAGGCAAAGGGAGCGCAACGAATTGGGAAGAGATTGTCTATAACAAGTTAGACCAACCCATACTTACTAGAGACCCTAACTTAAAAGCACAAAACAAATGGCTATTTACCAAATACGATGCTTTTGGTCGAGTGGCTTATACGGGAATGGTTACAGGTGGTACACGTACTATCCACCAAACAGCTGCGAATGCAGTAACGACTTCTTGGGTAAACCAAGCTACCACGGCAACTTCAATAGGAGGCACTTTGGTATATTACAATAATGGAGGCTATCCAACAAGCAACATAAGTGAAGTACATACCATAAATTATTATGACACCTACATTGATGCAGCAGGATTATCGGTCCCGTCAACAATTCAGACACAACCTAAAGCTACAAATACAAAGGGTTTAGCCACGGTAAGTAAAATTAGAGTGCTAACTACGAATAATTGGATTACAAGCATAACAGGTTATGATCAAAAGGGTAGGGCTATTTACATTGCAAGTGACAATACCTATTTAGGCACTTCTGACATTGCAGAGACCCTATTAGATTTTCCAGGAAAAGTAATGTATTCAAAATCGACCCATATTAAGGGAGCAAGTACTCCGATAGTTGTAGAAGATCATTTTAGTTACGATCATATGGGAAGACTCTTAAAGCAAGAACAAGAGATCAATGGAGGAACAACAACAGTTATAGCCGATAATACCTATGACAATCTAGGGCAGTTAGTACAAAAGAAAGTTGGGGGCAACCTGCAAACGGTAGATTATAGCTATAACATACGTGGATGGTTAAAGCAAATTAATGACCCTGCCAATATAGGAACTGATTTATTTGCTTTTAAAATAAATTACAATACACCAACTCACGGAGCAACACAATTATTTAACGGTAATATCTCTGAAACAGAATGGCGAACTGCGAATACCGACAATAGTTTAAAATGGTATAGATACAGTTACGACCCTTTAAACCGAATCACAGCAGCGACAGGCAATACCAGCAATTATAACCTGAGTAATGTGAGTTATGATAAAATGGGGAATATCACCTTACTAAACCGAAATGGTCATACCAATACAGTGGCGACCACTTTCGGAGTGATGGATAGTTTGGTGTATACCTACAATTCAGGAAACAAACTTACCAAGGTATTAGATAATGGCAATGATACTTTTGGTTTTAAAGACAGTAGTGCCAATAATCAAGACTACTGGTATGATGTAAATGGGAATATGACCCGTGATTTAAATAAAGGTATAGGTACCACATCAGCCAACGGAATTGCGTATAACCACTTAAATTTACCTACCGAGGTAAAGTTTGATAACTCGAGTACCAAAAAAATTAATTATATTTACGATGCGGTAGGTACTAAGCAAAAGAAAATAGTAACTAGCGGTGGTTCATTGACAACAACAGAGTATGCAGGGAATTATATCTACGAAGGGACTACCTTACAGTTCTTTAATCATGCAGAAGGGTACAATACACCAAATGGACAAGGTGGCTATGATTATATATACCAATTTAAAGATCATTTAGGGAATATAAGATTATCTTACCAAGATGCGAATAAAGACGGACAAATTACTGTGAGTACGAATCCAAACTTGACAGAAATCGTAAAGGAAAGCAATTACTATCCATTTGGCTTACAACACAAAGGTTATAATGGTAGTACAAACTCTTTAGGAAATTCTGTTGCTAAAAAGTTTGAATATAATGGTATTGAGTTTAATGAATCTTTAGACCTTGATATTTACGAAACATATGCTAGAGGATATGATCCAGCGTTGGGTAGGTTCATTCAAATTGATCCTTTAGGAGAATTGATTCAACAGATTGATAAATCTCCTTATAATTTTGCTTGGAATAATCCTGTGTATTTTAATGATCCAACTGGATTATGTCCTGATTGTCCAGATCCATCTGGTGCTAAACAAGATGATATCTATACTATTACCAATGGGAGCGAATATATATTTAATAATAGTGAGTGGGAGAGGCATACAGTTGTTGAATTAGATGAAGTTGTTGTTACATCAAATACTGAAATATCTGATGATGGATTTGAAGGAAGAAAGGATCAGTTAGCCATTTCCTTAATTTTAGGTGGAAGTACAACTAATGGAATTTTTGCAGAATTAACAATAGGAGCTGAAATTGCAGGTGCAGGTTCTGCTGTTGGAACAGGAGCTGCAATTGCTGCTCCTGTCCTTTTGATGTCACTTCCTTTACTATATATATCATATCAGCCAATTGCTCCTCCTGTTTATTTTCCTGAAAGTGGAACTATTTCAACGTTAAGAAGTTATCAAATTAAACCAACGATAGAGCCATTAACAATTCCTGAAATGCCACCTGTAGGTTATCAACCTTTTACAGCAGCTGAAGCTCTTGCTGTATCTGCGTATATTGATCAGATGGCTAAATCTAAAAAAGGTAAAGCATCTCAGAGACAAGAAGATGTTCAGCACGGTAATCAAGGTAATGGTAAGTTATCAGGAGCTAAAAAGACGGCGCATCAAAAAAGAAGAACTGGAGATTTAGGAGATAAGAAAAGACAGCCACCACCTAGAGGGAGTGGGAGACGTCCTTGGAAACAACAATAAAAATAGTTTTAGAATGAGTAAAAAACATATTGGGGTAACTGTTATTTTTTACAAAAAAAATAACAATTTATATGAAGCTGTAAAGTCTTCTTATATCATTGAAAATGCTAGTAATTTTGATATTTTCAAAATTAAATTGTCATTCAAAGTTAAAGAATTACTAAATTTTAATTTTAAGGGATATAAATTTTTAGGGGTAAATGATATTTATATTTCCGAAAAAGAAGGAGAAAATAACTTTTTAGGAAGGTCATCTTTTTATGAATATAATTCTTTGGAAAAATCAAAAGAATTTATTTTAAAAGAAAATGAATTAGAAGTTGCTTTAATAAAATCTACAGAGTTCAAAAAAAAGAATATAAGCTATGTATATTTTAATAAGGATTTGGAAGGTAAGGAATTCTATTCAACCATAATCATTTATAGCCAAACAAAAGGTAATGTAGATTTGAATGGTTTATTAAGTATAGCAACAAGTAAGTTGTTTAAGGAAAAAATATTACGATATTCTATTGAGAAACTAAATGAAAATGATTTGATTTTTGTTGGAATTGCTGATTTGTATGAAATAAAAAATAGTGGATTGTTCGAGCAAAAATTAGATGTTAAAAGTATTATTGAATTAGAAGATGAAATTATTATTGAAGAAAATATTGAACAAGCCTTTAATGACGTAATTAAAGATTATGAATATGTAAGCTAATTGGTAATTAGGCTAGTGTAGCAACTCACCAGCTCCGCAAAGTCCCTTGGCTTTGAGTTAAAAAATCTCAAAAATGGTCTGAGTGCTATAATACTTAAACATATACTTTAACCTGGTTATCAGAGTCTATTTTTAGTATTAAAAAAATCTAATTCTGGTAAATTTATGATCAACTTGAGTAAAAGAAAATACAATGGTTATTAACTTTTGTAGATTTTCATACTTCCTAGTAATTACTAAATTGTAAGCTAAATCCTTACTTATTTCAAGGATTTAAATTTTGCAAATAATTTATAGTTTAATATCTTGGTTTGTTTTAATGTTCGCAATAATTCACTAGCTATTGAAAAACCTACTTGTTCTTACTTTATTTTTTATAACCGTTTTCAGCTACAGCCAAAAAGAAGCAGCAATCTGGTACTTTGGAGAAAATGCTGGTCTTGATTTTAATAGTGGATCCCCTGTAGCCATTCACGATGGAAAATTAATGACATTAGAAGGTTGTAGTACTATTTCAGATATAAATGGTAGCCTTTTGTTTTATACCGATGGTACCACAGTTTATAATAAAAATCATGAAATAATGCCTAATGGTGAAGATTTAAAGGGGCATTCAACAAGCACGCAATCCGCTATCATTGTACCATCTCCAGGAGATCCTAATATATATTATATTTTCACAGCCCATTATCAAGCACAAGATGGTATATACTATAACGTTTTAGATATTTCCTTAAATGCAGGACTAGGAGATATAGTAACAAAGAACGTTTTATTAAAGAATCCAGCTGCTGAAAAACTTACCGCTGTAAAACATGCCAATGGTAAGGACATTTGGGTAGTAGCGCACGATTGGGGTAATGATGCTTTTTTAACTTATTTAGTAACGCCAACTGGTGTTGTGACTACCCCTGTTATAAGTAATACCGGTTTTAACTTGAATTATTCGAATGGAGGACCAGATATATTTAAAGCTATCGGATATTTAAAAGCATCACCAGACGGCACTAAAATGGCAGTTTGTCATAGACATTTGGGAGTAGAATTATTAGATTTTAATGCGGCAACTGGGGAATTGTCTAATCCAACGCGACTTCTTGAAGGAGAAGATTCTTATTATGGAGTGGAATTTTCTCCTAATAATAAAATCTTATATATATCCGAGATTGAAGATGAAGTTTATCAATTCGATTTAAGTGCTACCAATATCGCTAGCACTAAAGTGACCATTACTCAGCCAGGAGAGATTGGTGGGGGTATGCAATTAGCCATAGATGGAAAAATTTATATGAGTAATATTCGAAATTTAAGCGTCATAAATAATCCAAATATTATAGGTATTGGTTGTAATTATGAAGATAGTACAATTAACGTTGAACCTGGTATTGGCTATTATGGTTTACCGCCTTTTATTACCTCTTATTTTCTAGTCAGTTTTAACGCTGATAATTTTTGTTTTGGCGATAACACGATGTTTTCCATAAATGCGAGTGAACCCATTACTAGTATTTTGTGGGATTTTGGAGATGGGACAACTTCTACCTTAGAAAGTCCATCACATGTATTTACAAATGCTGGTACTTATACCGTAAGTGTTACTGCCACTACAGCTTCGGAAACAAAAACAGAAACCAAGAATATCACCATTTTTGAAACTCCAGTAGCCAATCCCATCAATAGCCTAGAGGTTTGTGATGATCTAGCGAGCTATACCACAGATTTAGCTACGCTAAACCCCGAACTACTGGGAACACAAAACCCAGCAGCTTTTAGTATTAGCTATCATGCTTCGCAATTGGATGCGGATACTAATAGTAACCCTTTAGCAATAAATTACACCAATAGCAACGAAAGTGAAACCTTGTACGCGCGTATTTCCAATAGAAATGCTTCGGAATGCTATGCGACCACTAATTTTAATATTACCGTAAAACAAGCGCCAAGATTAGCAACCGTCAGTAATTGGTCAGTTTGTGATGATGATAGTGATGGTTTTTATGATTTTGATTTAAGTTTTAAAGACTCAGAAGTTCTTAATGGACAGGATGCTACTATTTTTAATATTACTTATTACCAAAACCAAGCTGATGCGGATAGTCGCACCAATGCCATAGTTGCACCCTTTACCAATACTTCTGCTAGTCAAGCTATTTACTTTCGGATAGAAAATGATACCTATAACGAATGTTATCAAACAGGAAGTTTTATCATCGAGGTCATTTCGGGCGTAGCGGCTAATACCATAGCGAATAATACCGTTTGTGATACCAATAATGATGGATTTTCAAATTTTAATTTATCGTTAAATGATGCTATCGTTTTAGGCCTTCAAAGCCCTACGAGTTTTACAGTAAGCTATCACAGCACCCAGCAAGATGCGGACATAGGAGCAAACGCCTTAAATAATACCAATTATACCAATTTAACAGCCTATTTAGAAACCGTATATGCTAGAGTAGTGAATAATTCGAGTGTCGATTGTTATGGAACAACTTTTTTTCAATTAGTCATAAATGATTCACCAGTACTACAAACAGTTAGCGATTGGAGCGTATGTGATACTGATAACGATGGATTTACTAATTTTGATCTGAGTCAAAAAAATCAAGACATTCTTGGCAATCAATCCAATACAGATTTCTCGGTTTCCTACTATACCAGTCAAACAAATGCGGATGCAAAAGTAAATCCTATTCTCGGACTATGGACAAACACCAGCAGAATTCAAGAAGTATTTTATAACATTGAAAGCAATACAAACCCTGACTGCTACTTAACAAGTAGTTTTAATATAGAAGTATTCAATACCCCAATAGCAAACGCAGCCACCAACTTAGTCGCTTGTGATATAAGCCAAACAGGAAACTACTCTTTTGATTTATCTCAAAAAGACAACGAAATTCTAGGCGGACAAAGTCCTACTGAATTTAGCATTACCTATTATACCTCTGAATATGATGCCCTTGCCAATCAAAATTCTATAAATAAAACAGCTTATACCAATCAACAGGCTAAAACTAGAATCTATGCCAGAATAAGCAATCAAAATTTAGAGGCCTGTTTAGATATTACCAGTTTTGAACTTATCCTAAACAGTTTACCAGAAATATCCCTAGAAGAAACCTATGTAATTTGTCCTGATAGTCCAGATTTAAGCATAGATGGCGGACATTTCGAAACCTACTCTTGGAAAAATAATGAAGGCATTGAGCTCAGTACCAACCGGAATTTTGAGCCACCATCCTTTGGTACATATAGCTTTCAAGTAACAGCAACCAGCAACGGCACCATTTGCGAAAATACGGTCAATTTTGAAGTAATATCCTCAGGTGCACCAGAATCTATAACGATAGATACCAATGGTTTTTCCGATGAAATACAATTGATTGTGAATGCTGAAGGGATAGGGGAGTTTGAATATTCCTTGGATGGAATAAATTACCAAACTAACAATGAATTTGAAGTCTTTCCAGGTACTTATGAAGTATATGTAAGAGATCCTTTTGAATGTAGAATCCTTACCGAATCAATTTTTGTATTGGGCTATCAAAAGTTTTTTACTCCGAATGGGGACAGTATTAATGACTTTTGGAATATTATCGGTGGTGATGCTTACCCAAATTCGGTTGTAAACATCTATGATCGCTACGGTAAACTTATAAAACAGTTGTCAGCAAATAGTGCAGGTTGGGACGGTATGTTTGAAGGAAGACCTCTCCCTGCCTCGGATTACTGGTTCAGCTATAGCTACAATAATGGTAAAACCGAAAAAGGACATTTTTCTTTAAAGCGGTAGTAATTTTGATTTATTTTTAGAGTCAACATAAAAAATATGAAGCATTTTTTCAGATATTTATTTTTAAGCCTAGTTCTTATTTTTATTGGTTCCTGTGCAAGTTATCAATCAAAAATACAAACGGCTGCTATTACTTTTCCAGAATTAGGAAGTTTAGTCAATGTGAAAGGAAATTTTTTATTCGAATATGAAGAACAAATAGGAATGTTAAATTTTGACCAAGGACTTTTAGTTTCTGCTATGGAACTTCCTTTTAATAAAGCCAGTTACACCAAGTATTTTAATTTTTTGGAAAAAGCAAACCGAATCAACAGTGTTTCTTATACCGATTCAATGCCCTATAAACCTAAATATATTCGATTGCAACTTTTGGATAAGATTGAGTTAACTCAATTATTAAATAATGAAACAAATATTGGAGTACGTTCTTATCTTGAAAATGATCTTGATTATAAATTAGTAACTTCCATCGATGTAACGGTTACCGATGAATTAAGATCAATTTTAATGGAGGCAGAAACGATACTATTACAAAAAGATGGCAGAAATAAACTGCTGCTATATGCAGTACATAATAATCAAAAAAAACTAATAGATTTTTCGTCTTTAGAAGTGTTTGATTTTAATTATGTTTCTTTTTGTTGGGGTGAAGACAGATACCACGAAAAGTTAATAAAAGCTTTGGTACAAGGAAATGAGATTTGCCCAAAAAATACCCATGCAAAAGCTTCAAAGGTAAAATCAAGAACCAAATCATACTTAAAATTATAATATGCGCGTAAAATATTTTGTAGGGATATTGATTTTAAGCTTTTTTCAATTCTCTTGTGACGATATATTAGAAGTAGATGATATTTCAAATCAGGAAGTTCAAATTTTAGCCCCAAAAGAAGGAGCAATGATAGGTTCTAATACTGTAAATTTTAATTGGGATGAATTGGGTAGTGCAGAAGCCTATCGGATTCAAATAGCACAACCAAATTTTGAAAATGCTTCACAAATTTTAATGGATAGTACCATGGTTAAAGATACTTTGGGCAGAGTTATAACAAGTATCCAAAAAAGACTATTAAATGGTAATTACCAATGGCGTATACGAGCAAGTAATTCTGGATTTCAAACAGCCTATGCTACCTTTGGTTTTACCGTAAATGGTGATGTGAACGCTGATATTATTCCACCTAATACGCCTCAATTAGTATCGCCTACCAATGAAGCAACACAGGATGACACTACGGTTAGTTTTTCTTGGACGCGTGAGGACGTTCCAGGAACTGCGGAAAGAGATAGCATTTATATTTACCAAGATGAGAGTTTAGAAACTCTAGAGACCAGAGCCTTAGGAAGTAATAAAGAGTTTATTCGTACCTTAAGTTCTAACCAAACGTATTTTTGGCGTGTAAAAGCTTTTGATGCTTCCAATGAAAGTGACTTTTCGACTGTATTTAAAATAAGCATTAACTAGTGCAAAAGAATATAAAAACATATTTGTTATTGGGTATTGTACTACTAATTTGGGGTCTTATTGGATATAAAATTTTTAACTGGATGCCAGACAATGAAGAAGCCTTAGTAGTGCCTTCAAAAGTTGATTTTAAACCTAAACAAATCAAGGAACGCGATACATTTAGTATCGTAGCTAAGTATAGAGATCCATTTTTAGAGTCAGCACCGGAAAAGGTCATAGTGCCAAAAAAAAAACTATCTACTCAGCCTAAAGCGGAAGAACCAACTATTGACATTCGTTATACGGGTTTTATAACCGATGGAAGTAGTAATCAGAAGATATTTTTTGTGACTATCAATGGACAACAAAAAATGATGAAATTAAATGATAAAGTTGATGATGTCTCCTTAATTTCTGGTTCAAAGGAAACCATCAAAGTTAGGTACCAAAATAAGAGAATCACTCTAGCCTTAGAAAAGTGAAATGGAATCTAAAACTTAAGGCAGGGGCCCTACAATTTGTACTCTTTATTGGAGTAGTCATAGCAATTTTGCTATTAACTTTCGTTACTTTAAGTCATACCCATTCTTTTTTTGGCAAAAAAACAAGTCTGTTAATTCAAACGATAAAAAAAACTGATTTAGCCTTGGCCTTTGCTATGCAGCAAGATTTAGTTCTGAATGATACAATAACATTACAATTAGGGATAGATGATGCCATCACAACAAAAGCCGTAAAAACTTATTGGGGTGTTTTTGAAAAGTATGCATTGGTGGCTTCATTTCAAAAAAATAGATTTGTCAAAAATGTTTTGGTAGGAGGTAAACTACCAGAGGATGCACCCGCTCTTTATTTAAAAGAACTTAATCGACCTATGATTATCGCAGGTAATGCAAAAATAACTGGTGATGCCTTTTTACCGAAACAAGGTATTAGAACGGGAAATATTGCTGGGAATTCTTATTTTCAAAAGCAACTAGTATATGGTCAACAGAAATTAAGTACGAGTGAGCTTCCGAACCTAGATATCGAGTTAAAAGAACATTTAAAATTATTACAATCTAACCAGTCCTATGGAATTGGAGAGTCTATTTCTCTGGATAAGATGGCTGAGGCAACGGTAAGTTTTAACGAAGAAACACAATTTGTTTTTGGAAGTATTATTTCGTTGTCCAACCTAAAACTTACAGGAAATATTATCATCAATGCTAGTCAGAAAATTATTGTAGAAGAATCTGCATTTTTACAGGATGTATTATTAATAGCTCCAGAAATTATCATTAAAGATAGAGTTGTAGGCACTTTTCAAGCAATAGCGTCAGAAAGTATCTTAATCGGAAAAAATTGTCAATTAAACTATCCATCCGCATTGGTGGTCAACAAGAAAATAGAACAGCGAGAAATGAGTTCTGTGCAACAGAATCCAAATATTAGCATAGCAGAAAATACAAGTGTTCAAGGAGTTGTCTTGTATCTAGGAAAGGCTCAGGAGCAACATTTTAGTCCACAAATTAAGATAGAAAAAGATGTTCATGTTTTAGGGGAAATTTATTGCGAAGAAGCTTTGGAACTTAAAGGAAAAGTAAATGGAAGCGTGTCGACAGGAACGTTTATGGCCTTAGAAAATGGAAGTATTTACCAGAATCATTTATATAATGGACAGATAAATAGTACTTTACTTACCAAGGAATATGTAGGTTTATTATATGGTGGAAAAAGTGCTAAAAAGAAGATCAGTAAATGGTTATATTAAAGAAAATAAAGGCATCAACTTTAATGGAAACAATGGTAGCCACTGTACTAATTGTAGTGGTTTTTATGATGTCAAGCCTACTCTTAAATACTATATTTACAGCGAGTATTATTGGAAATACGGAACCCATTTCAGAAAAGTTGCAGGAGTTAGAATACCAATATAACAAAGGAAAAATAGTACTGCCTTATAATGAAGACTGGAATGATTGGGAGATTTTTATAAATTCTTTTTCGCCTAACGAGGCTACGTATATTCAGTTGGAAGCAACAAATATTAATTCAAAAAAAATAGTTTCATCATTTATCTATGAAGTTGAATAGTTTTAAAAAAATACAGGCATTTACCTTGAGCGAAATGATCGTGGTTTTAGTCATTACGGTTATAGTAATTGGATTGGCTTTTAGCGTTTTGAATTTAGTACAAAAGCAAATTACTGGAATAGGCGAGAACTTCGGGCAACGTACCGAAGTCAATTTATTGCGACAAGCCTTTTGGATTGATTTTAATAAGTACTCTGAGGTGACTTACGATGCTCAAAATGATGTCATACGATGTAAAAATGAAGTAGGAGGCATACAATATCAATTTAATGATAATACGATAATTAGAGAGGTTGACACCCTAAGAATATCAATATCGGATAAAACGTTTTATTTTGATGGGAACGAAGTTTTTTCAGGAGAAATTGATGCCATAAGAATAATCAGTGCTAAAGAAGAAGGTGCTAAGGTTATTTTCGTTTACAAAAATAATACAGCTGAAACATATATACATTAATGGGTTTTAAACTAGAAAATACAACAAACGTTAAAAAGCCTATTCCTAAGAAGACGGATATCAATTCCATTTTGCAAAAAGAAATAACCTTTTTTGGAAAGTCATTTTCCAATAAAAAAAAGGAAGATTTCTATACAGAAATAAGTGTCCTTTTAAAGGCAGGTATTAATTTAAAAGAAGCACTCTTACTTATCGAAGAAAATCAAAAAAAGGCTAAATTAAAGTCCTTTTTTCGAGAAATGGGGGAACTTTTGGTTTCAGGGATGAGTTTTTCTGAAATTATAAATTCTAAAAAAGAGTTTACCGAATATGAGTATTACTCTTTAAAGATAGGAGAAGAAACAGGTACGATGCATAAAATTGCAGAAGAGCTAGGTAATTTTTTTGCCCGTAAAAATGAGCAGCGCAGGGCCTTAATAGGAGCGCTGACCTATCCCATAATTATTGTCGTTACTGCTGTGTTGGTAGTTATTTTTATGCTGCGTTTGGTAGTACCCATGTTTCAGGATATTTTTAAACAAAATAATGTAGAATTACCGGGTATTACGAGATTTATTGTTAGTCTTTCCGATTTCATTGGTGCCTACGGTTATTGGATATTATTAGTTTTATTTGTAATTATTGCATTCAGAAAATTATTGACTAAAAACGAAAGATTCAAGAGGTATAGAGATTATGGCTATTTGAAATTACCGTTTGTGGGTGAATTTATAAAGTCAGTTTACTTATCACAGTTTACTCAAGCGGTTACCTTATTAACCTCTTCAAAAGTCCCTATTTTGAATAGCATAGAATTAGTTTCTAAAATGATTGATTTCTATCCTTTAAAAGACGCTTTAAAAACGGTAGAAGAAAAAATAGTAAAAGGTTATAGTCTAAGTGATAGTTTAAAGGGAAATAAAATTTTTGATCACCGCATGATTTCTTTAGTTAAAGTGGCGGAGGAAACCAATCAAACAGAATTTATTTTTAATAGGCTTAATCAACAATACGGTATTGAAGTACAACAAAAATCAAAATTAATGTCCACATTAATGGAACCACTGATTATACTTTTTGTGGGTGTGGTGGTGGGCGTTATTTTAATTGCTATGTATTTACCTATGTTCAAATTAGGTAGTGTTTTAGGGTAGTTTTCTTGCTATTGCTTAACCTTATTTTAGAAATATTTAATATAAGAACTACTTGAAGAATAAATTTTGAATTATTCCAAAATTCTTAAAGTTTAGTAGAATAAGATAAAAATCACCTTAATAACTCACTCAGCACATTCCCCTACATTCCGCAGAAAAAGCTTCATTTCGGTAAATACGCTTCACTTTAAATATCTTTGGACACAACTTCAAAGCTTCCGATTTCCATTTCATTAATCCCTTAAAAAG
>TARA_R110002012_G_C11676584_1_pt1 | contig 27927 bp, 27 predicted proteins | sample TARA_R110002012 | Tara Oceans TARA_R110002012 (sample SAMEA4396515) | marine metagenome | biome: Westerlies Biome; feature: [DCM] deep chlorophyll maximum layer (ENVO:01000326); material: water (ENVO:00002006), including particulate matter (ENVO:01000060) such as... | depth 40 m | reverse complement strand
ATGTCGCCAAATTTCCGGGAAGGTTCAAGCTTTGTCATGTGAAGGATGCGGAAGCAGCTGGAAGCAATAATGCGCACGATCGTGGTGTCTTATTGGGAACGGGAGAAATGTCCTACGCAAACATTATCAAGAAATCCAAGAAGTACGGAATGGAGTATTTCGTCGTAGAGCAAGAGCGATTCGAAGGTACAAACCCTTTGGAAGCTGCAGAGAAAAACGCAGCTTATTTAGCCAAGCTAAAGGTTTAAATTAAGTAAAGACCTTCTTATTCCTAAAGAGAATAAAATATAAGGATAGTCCTAATATAATCAGCAAAGCCACTTCAAATTGAGACCAGATCTGGGAGCGATTAATAATGATGTTGGCTTTGTTGATTAATTTCTCTCCTTCTTCAAGTTGAATTTTGCTCAAATTATCCAAGTCGCGCTGCGCAATGCTGATTTTTTGATCATATAGTTGTACCTGGCTTTTATTGATACCTGAGGAATCAGAATAGAGTAGACTATAATTTTTTATCTGTAGGTCATTTTCGATGATCGCACTGAAATCAGCTAAATACACTGCTTCCTGATTTGTAAGGTTTGTCTGCTCAAAATCATCCACGATATCTTTTATTTCGAGTTCGTGATTGGCTATCTCTTCCACCACTCTTGAGTAATCATAGTTGATATTGCAATGATCAACTAGTTTTTGGATTTTAAATAAGTTCTCGGATATTCTGAAAATATATCCTTCTACCACAAGCCGATCATTATAGACTTCGGTAAATGTACTGCTGATACTTTTGAAAGCTTGACGCTCTGTCAAATTCTTGCCGTAAAATAGAAGCATCAACAGACCTATGATCACAAGTGCAGTTATTTTCCTGCGCCTAGCGTTATTTTCTCTCATGGATATAAATTTGGGATGAATGTATTTTCACCAGTTTAATAATTACTTGCCGACTTCACAAAGATTCCTAAAACTAAAGGAGAAAGTCCATTTAAAATACAATTCGCTAATTAAAAAAGTAAGCTCAATCAGAGTTGTTCGGGTTTTCTGTCATATACCCTTACATAATCTACTTCCATTCGCTGTGGCCAAATGTCACTTGCAACACCTTGCTGACCTCCCCATCCACCGCCCACAGCAATGTTTAAAATCAGATGGAAAGTCTGATCAAATGGCCATTCTTTATAGTCATTGCCAGTGTTTTCAAAAGTGAAATAAACATGACCGTCAATCAGGAAGTCGATTTTGTCAGCGGTCCAATCTATGGCATAGGTATGGAACCTCATATTAAAATCAGACACTTGCATAAAGCCTCCTTTTTGAGTGCCGATTGAGTGATTGAATGCCTCTGTATGCACAGTTCCATGAACTTTTCCGGGGTCATAACCTACATGTTCCATGATGTCAATTTCCCCGTTTTTGGGCCAGCCGCCATGTAGATTCTCCTCAGGAAGCATCCATATGGCAGGCCATGTGCCACGGCCTTCCGGCAATTTTGCTTTGACTTCTATGTAACCATATTGCCAAGACGCTTTCCCTCGAGTAAGTAGTCGGGCAGAAGTGTAGCCTTTTGGATGGGATGTGTCAGCATGTGCTTCGATGATCAATTTTCCATTTTCAACTCGCGCATTTTTCAGGTCATTCTTGGAATAATATTGCAGTTCATCATTTCCCCACCCATGATCTCCTACATCGTAAGTCCATTTTTCCGGATCGGGTAATCCATCTTCTGTGAACTCATCAGCCCATATTAACTGAGCTTCCTGGGCGAATGAAATATTTATAATTAAGAGAAAGAGTAAAATCGGAAGTGTGGTTTTCATTTTGGGTTAGTCTGACAATTTGCTTTGCAAATTACTAGTTAGAGATGGTATAAAACTATATCATAGCGATTTAGTCAACCTTTTTAAAATTAAAAGATCAAGAGAGCCATTTTTCTTAAATAGGAGTAATCCTTTTGGGAGAATGATTAAATTTAACTTAAGAAATAAACCCAAAATACATGGCATATTATCATAGAATGGGAGATATTCCTCCTAAAAGGCATACCCAGTTCAGACAGCCCGACGGATCACTTTACAAAGAAGAAGTGGTTAGCTCAAAGGGCTTTTCTGGCATTTATTCCACCCTTTATCATATCCATAATCCCAATGAAGTAAAGTCAATAGGCGAACCTAAACCCTTTTCCTGGAAGGAAGCAAACGAACATGGGTTGCGGCAGACACATTTGAAAACTTCCAATGTGATGTTCACCGGTGTAGATTACCTTTCTGCGAGAAAAAATCTAATGATGAACTCTGATGTTATGATGGGGATTTGCTCTCCTAGAGATCGGAAAATGGATTATTATTTCAAGAATGCTGATGGGGATGAATTGATATATGTGCACGATGGAGAAGGTGTGATGTATTCTCAATTTGGAAAGCTTAATGTGCACAAAGGTGATTATATAGTCATCCCACGTACTACGATTTATAGATTTGAATTTGAGGAAAAGGGACCTTTAAGACTGTTGATTATAGAATCTGTAGGAGCCATAGAGACTGTCAAGCGCTATAGGAATGAAGTGGGGCAATTGCTGGAACACTCGCCATACTGTGAGCGGGATATCCGGCCACCGCATGACATTCATGTAGAAAGAGAGAAAGGTGATTATCTCGTACAGATCAAAAAGCAGGGAATGCTTCATCAGTATTCCTACAGTCATAGCCCACTTGATATTGTGGGCTGGGATGGGTATTTATATCCTTATGCGCTTTCTATTTATGACTTCGAACCAATTACCGGAAGGATTCACCAACCGCCTCCAGTTCACCAGACATTTCAGGCTTGGGGATTTGTAGTTTGTTCTTTTGTCCCAAGATTATTTGATTATCATCCACTATCGATCCCAGCACCGTACAATCATTCGAACATTGATTCGGATGAGGTATTGTATTATGCTGAAGGGGAATTCATGAGCAGGAAGGGAATAGATCGGGGATCTTTTACTCTTCACATGGGCGGCTTGCCACATGGTCCACATCCTGGGACAGTGGAAAAATCAATAGGAGCAAAATCAACTGAAGAGTATGCCGTTATGCTGGATACCTTTAAATCCTTGCGGATTACGACTGACGCACTGGAATTTGTTGATGAAAATTATCCAATGAGTTGGACGGAGTAATGCACTTCTCACAAAGATTTATCACAAAAAAACCTCGATCAGCGAAGATCGAGGTTTTGATTTTATTACTTTTTATAACTTATATAAATCCGCTTTTCTACCAGCAAATAGATAAAAGCAATCTAGGATATGTTAAAATTCATTATTGAGGCCACTTCGGTCATCGGTCTTCTGACCAGATAAGCAGAGAATCTAAGGAGACTGGCATCATTGCCGATTATAATAATAACTTATTTCTTATCTGTTATCTCCAAAATTGGTTGACCCGTGGTGCCGTTTGGTAACTTGATATTCAGCATCATGGAAAGGGTAGGTGCGATGTCTGTGATAGTAGCATAGCGTGAGCTTTCTCCAGCAGGCACATTCCATCCATAAAACAGGATTGGGACGTTGGTGTCATAGGTAAATCCGGTACCATGAGATGTACCTGTTGCTCCACCGGTTAACCATCCTGGCTCGAGTATCATCAAAATATCTCCAGAAGCTTTGTGGTTATAGCCCATCTGAAGCCTCATTGCTCTTCCTTCAGTGAACTCCCTAGTACGCATGGCCGTACCCGTGTACACTTCTTTTATTCCATCAAATCTCAGTAAGAATTGGGCAATCTCATTTTCAAATAATTCCTGATTTATCTTCTTATCCTCAATTAGCTCGTGGTTAAGGAAGAGTTGGCCGTTAGAACTGTTCTTTATCCACTCCCCTTCCCCATATTTTGAAGCTATGAAGGTGAGAAGCTCAGCTCCAACTGCACTTGTACGGAGATTTCCCCCAGGTACATTTTCGCTAATCATATGAGTAGCTACTTCAGCCACGGCATGATCTGCAGATAGAAAAACTACATATTGATCTTTACCATATGTATCATCTAGGTAGTCTAGAAGCTTCTCTATATCTTGATCCAAACGGAGATAGGTGTCTTCGATTTCTTTAGACTGTGGCCCAAATCTATGTCCTACATAATCAGTGGATGAAAAGCTCAAAGCCAAGAAATCCGTTTCATCACCCATTCCCATTTTCTCTCCTTCAAGTGCTGCCAAAGCAAAGTCCAGAGTTATAGAATTGCCAAAAGGCGTAGAAGCAAGTAAACCAAATTGGCCATTTGTCTTTCTAAGCTCTGACAAATCATAAGGGAAAGTTGGAGTTTCTTTCCCTTCGAAAAGTCCCTCAAAAAGATTGTCATCTACCATACTAGCCTTGTAGGTTTCGATAGGATAAAGCGTATTCCAAGTTTCCGAAAGGTATTTATCCGCACCCTTTTTTGCATTGAAATCACTCACCCACTTAGGCAATTTCTCGTAGTAATAAGAGGATGTCATAAATTCTCCTGTACTGGAATCAAACCAATAGGCATCGCCAAGGTGACCTGCCGGAAGACTAGCGCCACGATCTTTGATTGCTACTCCTACTACTTTGGATCTCTTTTGAGTTGCAATTCTTAGCTCGTCAGTGATGGTCGTTGTAAGTAAATTTCTTGGGCTGATAAAGCCATTTTCTGCAGTTCCGCCGACGTTAGTTACGGTGGTGTCTTCTGCGCAATAAATCATTTTATCAGTGCTTTTTACATACCAATCATTACCGATAATTCCGTGTGTGGCTGGTGTCGTACCCGTATAAACTGAAGCATGGCCTGGTCCGGTATAAGTGGGGATGTAATTATAATGGCCGTTTTTCATCATAAAGCCATCTTTCATCATCCTTTTAAAACCTCCTTCAGAGTACCTATCCGCAAAGCGGTATAAATATTCCTGACGCATTTGATCGACGATAATTCCGACGACAAGTTTAGGTTTTTCAGCTTGTGACTGAGCGAATAAAGGGCCGGCAGCCAAAATAAAAAGCAAAAATACAATCCCGATTTTTCTCATGTTTTGATTTTTTTAAAGCCCAAAGATAAGGATATGCCTTTATCCGAGGATTAAGACTTTGTTAAATGGTTAAAACCGCAGACATTAGAACTCTCAAATCAACATGATCCTAATGAAATCGAATATGACTCAGGATTCCGAACTTGGAATAACAACAGTCCATGCGAGATTCCATTCTGCTTTTAAGAAAAATTGTAATCGTATGAAAAAAATATTTTGGACTTTGCTCTTGCTTTTATGTTCACTCACGAGCTTCTCCCAGTCTTACTTCGAAGACGGTCTTTCTTCAGATTGGCATAAAGGAAGAAGAGCAGAGCTTAGAAAATTGATGCCAGCAAATTCTGTAGCGGTATTTTTTAATAACCCAGTGAAAAATAGAACCAATGATGTGGATTATGTTTATCATCCTAATACGGATTTTTTCTATCTGACTGGTTTTCGGGAACCGAACGCTGTATTGGTGATTTTTAGTGAAGGGCGAGAGGTAAATGGAAAAATGTCCGATGAGTTGATATTCTTACAGAATAGAGATCCACGTGCTGAAATGTGGAATGGTAAACGATTAGGAGTGGAAGGAATGATGAGTGAGCTAGGTTTTGATGAAGCGATGTTGAATTCTGAGTTTGGAGCAAAATCTGGAATTAACTTACAGGATTTTGATAAGATTTTGACTTTCAGCCTTTCTGAAGAAATAGAAGGAAGCAGCACAAATGCCCCATTGATTCAGATGGTGGAGGAATTCAAAACGGCTACGGCTTATCCAGAAAAACTTAATGAAGTTACTGCCCAGATTTATAAGATGATTCAAAATTCGGATCTGGAGTCTTCTGATCAGGTAGTGCAGATGCTGAAGCGGTACGAAAGGCAATATCCCGAAATGATGGAAGATCCGTTGATCAGCTCCTTTATGAATGCAGAATCTCCTGAGAAGAGAATGGTAGTAAAAGATGGCATACCTGAACACAAGGTAGACATTACCTCGTTGTCCAGCATGATGGCTTCATTACGTGAGATAAAAACTCCGGAGGAAATTACTTTACTTAAGAAAGCTGTAAAAATCTCTGCCGTGGGTCAGATTGAGGTGATGAAAGCTGCTAAAGTAGGTATGACCGAACGCGAGATTCAAGGTGTGCATGAGTTTATCTATAAACGCTATGGGGCTGAAGAACTGGGCTATCCATCAATAGTAGGGGCAGGAAATAATGGCTGTATACTTCACTATATAGAGAATGATAAGCGCGATTTGACAGATCGCTTATTATTAATGGATTTGGGAGCAGAATGGAGAGGTTATACTGCTGATGTCACTCGCACTATACCAATCAACGGTAAGTTTAATGAAGAAGAGAAAGCAATTTATGAGTTAGTGTATCAAGCCCAGGAAGCGGGTATTTCAATTTCCAAACCAGGTACTACCTTTCAGGAAATTGATGAAGCAGGTCGCAAAATCATTAATGATGGCTTGGTAAAACTTGGAATTGTCAAAGCAGGTGAAAGTCATATGTATTTCCCTCATGGTACAAGTCACCATATCGGATTGGATGTCCATGATAGAGGAACTCGTGAGCCACTTAGAGAGGGTATGATTTTCACTATTGAGCCGGGAATCTATATTCCAGAAGGATCAAATTGTGATAAAAAATGGTGGGGTATAGGAGTGAGGATCGAAGATGATATTCTGATTACTAAAGATGGAGCTATCAATCTGTCTGGTGATGCACCTAGAAGTGTAGCAGCTATCGAGGAAATGATGAAACTACCAAGTGTACTGGAAGATTGGGTGCTGCCGGAGATTGATTAATTTAACATGATTTTTTAAAGTTGCTCGCGGCGACGCGGAAGCGCAGCGGTTTTTTTAAGATGAAAAAAGTTGATAATGATATAGCTACTTTAATTCTGGATAAAGCATTTCTAATGTATAGAGAGTTAGGACCAGGTTTGCTTGAGTCCATTTACGAAAGAGTATTGAGTTACGAATTGAAAAAGTCTGGACTTAAAGTATCTAATCAAGTATTCATTCCTTTCAAATGGGATGATATAACCTTTGAAAATGGATTTAGAGCGGATTTAATTGTTAATTATAAAGTTATCATAGAAATTAAATCAGTTCAAATTATAGCTCCAGTCCATTCCAAGCAGTTAATGACCTACTTGCGCCTAACCAAGTTAAAATTAGGCCTTTTCTTGAACTTTAATAAGGATCTATTAAAAGATGGGATTAAACGAGTAGCGAATAACCTATAGCCTTTTCGCAAATATTCGTTGCGCCGCCGCGTCGCCGCGAGAGGAAGAAAAATTAAGGTAGATCTAATCCTTCTTTTTCAAATCGCCCCGTTTGATAGAACGGATAAACTGACCCCATGCAAAGGGATCGAGAAGTCGAAGTGTCCTTGGACCATAGAGATCCTGATTTTGCTGTGCTTGGGTTTGCTGGAAATAGCGGAAGTTCTCATTGCCGGAGGCTGGCATGGATTCAGCCCAGCGGAGAAGCATTTCAGGACTCATATTTGCCCGGGAGATGGACATAGGGTCCACAATATTGAGGGCTATTACCGCCTGTTTGAATTCTTCCTCGGTAGGATACGGCATAACTTCGATCTCAGCTAGAGCTATTTCATCGACTTGCATCGTCAGAATCAAACTCACCCGGTCACTTTCTACCTTGTCAGGAACTTTGAAGGTTTGTTTTTTCAATCCAATAAAGCTAAAAATTACAGAATCTCCTTCCAATACAGGCATCGAGAAGTAGCCGAAGCGACCAGAACTCGTACCTCTTCCTTTTTTAGGAACATAAATGTTAACTCCGGCTACAGCATCTGTGCTATCTGCATTAAGGATAATACCGGAAAGTTGGATTACTTTTTTTTCTTGCACATCTTGAGCTTTCACTTCAAGTGATGAAAAAAATATTCCCATTAGGAAAATGAAGGTGGTACTTATGAGTAATGAATTCTTCACGAATTAAATGACTTTATGGAACGGCAGATTTTGTTTTTTATGATGCGATATTACCCCAATTTCGGTTGAATTTTTATTTTACCCTCATAAACTCCGTTAAATCTTACAAATGCGGTTAAAAAATATCAGTTTAAACTACGGGCTTAGAATTTTCAAAGCTCTTTCAGAGGAGCCTCGTGTGAGAATATTCCATCTGTTAATGCTGAATAAAGAGCTTTCGATCTCCGACTTTGAATTAATTCTGGATTTTACGCAGACTAAAACCAGCAGACACCTTATTTATCTTAAAAATGCTGGCTTACTTGGAAGCAGAAGGGTAGACCAGTGGGTATTTTATTACATCCTGGAGGAATATCTCGAAATCATAAATCAGATTTTTAAGTTTATTCAAAAAGACCCAAGCTTGATCAGGGATCAAGAAACTTTCGAAATATTAAAATCCAATCGGGAGCTTGCAATCAATAAAATTCAGAATAACCAATACCGACGTTAATTTCCTTTGAAAACTTACCAACATTTATTCTTCGATTTAGATCATACACTTTGGGATTACGATCGAAATGTCCAGGAATCACTATCCGAATTATTTCTTCATTACAAACTTGAAAAGCTAGGAGTGTTATCTGCACAGCATTTAATAGATTCCTTTTATGCTGTGAATTTCAAACTTTGGTCTGCTTATGACAAAGGAGAACTACGGAAAGAAGAACTCCGAACAATTCGATTTCCCAGGATATTTGCCCATGCAGGAATTGTGGATGCCGTAATTCCTGAAGAATTTGAGGGTGATTTTATGCATCGCACATCAAGCAAACCTCATCTTTTTCCTCATACTATTGAAATATTAGATTACCTCAAACCAAACTACAAGCTCTATGTGATTACGAATGGTTTTGATGAGAGTCAGGCAAAGAAAATGAAATCATCAGGCTTATATGATTATTTCGAATTGGTTGTCACTTCGGAAACAACAGGACATAAAAAACCGGATCCCAGGGTTTTTCGCTATGCGATGCAGCAGGCAGGAGCAAGTAAGGAAAACAGCTTGATGATAGGAGATAATCCTATTTCTGACATCAAAGGAGCTTATGATGCTGGAATAGATCAGGTATTTTTTAATCCACTTGGTAAGTCCATTGACTTGATACCCACCTTTACAATTTCACATTTGAGAGAACTAGAAGAGATACTTTAGGGTTCTTTTACCTTAAATCACTTAGCCAATAAAACCTTCTGGTTATCTTTGGCAAACAGAAATTCATAACCCCAGATATCATGCTCAAAGGTTTTTTTAATGTACCTACTCCGGTAAATGAGCCGGTAAAAGCTTATGCTCCCGGAAGTCCCGAGAGAATAGAATTGCAAGCAGCGCTAAAAGAAGCTAGATCTCAGCAAATCGATGTGCCGATGTACATTGGTTCTGATGAGGTCAGAACTGGCACCACACATAAAATGTCTCCTCCACACGATCACCAGCATGTATTGGGACATTTTCACGAAGGCGATGCTTCCCATGTTGAGCAGGCTATAGATGCTGCTTTAGGTGCAAAGGAAGCATGGGAAAACCTAGCTTGGGAACAAAGAGCTGCAATTTTCTTGAAAGCAGCAGATCTTTTGGCAGGGCCATATCGAGCTAAAATCAATGCTGCTACCATGCTTGGTCAGTCTAAGAATGCCATGCAGGCAGAAATCGATTCGGCATGTGAGTTTATCGACTTCTTACGCTTCAATGTGCAGTATATGACTGAAATCTATGCTCAACAACCTCCAGTTTCTGGAAATGGTGTTTGGAATAGATTGGAGCAAAGACCTCTTGAAGGATTCGTATTTGCCCTGACTCCATTCAACTTTACAGCAATCGCTGGTAACCTACCTGCTTCTGCAGCTATGATGGGTAATACCATCGTGTGGAAGCCAGCCTATACGCAGATTTATTCTGCAAATGTGCTGATGCAAGTGTTCAAAGAAGCTGGGGTTCCAGCTGGCGTAATCAACTTGATCTACGTGGATGGACCTATAGCAGGAGATGTGATCTTCAAGCATCCTGATTTTGCAGGAATTCACTTTACAGGTTCTACAGGAGTATTCCAGCACATTTGGAAAACGATCGGAACAAACATTCATCAATACAAATCTTATCCCAGAATTGTCGGTGAGACAGGAGGGAAAGACTTTGTCATTGCACATAAATCCGCTTTACCAAAAGCAGTAGCTGTAGGACTTGCCCGTGGTGCATTTGAATACCAAGGTCAAAAATGCTCAGCAGCTTCCCGTGCATACATCCCTTCAAATATTTGGGAGGAGGTGAAAGAAAACCTGTTAGCAGATCTTGCTGATATGAAAATGGGCGGGACAGAAGATTTCACCAACTTCATCAATGCGGTGATCGACGAGAAATCTTTTGATAAAATTGCCAAGTATATAGACAATGCGAAGTCAAACCCTGCTGTGGAAATCATCGCTGGAGGTAACTACGACAAGTCGAAGGGTTACTTCATCGAGCCAACTGTAATCGTGACTCAAGATCCTATGTACACTACGATGTGTGAAGAGATTTTTGGTCCAGTATTGACTATTTATGTATATGATTCAGAGCGATTCGAGGAAGCATTGGAATTGGTAGATCAGACTTCTCCATATGCTTTAACAGGAGCAATATTCTCCCAGGATCGTTATGCTGTGGAATTGGCGACTACAAAGCTTAGAAATGCAGCAGGTAACTTCTACATCAATGATAAGCCTACAGGTGCAGTAGTTGGTCAGCAGCCATTTGGTGGAGCTCGTGCTTCAGGGACGAATGACAAAGCCGGTTCTATGATTAACCTACTTCGTTGGGTTTCTCCACGTACGATCAAGGAAACATTCGTTTCTCCAGAGGATTATAAATATCCATTCTTGGGAGAAGGTTGAGAAAGTTTCAATAAGCAATGATCAAATTCAATTTTCAAGAGCCTCGGATTTAAATCCGGGGCTTTTTTTGTTCTTAATTTATTTACCTATTTTTAGTTATCCTTCTAAAATTTCGTAAATGAATAATTACTGCTTACTTTTTTTGACCGCTTTGTTTTTTGCTTGCTCTGAAAAAAGTAATGATGAAATCTATCAAGGGAAGCTGGAAGAGTTAATTGTGGGAGATCTAATTATCAAAAAAGATAGTTTGACAAAAGGTATAGAAGTTAGGCAAGTGATTAATCATGAAGGTCATGATTATGTAGTTTCATTGGCAGATAGAGAGCGGACAATACAGTATTATTCAATTCATTCAGGCGATAAAGTAAAAGAAGTAAAACTCCCTTTTGATGGGCCAAATGGCTTTAGAGGCTATGTTGGGATGTTGATTGCTGAGGGGATGGATTCATTAACCCTTATTAGTTTAGATGGCTGGTATTATTTTTACTACAAAAATCAACGGGAGAAAGTGGAACAAATTGATTCGCGACTGGAATTTCCGAATAGCTATTACAGTAGTATTTATTATGATAGAAGGAAAAATTTCACCAAGGTCTCTAAAAGCCTCTATCAAATAGCCGTATCTCCTCTTATTAGACCAGTCAGCAATTTTTCCGGAAAAACTAAAGCATTCGATAAAATTGAAAAATGGATGATCAATTATTATCCCCAAGAAAATAAAGCAAGTACGCAAACCATTCCATTCCCTTCTGGCTACAGATTAGATTTTTTGGAAGATCATTTGTCTTACCCACCTATAGTTGAGTTTGTGGGCAATAGAAATTATGTTTTATTCCCGTATTCTGATTCAGTGTTTGTTTTGTCAGATTACAATGTAATAGAGAAGAAAGTACTAAGGTCTCAAATGGATTTTAATTTTTCTGGTAGCGAAACAGTAGTGAGAGAGGAATATGGATTTCTCGAATTGAAAAAAGATGCAAGCTCACATTTGGATTTGCTATACGACACATATAGGGATGTTTTTATCAGGATTTCAAAAATAAAGGAATCAGGAAATGGTGAAACTACCCGGGAGAGGGCCAAACATTATTTAGTCAGTGTGTTTGATTCCGATTTGAATACGCTATCTGAGTATACAATAGAATATGGTCAAGGGTCGAGGTTGGAAAATTACTTTATTGCATCCGAAGGTCTATTTATCAATAAACCCGAGCAAACATCTGAAGATGAATACGAATTTTATAAGATTGATTTAAGTCGGTTTGTTGATTGAATAAATAGAGGATAACTAGAATCCCACCGCTTTGCGTCACTCGTTCACTTCGCGGTTAAAACAAAAAAAACGGCTGAATCTCTCCAGCCGTTTAATCTAAAATCTCAAATAATAAATTTCAAATTTATTAAGTATACATCGCACCATTCACATGAAGCACCTGTCCAGAGATATAGCTACTCATTTCAGATCCTAAGAATACACAAGCATCAGCCACTTCTTCAGGTTGTCCGCCTCGCTTCATCGGGATTCCGTCTCTCCATCCTTGGACAGTCTTTTCGTCCAGCACTTCAGTCATCTCAGTTTCGATAAATCCAGGTGCTACTGCATTGCATCTAATATTTCTCGAGCCAAGTTCCAGTGCAACTGATTTGGTGAAGCCGATGATTCCTGCTTTTGAAGCTGCATAGTTGGACTGGCCTGCATTACCTTTGGCTCCCACCACAGAGGTGATATTGATGATGGAACCTGATTTTTGTTTCATCATGGTACGGGTCACCGCCTTTACGGTATTGAAACAGGATTTCAAGTTGATGTTGATGACCTCATCCCAGTTCTCTTCCGACATTCTCATCAGGAGGTTATCCCGGGTGATACCTGCATTATTGACTAAGATATCCAAAGAGCCAAACTCTTCCACAACTTTATTGATAAGTTCCTCAGCTGATTTGAAATCTGCTGCATCCGATTTAATGCCCATGGCATTCTTTGGGACAGTTGCATGACCAAATCCTTTTTCAACATTATTATATGCCAACAATTCGTGTTCTAATGAATCGGCTTTTTCCACGCTAGAGAGATAGGTGAAAGCCACTCTTGCGCCTTCCTGAGCAAATTTAATTGCAATTGCCCTTCCGATGCCTTTAGATGCGCCGGTGATCAATGCCGTTTTTCCTGAAAGTAATCCCATGGAGTTTAAAATTTTGTTTGGCCAAAATTAGAAAAAAAGCTAAAACTTTTAGGTGGGGTGTTTGAATCTATCGATTAAATGAAAATTACTAATTGAATTTTCTGAGTATTCAGTATGAATAGAATGAAAAACAAGTGTGAACTGTATTGTGTAAAATTATATTCTTTATAGAGGTCGGTAAGCTGTCCAAAATTGGCCTTTGAAGTATAATTGCGGATGAAGTGGAATTTTTTTCTGAATCTAAAAGGCCTATTTTTGCCTAGTTTCAACTCGTATAAAAACTCAAAATAGATATGTCTTCGACAAAATTTGACGTGATCGTGGTGGGCAGTGGACCAGGTGGCTATGTAGCTGCTATCCGCGCTTCCCAACTCGGTTTAAAAACTGCCGTAGTAGAAGCTGCGGAATTGGGTGGTATTTGTCTTAACTGGGGTTGTATTCCCACCAAAGCTCTATTGAAAAGTGCTCAGGTTTTTGAGTACATCAATCATGCAGCGGACTACGGCATTACCGTAAAAGACGCCAGCGCTGATTTTACCGGCATTGTCAAAAGAAGCCGTGGAGTTGCTGACGGAATGAGCAAAGGAGTCACCTTCCTGATGAAGAAGAATAAGATCGAAGTAATCAAAGGATGGGGTAAAATCCAGCCAGGCAAAAAAGTAGAAGTGACCGATAGCGAAGACAAGAAAACTGTCTATGCTGCGGATAATATCATTATCGCAACTGGCGCTAGATCAAGAGAGCTTCCATCGATGAAGATCGACAAGAAAAAAATCATCGGTTATCGTGAGGCGATGACTTTGGATAAAATGCCGAAGAAAATGGTTGTTGTTGGTTCTGGTGCTATCGGAATTGAATTTGCATATTTCTATGCAACTATGGGTACTGAAGTGACTATCGTGGAATTTTTGGATAGAATCGTCCCAGTGGAAGATGCAGAAGTTTCCAAGACTTTGGAAAAGCTTTACAAAAAAGCAGGCATGACTATCATGACTTCTTCTGAGGTGACTGCTGTAGATACGAAAGGAGAAGGCTGTAAAGTGACGGTAAAAACTGCTAAAGGCGAAGAGACTTTAGAATGTGATATCGTGCTTTCTGCTGCGGGCGTTGTTTCAAACTTGGAGAATGTTGGTTTGGAAGATGTTGGAATCCTAATAGATAAAGGGAAAATCAAAGTTGATGAGTACTATAAAACTAACATGCCAGGCTACTATGCTATAGGTGATGTAATTCCTGGTCCAGCTTTGGCTCACGTGGCTTCTGCTGAAGGAATCATCTGTGTAGAGAAAATCGCGGGCCAGAATCCTGAGCCATTGGATTACGGGAATATCCCAGGTTGTACTTATTGCTCTCCTGAGATTGCTTCTGTGGGCATGACAGAAGCAAAAGCTAAGGAAGCTGGCTATGAGTTGAGAATCGGTAAATTCCCATTCTCCGCGTCTGGAAAGGCATCTGCTGCTGGCGCAAAGGATGGGTTTGTCAAACTGGTATTTGATAAGAAATACGGGGAATTGCTTGGCGCTCACATGATCGGATACAACGTTACGGAAATGATTGCTGAGATTGTGGCCATCCGCAAGCTGGAAACTACTGGTCACGAATTGATCAAAACCGTGCATCCTCATCCGACGATGTCAGAAGCGATCATGGAGGCAGCTGCCGCGGCTTATGATGAGGTGATTCACCTTTGATATAAATATTTTGAAAATAAATGGCACAAGACCTAAAACAATTGGTCTTGTGTTTTACTTTTAAGGAAGAATTTTTCAACCCCCAAATTTTTGGAAGAAGTACAAATCATCGCCGGACTAAGGGCAAAAGACAGAAAAACAACTGAGTATTTGTATGACAAATACTCCAGGGCTCTGTTTGCGGTGATTTCCAGAATTGTATTTGACAAGGATTTAGCTGAGGAAGTTTTTCATGATGCCTTTGTCAAAATAACTAAGAAAATTGAGAGTTACGACGAATCAAAAGGGCGTTTATACACTTGGATGGCCAATATTTGTCGTAATTCTGCCATTGATAAGCTCAGGTCTAAAGAAATTTCTCAATCCACTAAGACCAACACGATTGATGACTTCGTATATGGGATGGAAAGCCAGTCTGGCACCCAAGAGGCTGTGGATGGAATCGGAGTGAAGGAGCTGATGGTTCAGCTCAATGATGACCAAAAGTTTATGGTTGAGTATATTTACTTTAAGGGATATACGCATTCTGAGGTTTCGGAGGAATTCGAAATACCTCTCGGTACCGTCAAGTCTAGGGTGAGGGCTGCAATACAAGTGTTGAAAAAGAATTTAGAAAGAATCTAGTGGATATTCAATCTTACATAGCATCGGGTAAACTGGAGCTTTTCCTACTGGGAGAGCTGACGGAGCGAGAGCGTGAGGAGGTTTTAGTCCTGGCTAAGATGCATCCAGAGATCCAAAGAGAACTGGATGAATTGGAGAAGACTATGTTAGCCTTTGATAATTTGACTGGAGTATCGCCATCGCAGAAAGTGAAGGAGAAGATTTTCTCCACCCTGGAAAAAGACTTTATCTTAAAAGAAGCGCCGAAGCCCACAGCTGTGCCTACAGGTACTAAAGTTGTTGCGATCAGCAGTCCGTGGAAGCCATTTGCAATCGCAGCATCTATTGCTGCTATTGTAGCCTCTGGAGCAGCATTTTATTATGCTGATAAGTATCAGGAAAGGAATGATCAATTTACTGCCTTACTTCAGGATCAAAGCGTAATGGCTGATAACCTGAATCAAGTGAGGCAGGAATATGAGCAAAAGGATGCACAGCTGGATAAGATGATAGCTGGAGATTTCAAGCGTGTGGAGATGAGAGGTGAAGGCTTTGAAATGCAGAAGGATGCCAAAGTGGATGTCTTCTGGGATCAAAATGCACAGGAAGTATTTGTAGCTGTAAATAACCTGAATGACCTAAGCGAAGAGTTTGATTATCAACTATGGGCGATAGGAGACGACGGTCCTGTGGGTATTGGTCTTGTAAACTCTGGAGAGAAACTTACTTTACAGCAAATGGAAGCTGTGGCTAAAGCTGGAGCATTCGCAATCACCATAGAGCCTAAAGGTGGATCCAAAGCACCTACATTGGAAAAATTGGTTGTGCTGGGTGAAGTTGCTTAATAATTTGAGATTTAAATATTTTGATATTGGCCTGTTCTGAAAAGAGCAGGCTTTTTTCATTTAGAGGAATGATCAAATCCACTTATCGTTAAAGCGATTTTGGAAAGGATAAACCCTGCTGTTAAACTTACTTTTAATTGCTTTTATATCTTTATTAATTGAGAGGCAGGGAAACTAATTAAAATAAATATTTCCTCTATGTATTTGCTTGCAAGAGATCATAGATTCACCTATTATGAAGAAACTTGTATCCATTTTATTGTTCTCTTTTCTTTCAATTTTTTCCTTTGCCCAATCAGTTCCCGATGAAGATCAACTGGGTGCTTGGTACATGTACTTTTATAATAAATCCTTCAAAAACTCCCAATTTGGACTTCAAGGAGACGCGCAACTTAGGCTTTGGAGTCCTGTAAGTGATTTGGAGCAGTTACTGCTCAGGTCTAGGCTTACTTATACGCCTGAAAATGCCAATATCTTATTTACGCTGGGCTATGCCAATATCACTACAGGGGCTTTCGGTGAATCTGATGCCACGCTACTGGAAAACAGGATCTATCAGGAAGCACTATTTCCAACTAAAGTAGGTCGTGTTTTTCTGTTTACTCATAGGTTTAGGTATGAGCAAAGATGGGTGGAGTCACAGGACCTGCGGACCAGATTCCGATACAACCTTTTTCTTAATGTTCCATTAAATGGTTCTGCTTTGGAAAAAGGAGTCGTTTATTTGGCTCTTTATAATGAGATTTTCATTAATGGGCAACGTGATATTGGTGGAGGAAGAACGGTTGAGCTATTTGATAGAAATCGATTATACCTCGGTGGTGGCTATGGATTGCTCTCCAATCTTAGAGTGCAAGGAGGCTGGATGTTGCAGACCACTGATAACTGGAGCAAAGGTCAATTACAGATTAGTTTACACCATAAGTTTTAAGAGTCGTTGATTTTCTGGTTTGATGGCTCAGAAAGGAGCAGGCTTTTTTCATTTTTGGGAAATAGAAACATCTTTAATCTATTAACTTTCGCCTATGGAACTCCAACTCTCAACGCCTGCTTTGCTTTTTTCGGCTATCACTTTACTAATGCTCGCTTATACCAATCGCTTTTTGGCGATTGCGAGCCTGATTAGAGGATTGCACAAAAATTATACTGAGGCTTCCAATCAGGAAATTATAGTAGAGCAGCTCCATAATTTGCGCCGCCGACTTACACTCATCAAAAACATGCAACTCTTCGGAGTTTTCAGCTTTTTATTATGCATCATTTGTATGTATTTGCTTTTCCGAGGTTACACCATTATAGCGAATTGGATTTTCGTAGGCAGCATGGCTTCTCTCTTGATTTCCTTGGGAATATCGCTGATTGAAATTCAGATTTCTACGAAAGCTTTAAATCTAGAGCTTAGGGATATGGAGGATATTTTCGAAAAACGAAGTAGCGGGCTGGATTTTATCTTCAAAAAAGAATCAAAAAAGGATGAAGAATAAGTTTTTATGGATTCCATTTCTACTCTTGGTTTTTGGTTCATGCAGCCAAAAACCAGGAGAGCAACAGGAAGTCCTTGAAGTAGAATCAGGAGTTGAGACTACTGAAAATTACATTAAGGTAGGCAGTGTAGAAGAAGCCCGGGATTTTTATACCTGGACTTCGGATCGCATTCCTATGGTTTCTGCACATCGGGGTGGACCATATCCTGGATTTCCTGAAAATGCGATTGAGACTTTTGCCAATGTGGTGAAATACACTCCGACAATTATTGAGTTGGACGTGGCCATGACCAAAGATGGAGTTTTGGTTCTGATGCATGACGATAAACTGGATAGAACCACAACTGGCAAAGGGCTAGTGAGTGATGCCACCTATGAAGAGATTCAAACTTTTTTTCTGAAAGATGAAGATGGGAATGTTACCGATTTCAAGGTACCAACCTTTGAAGAAGCTTTGATTTGGTCTAAGGGGAAAGCGCTGTTGACGGTAGATATTAAGCAGTCGGTTCCTTATGAAAAAATCATCGATGCGGTACAGAAAACTGAATCAGAAGCACATACAGCTTTGATCACTTATTCTTTTGCGGCAGCCAAAAAGCTTCATTCCATGGCTCCTGAGTTAATGCTTTCAGTGACTATCCGAAACGAAGAAGAGGTTGAGCGTTTTGAGGAAACAGGGATTCCGTGGACTAGAGTTATTGCTTTTACGGGAGTAACTGAGCGCCCTCAGCAATTCAATATGGCATTACACGAAAAAGGAGTATTTACCATTTTGGGAGTACTAGGTAACCTAGATAAAAGTGCCATTGCTCGTGGAGACCAACTCTATAATAGTTTTGTGCAGAAAGGTGCTGACATTCTTGCGACAGATAGACCGATCGAAGCAGCAGCTGCCATTAAGACTTTGGCTCCATCAAAAAGTTCTAAATCCAAGTATTTCAAAAAATGATAATTGACTTAAGAAGCGATACGGTAACAAAACCGACAGCGGGAATGAAGGAAGCGATGTTTTCTGCGCCTGTTGGAGACGATGTTTTTGGTGAAGATCCGACGGTGAATGCATTGGAAGAGAAAGCTGCCAAGCTATTTGGGATGGAGGCTGGGCTTTACTGTCCTTCAGGCACGATGACCAATCAGATCGCTATCCGATTGCATACTCGAATTCAAACAGAAGTGATTTGCCATAAATATTCTCACGTTTACCTCTACGAGGGAGGCGGAATTATGGCAAATTCCTTGGCTTCGGTGAAATTGCTCGAAGGAGATTTGGGAAAAATCACCGCAGAGCAAGTCAAAGCATCCATTAATCCTGACGATGTACATGCACCTGAGACTACTTTGGTTTCTTTGGAAAACACGATGAACAAGGGTGGGGGAAGTATTTATACGCTAGATGAAGTCAAGCCAATTCGCAAAGTGTGCGATGATAATGGACTGAAACTGCACTTGGATGGAGCAAGATTGTTTAATGCGTTGGCAGAATCAGGAGAAAGTCCAGCTGCTTGGGGCGCTCAGTTTGATACGATTTCTATATGCTTGAGCAAAGGTCTTGGTTGTCCAGTGGGTTCCTTGCTTCTGGGTTCTAAGTCTGATATTAAGCGGGCTAGAAAAGTAAGAAAATCCTGGGGTGGAGGAATGAGACAAGCTGGTTTCTTGGCTGCAGCAGGGATTTATGCATTGGACAATCATGTTGAAAGATTGACCGAGGATCATGCGCGAGCAAGAGACTTAGGAAAGATGTTATTGAAGTTGTCTTTTGTATCTGAGGTTTTTCCTGTTGCTACGAATATTGTGATTGCCCGATTGGACGGGATTTCTCCGGAGGAGTTCTTAAAGAATCTTGCAGGTAAGGAAATCAAAGCTGTCAAATTCGGTCCAGACTTAGTTCGGTTTGTTACTCACTTGGATTTTGAAGATGACCAGTTGGAAGAGTTTGAGAAGAGAGTTTCACAATTATAAACCCTCTGACAACTTTTGTCAAAATAAAAGGCCTTTGAAGGCCTTTTTTCATTTCTCCTTATCTTGCTTCTTGAACCTAGATTCTCCAAAATGAATAACACTCCTCTTGCAGAACGAATGCGCCCAACCCGATTGGAAGATCTAATCGGACAAGAACATTTGTCCTCTCCCAAGTCATTTTTATTTAGAGCCATCAAGTCAGGGAATGTACCTTCTTTGATACTTTGGGGGCCTCCGGGTGTGGGAAAGACGACCATTGCCAATATCATAGCGAATGAAATCAAAGCGCCTTTCTATACGTTGAGCGCGATCAGTTCAGGAGTGAAAGATATCCGTGATGTAATTGAGAAAGCGAAGTTTCAGCAGGGAGTAGTTCTCTTTATAGATGAAATTCATCGCTTCAATAAGTCCCAACAAGATGCGCTTTTGGGAGCTGTGGAAAAGGGAGTGATTCGACTAATAGGTGCGACAACGGAAAACCCTTCTTTTGAAGTCAATGCTGCATTGCTTTCTAGATGTCAGGTTTTTACCCTCAATTCTTTGGGAAGAACTGAGCTTGAAGCGATGATTCATCAGGCCTTGGAGCAAGATATTGAGTTGAAGAAAATCAATGTTGAGCTGATGGAAACTGATGCTCTCCTGCGTATTTCTGGAGGAGATGGAAGGAAGTTGTTGAATTTGCTGGAGATAGTGATCGATGGGATAAATGAGGATCCGTGTGTGATCACCGATGAAAAAGTGATGCAGATTGCCCAGCAGAAAGTAGCACTTTACGATAAATCAGGCGAACAGCATTACGATATTATTTCTGCTTTTATCAAATCAATCCGTGGCTCTGATCCGAACGCTGCGGTTTATTGGTTGGCTCGGATGATTGAAGGGGGAGAAGATGTGAAATTTATAGCCAGAAGATTGGTGATTCTTGCTTCTGAGGACATTGGTAATGCTAATCCAAATGCATTGCTTTTGGCTACCAATTGCTTTGAAGCAGTTAAGATCATCGGCTATCCTGAGTCAAGAATTATCCTTTCGCAGTGCGTGACTTATTTAGCAAGTTCTCAGAAAAGCAATGCAGCTTACATGGCTATAAATCAAGCTCAGGCGCTGGTGAGAGAAAAAGGCGATCTTTCGGTTCCGCTCCATCTTCGCAATGCTCCCACGAAATTGATGAAGGATTTGAATTATGGAAAAGCCTATAAGTACTCCCATGATTTCCCGGGAAATTTTGTAAACCAGGAGTTTTTGCCAGATGAAATTAAAGGATTGAAACTTTACGATCCAGGAGAAAATGCCCGTGAAAATGAGTTGAGAAAGTATCTTAGTTCGAAGTGGCAAGGGAAATATGGGTATTAAGAAATTTCACAATTTGAGAATTGAGATTTCAAATTTTAAATCCATTAACCTACAAACCCCATAAAAATTATAGAGAATTGTATTGTCCGTTTATATTTTTCATATATTTGTCACACTAACTATTGGTATGACACAAGAGCAATATTCCAAGTATTCATTTCTACTGGACCGTACGGCCCGTAAAGTGAAGCAATATGCTCAGCAACAGTTCAAATCAGGAGATTTTGATGTGACGGTTGACCAGTGGCTAGTACTGAAAAATCTATCTGAAAATGACCTTTTGAGTCAGACCGAGTTGGCAAACTTGGTATTCAAAGACCATCCCACACTGACTCGAATCATTGATTTGCTTTGCAAAAAAGGATATGTGGAGCGGGTGGCACATCCTCAGGATAGGCGTAGTTTTCAGTTGCATTTGACGGAATCAGGAGTTTCCAAAGTGACTTCTCTACGGCCCGAAATTCTTCAGATTAGAGAGAAAGCATGGGAGAATTTAAGTCCTCATGATTTTGAAGAGTTCAAGAGGATTCTCAACACGATTTATCAAAATCTGAACGGTGAGTCATTTGAGCAGTAAGCAATTATATAAAAAAGAGAACTTTTAACCGGGGAAGCACCCCAAATTTCATACATCATGATCCATACAGACCTTTGTATTATCGGAGCAGGCCCAGTAGGGCTATTTGCAGTATTCGAAGCTGGTTTGCTCAAAATGCGTTGTCATCTTATTGATGCTCTGCCTCAAGTGGGTGGTCAGCTTTCGGAGATTTATCCCCAAAAGCCTATTTATGACATTCCAGGATATCCTGAAGTGAATGCGCAGGATCTGGTGGATAATCTGATGGAGCAGGCAAAACCTTTCTCTCCGACTTTTACTCTAGGTGAGCGTGTAGATCACCTGGACAAGCAGGAAGATGGATCGTTCATCGTGACGACGAGCGACAAAACAAAAGTTCATGCACAGGTAATTGTGATCGCTGGCGGTCTTGGGTGCTTTGAGCCTAGAAAACCTGTCGTAGAAAATCTGGAATTGTTCGAAGGCAAAGGTGTTACTTATATGGTGAAAAACCCTGAAACGTTCAGGGATAAGAATGTCATTCTTGCTGGTGGTGGAGACTCTGCTTTGGACTGGACTATATTCCTTTCCAAGGTGGCCAAAAGAGTTACGCTGGTGCATAGAAATGAGACTTTCCGGGGAGCTCCGGATTCAGCAGCCAAAGTCTTTGATCTTGCAAACAATGGCAAAATAGATTTGATCCTTTCTGCCAATTTAAAAGAGTTGGGTGGTAATGGTACACTTGATTCTGTGACTTTCGTGGACAAGTCTAAAATTGAAATCAAATTAGAGGCGGATTATCTGATTCCCTTGTTTGGTCTAAGTCCAAAACTTGGCCCGATTGCAGATTGGGGATTGAGCATAGATAAAAATGCGATTGAGGTGGACACACGGGATTACTCTACTGGAGTGGAGAGGATCTATGCGATTGGGGATATCAATACTTATCCAGGAAAGTTGAAATTGATTCTTTGCGGATTCCACGAAGCAGCGATCATGATGCACTCTGCATTCAAGTATGTGTATCCAGATCAGAAATTGAGCTTCAAATACACAACCGTTAATGGTGTAAATTCATTTTAATACTATTTTTGCAGCATGGTTAATTTCACTGTAGAAGATCAAGAAGGAAATCGTCAAGAATGCGAAGCACCAGATGACATGGGCTTCAACCTGATGGAAATCCTGAAAGCATACGAATATCCGATTTTGGCTACCTGTGGAGGTATGGCATTATGCGGAACTTGCCACATCGAAGTTTTGGAAGGCAAGGATGAATTGGGTCAGGCCACGGATCCTGAATTGGATCAACTGGAAAACCTACCAGAGTACTTTCCAACATCCCGTTTGGCTTGCCAAATCCGGATCGGAGATGTATTGGAAGGATCTGTACTCAAGCTAAGAGGAGAAGATCAGTAAGCGATACAACTTCACAGTTATCCTGCTTCTCCAGAAGCTGGACATTCGAATCATCTTACTTACTGTAAATATTCTTAAAGCCACTCAGGAATGCGTGGCTTTTTTTTGTGCTTTTTGTTAACCACATAGGACTCAGAGATCGCGCAAAGGGCGCAGTTGTCTTGGATCTTCAGAACCTGGAATTGTCAGGTGTTTCAGAAAAGTGTAAATTACTTCAAACAGAAAAATTTATGACCAAGAGGACAAAACTGATAAAGCACATTACAGAATCTGTTTGTAGAGAGAGTGTTTTTGAGGAGGAACTGAAGAAAGAAATTCATAATTTTTGATAATGAATAGACTAATACTCATTGGAAATGGATTTGATTTAGCGCATGGGCTGGAAACAAGTTTTAAGGATTTTATTTTATCATATTTATGTGATTGCGTAAAATCATTTGAAAATTCCGCTTCTTATAATGATGGTTTAATTGAGTTCAAAGTAAAATTCTCAAGCATTCTTTTTAGGAGTAGTCATGGAGTTAAAGTTGAAAGTGTACTTTCTATTATAGATTTTCTAATTAAGGCAGAAGAATATAATGTTGTTTTCAAATCATCCTTTTTAGAAAGGATTTATCACAAAATAAATGATTTGTCTTGGGTAGATCTTGAATTAGAGTTCTTTGAAACTTTAATTGAAAATCGTAATGATAAATATAATTGGCAAGATTCTGTAAAATCTATTAATAATGATCTAGATTTTTTAAAAGTAAAGTTGATTGAGTACTTGAAAAAAGCTTGTAAAGGCAATTCTATTCAGCCAAGTTTTGAATTAGCTCAATGCTTTACATCCAATATTCAGGCAAATGAAGTAAGGGCTGTAAGTTTGAAACAGGATATTCTTCCAGAAAATCTATACTTTTTGAATTTCAATTATACAGATACATTGTCTCACTACCTTCGTCCGCTTTCAATCCCCTTCAAGGTGAATTATATACACGGAGATTTGAACGAAGAGTACGCAAAGCCAATTTTTGGGTTTGGAGACGAGTTGGATAAAGACTATTTAGAATTTGAAGATCACAAAAACAATGAGCTATTTAAGCATATCAAGTCATTTCAATATCTATTATCTACGAATTATTTCGACTTGACACGATTTATTGAATCTGAGGACTTTCAAGTTCACATTTATGGACATTCATGTGGCCTTTCAGATCGGACAATGCTTAACCAGATTTTTGAGCACGATAACTGCAAGTCTATAAAGATATATTTTCACGAAATAGACTCTAACATAAATGATTTTGTAGAAAAGACGTATGATATAGCTAGGCATTTTAAAGATAAAGTGATGTTCAGGAAAAAACTTGTTCCATTACCTCTTTCTAAGCCCATGCCTCAACCTAAATTAAGCCATAATCCAATATGAAAAAGCTCTCTTTCCTATTACTCCTTGTTCTAATCAGTTCTTCGGCCTTTTGCCAAAACCCTATTGATACAAAAGGAGAATCTCAAGAAATCATTGATTTGATCAGTTCGTATTCTACGGCAAGGGTAACCAAGGATACGGTGTTGCTAAAGGAAATATTGATAGAAGATGTAGATCAGTTAGTTTCTTCAGGTGAATGGCGCAAAGGCATCGCTTCAGCTGTTCAGGGAATGATGCAAAGCTCATCAGAAAATCCTGGAGACCGTACATTGAAGGTAGAGTCTATCCGATTTCTCAATCCAGATGTCGCCATAGTAGATTGCCGATACGAAATCAAAAATGGTCCAGGAACTGTCCGAAAAATGTGGAGCACATTTATGGTAGTGACGGAAACAGAACAATGGAAAATCTCTGCAATACGAAATATGTTGCCGGCTGGGAATTGATTCGTAGACAAATTTTACGCATTCACCGATTTTTACACGAGTATCCATTATGATCCTATTTTTTGGCTTAATTTCACCCTGAAAATTATTTTTAGACAAAAAATCATTAAAAAAATTCGGATACTTAACACATATATGTATGAAGAGAAAATTATTAATCCTGCCAGCATTGCTTTTGGCCGGGATGACTTTCGCCCAGGAAGTAGAGCTGGATGCAATTGAAAAAATCAAAAAAGAAGGCTTAGAAAATTCCAATGTAGAAGAAATTGCATTTCAGCTTGTGGACAAAGCTGGTCCAAGATTAAGTAATTCTGAAGGTTATGAGCGTGCAGCAACTTACGCTGTGGAGCAACTTTCTGATTGGGGCTTAGTAAATGCTGCCACAGAGCCTTGGGGTGAATTTGGCCGTGGGTGGGAAATGGAAAAGAGCTATGTAGCTATGACTTCGCCTTATTATATGCCATTTATCGCCATTCCCAAGGCTTGGACAGAAAGTACAAAAGGTGAAGTTAGCGGTAAAGTAGTTTTCTTGGATATTCAAAAAGAAGAGGACTTTGCTAAGTACAAGGGTAAACTGAAGGGTGCCATCATTGCCATTAAACCTACCGGAACACAGGAGCCTACTTTTGAGCCAGATGCGGTTCGATTTACAGTAGAACAACTGCATGGTATGGAGCATCCATCTCCTCGTGGGAATAGCAGTTATACTCCTGAGATGCTTGCCCAATACAGAGCAGCACGTGAATTTGCCACAAAGGTCAATGAGTTTATCGCCGAAGAAGGTGCAGCTTTAATTATCAAAGGTGTAAATGGTCGTCATGGTACTCTATTCACAAGCAGCCCAAGAGGATATTTGAAAGATACTCCTGAAGGTATTCCCGAATTGGAAACTGCCCCTGAAAACGTGAATTTGATGGCTCGATTGAGCGAGAATGGTGTTGAAGTGGAAGTGGAAGCTGAAGTAAAGACACGATATCGAAATGATGATTTACAAGGGTACAATGTAATTGCAGAAATTCCAGGTTATGATCCCACTTTGAAATCTGAGGTTGTAATGCTTGGTGGTCACCTCGATTCTTGGCATGGAGCAAACGGCGCAACAGATAATGCTGCGGGTTGTATCGTAATGATGGAGGCTGTAAGGATTTTGAAAGCTACAGGCCTTCAGCCAAAAAGAACTGTTCGGATTGCACTTTGGGGTGGTGAAGAGCAAGGGCTACACGGATCTAGAGGATATGTGAAAAACCATTTTGGTGACCGTGAGACAATGGAATTAACTCCAGAGCACGAGAAGATCTCTGCTTATTACAATATTGATAACGGTACAGGAAAAGTTCGTGGTATTTATCTTCAGGGTAATGCAGCTGTGGAGCCGATTTTCAATGAGTGGTTCATGCCTTTGGATGATATAGTAGAAGATCGTACAATTACTATTAGCAACACTGGAGGAACAGATCATCAGAGTTTTGATGCTTTAAGCATTCCTGGCTTCCAGTTTATTCAAGATCCTATCGAATACCGTACGCGTACTCACCATACAAACATGGACACTTTCGAGAGATTGGAACTTGATGATTTGAAGCAAATGGCAGTAGTAATAGCTTCCTTTGTGTACAATACAGCACAAAGAGACGAAATGCTTCCAAGAAAAGAATTACCAAAAAGAGAATAGATTAACCTACAATCAACCAAATCAAACCGGATATAAAGCAATTTGTATCCGGTTTTTTAGTTTGAAAGCTGCGGTTGTCCACAAATGGATTTACTTTTGATAAAGCAAACTTTAAAGTTTTGATCAAAGAAAAAGCACTTTTGAACTGGAGCGGGGGCAAAGACTCTGCACTTACTTTATACAAGTTACAACAGTCTCAGGATTTTGAAATTGCCTGTTTGTTGACAAGTATCAGTGAAAAATACCAGCGGGTCAGCATGCATGGCGTCCGTTCTGAATTGCTTGAAATGCAGGCAAAAAATGTAGGTATTCCCTTGGTGAGAATGGAGATTCCTGATATGCCTTCAATGGAAGTATATGAGCAGACGATGAGGGAAACACTTTCTGAATTAAAAAGGGAAGGTATTACTGCCTCGATTTTTGGGGATATATTTTTGGAGGATTTGAGGACTTACCGTGAAAATAAATTGGCTGAGTTAGACTTAATGGGCATTTTTCCTCTTTGGAAACAGCCGACGCACAGACTTATCCGCGAGTTTTTGGATTTGGGTTTTAAGACCATCACTACCTGTGTCAACGAGAAGTTTTTAGATAAAAGCTTCGTCGGGCGAGTGATCGATGAGGACTTTTTAAAAGACCTTCCTGAAAACGTAGATCCCTGTGGTGAAAATGGCGAGTTCCACACCTTTGTATACGATGGACCAATTTTTAGTAAGCCCGTTGAATTTGAGATTGGAGGAAAGGTGCTGAGAAAATACGAAGCTCCAAAGACCGAAGATGATTCCGACCAGTGCTTTTCCAAGGATAAAGAAGATCCTGCTCAATACGGATTTTGGTACTGCGACCTGATTCCTGTTACTCCTTAGCCTTAGTAATAGGTTCGCCTAATTGTGCTCCAAGTGTTAATTCAATTGATGCTGTTCTACCGATTTTCTCTTCGATTTCTCTCTTGATTTCTTTAAAATCATTTTCATTCAAAGCATCTTCAGAAAGTATAGTTACAGATAGTTTCAGCGGTTCAATTTGTACAACTTTCACCTCTCTAAGTAGTCCATGAGGGATTTCCTTACCACTGAGATCTTGAATAATCATGTTTTCATTTACCATTTTATTGAAGCTCAACCCTAGCGGTAGGGCAATTGCTGCCAATATTCCCAGGCTTATCAATAGACCTCGTTGCGCCAATCTGAAGGGACTAAATCCAAGTATTAGGAACGTCAAAGCTGCTGACATGGTGATGCCAGCTAAGTTGGTGCCTAGCAATAGCATAGCTCCTCCAAAGACTTCCTGATCCATCCACCCGATTCCAATCCCTGCAACAGCCAGTGGAGGTACTAATGCAACTGAAATAGCGACTCCTGCAAGCGTTTTGGAGATTTCCTCTTTGGAATAGGCATACGCTCCGGCTATTCCAG
>TARA_R110002012_G_scaffold6441_4_pt1 | contig 27984 bp, 10 predicted proteins | sample TARA_R110002012 | Tara Oceans TARA_R110002012 (sample SAMEA4396515) | marine metagenome | biome: Westerlies Biome; feature: [DCM] deep chlorophyll maximum layer (ENVO:01000326); material: water (ENVO:00002006), including particulate matter (ENVO:01000060) such as... | depth 40 m | reverse complement strand
TAGCTGATTTAACTATTTTATTATTTGAGTCTAGACCCAGGTTACCACCACTAGCGATGGTACCAGAGTCTGTACCCTCTAAATAGACATCACTACGAAATCTAGATATAAAACTCCATATGTGTTGACCTATCCATTTCATTTATTTTCTTTTTACCGCTACTTTAAATATTATTAAACCTATAATAGCAGCTGTTGTACATATTGGACAAGGACACATTATAATCCTATTTCAAATCCAAAGTTTAATAACATTAGCCTAAACTTATTTTTACAACACGTATCATCTTTTTTACAAGCAGCACACCATTTAATCTCCCATATAGTTAACCATCCAAATCTAAAAGTAAAATCTATTTTATTCTTTTTGTTACTTGATTTCCAAGAATTTATCCAATTTATCATATTTTTAATTTATTGTTTCTCTAATATAATTACACATTTATTGGTGAGCATAACATTTTTTACTTTTATTCTCAGTCTTGTTCTTACATCTATTACCAGACCCTGTTATAGCTTTACACCTATATTCTTTAATACCATCACCATCTCTATCCATTCCATCTGTGAATTCCATGTGGTGCATGCATTTCCAAGTTTTCTTTGCGGTTTCAGTAGTTAAACCACATCTTTCACCTCTAGAATTAGTACCAGAACACCTTATTGTTTTTATTCCTTTCTTTTTCTTTTCTTCTTCTTCCGCCTTTTCTTTTTCCTTTTTTTCTTTTTCTTTTTCTATTTTCTCTACTTCTTTTTCTTTTTCTTTTTCTATTTCTTTTTTCTCTTTAATACTTTTTTTAGCAGCCTCTTCTTCTTCGTCTTTCACGCCTAACTCCCATTGACTCCAACCTAGTACCATCATAACCCGTTTCCACGTTTCATGATTACCTGTTATCGCTTCTTCTAAGTTATTAGCTTTATTAAGTACTCTAGCTAACGGTACATTAGTTAATGCCTCTACAAGATTAGCCGTCATACTAAATTCAGGATTCTCTATTCTCCATCCTAATTCCTCTGATAAATCCTCATTCCAAGCATCATCATAATATGCGTTAATTATTTTTCTAACCTTACTACCAATTGGAGGAGAAAGATTTATAACCTCAAGTCCAATTTTCTCTATACGCTCTTTACCCCAAGGTTTATCTTTTTGGACCTTCCACTGTATAAACGTATTCTTAAACGTTGAAACTAAAGCCCCATACAAACCTGTACCTCTTAAAAAGGAGTCTAATACAGAATTAAATGTTCTAGTTGTTTTATCTTCTATTAACTCATCATCTTCTCCACCAAATATCATAAATGCTAAAGCTGATTGTAACGCAGCAAATATAACATTTTGTACCATTCCATAGTAAATTATTTTAGATATATTAGTTTTAGCGTCTCCCCTTCCATTAATTAAATCAGACAATGATTTTTTAGTTAACCTACCGTACTGCATTGTAACGTTTTGAAATGCTAACACTATTCTACCTAATACACTTGCTTGCTGATTTGATATTAAATCTTCTCTTGATGATTGTTGAGTTTCCTCAGCTATCTCTTGAAAATCTAACATAGACTTGTCATGAGCCTCTTTATTAGACATGCCCTCTTTAGTGTACTTACTATATCTATTTCTATAGAATGTAGCTCCACCAAAAGCGATAGCAAAACTATCCGCTATTTGTGTTGGTGTAAAACCTATTTGTAACAACCAATTTATAACAGTCTGAGGACTATATCCTTTTTCAGCAAAAGATTTTGTTAACTCTGATGCCGACACATCTGTTTGTAAACCTTTTCTTCTCTGTTTTAACATATCAGAGTTAAATAGCATTACAAAATCTTTCCAAAATTGAGGTTGGTTGGCAAATGCTGCGGAAGCTTTAAATATATTATTATCTGACCAATTAATAAAGTTAACGGTAGATATAGTCTGCAATAAAGCAGATCTCATGTTAAAAAACATAATAGCTCCTACAGAACCATTTATCCAGTTAGTAAACCAATTAACATCTCTATCTCTGCCCTCGGGTCTATGACCTCCATTTTCCATACGATACAATATATTTTTCAACGCTTCTGAAAACGCGTCACCATACATGGCTTGTATTTTATTTAAATTTTCTTGAGAAAATATTATATTTTTATTTTCAACCCATTCTTTTAAAAATTCTTTTCTACCGATTCTATCTACAAGATTTCTTAAATCAGTTGGTATAGTTTCTAACATCCAGTGTTCGCTTGGTGGAATGTAACCTTCAGGTCTTTTAGATATAATAGATATACCTTCAGCAAAAGATTTCATTTCGATATCAAGATTGACATGTTCAACTAACACTTTTTGTAAAGACTTAGATATACCTGGTATATCAAAACCTGCCTTTGTCCACAAATAAGTTCTAATTGCAGTGTCATTTGTAAAGCTAGTTCCTGGTACTTTTTTATTTAAGTTTTTCCTAATATTAGGATATTCTTTTTTAAGAGCCTTATAATCATTTACCATGTTCTGCTTGTATCTATTCCAAGCTTTTATACCTTTAGCGAAAGGATTTAATAAAGTATCAGCAAAAAATCTCATATCAGCATCCCCTTGATTACCCTTTCCTAAGAAATAATATAATAAACCTTTAAAATCCTCTGCTGATGGTGGTATATAAAGACTTTTTAAAAATCTAACTATACTAGGTTGGCTTCCTCTTTTTCTAGCTTCAGCAGAAGAAAATACTTTTTCAGCACCAACTCCCTTTCTACGTTCAATCATTTCGTTAAATTCTTTATTAGAACCATTTATTCTTTTACTAAATGCTTGAACAACTTTAGATTTAACATCTAATTGACTTAATACACTTTGAACTGCTTTAACATTTTGAAATGCGTCATCTACAAAGTACATATCATTATATCCTTCGGCAAATTTTTCTACCATCCACATAGCTTTAGCCTCACCAGTGCTATTAGCTAATCCAGTTATATTTTTTAATGGTATATTTAACCCTTGAGATTGTAAAAATTCTTGTATAGGTTGAGCAGATGCTTGCGGTCTTGCTGTTAAAACAAACATATCTTTAGTACCATATTTTTCAGCTCTTGCCTTTGCTTTATCAAGTAACGGACCTGGAGTTCCATCAACAACTTTATTGAACTCTGAAAAATCAAATTCTGCTCCTTGATCTTTAAGTTCAGAACCTTTATTAGCAAATTCTTCTGCCGTTAATCTACCTTTAATATAACTATTAGTAAACCTGTCTATTTTATCTACAAGGCTTAATGGCATTGCATCACCTTGCTTTAATTTGTCTGTGTTTACTTCAGCAAAGTTTTCTTTAAAATCTTCTTTAAAAACTTTTTTATTTTTTTGTACAGCTTTCCAATTACGTTCAACTATAAAATCTTTTAATGATCTTTCTTTTCTGGCTTTATTTCTAACAAGTGCTGTCTCTAAAGAACTTTCTACGAATATCATATGTGCATCATATCCAGCGTTTTTAAACTTCATTAGTTGAGTTCCTAGTGATATAGAGCTCGCGCCAGTGCCATCTATTACTATTCCATCGCCTCTACCTTGAAATTTCATTTGTTTACGTTGTGCAATATCCCTAGCCTCCCATTGTAAACTACCCCATTTACTAGCTTGCTCAGGCGTAAAGTCTCTCATATCTGTAGGCAAACCACTGTTTTTAACCAACCATTCTAAAGCTATATCTTGATTAACTATTTTATATCCTTGTTTTTCTAAACCTAATTGTTTTATAACGTTTGATTTACCACTACCAGCGCTACCAGCTAAGAATATAACTTTTCTACCAGGAGCCGGAGTACCTTCTGCATTTGGCGTAGTGTATCTAACTCCAGATTTAGTTCTCGCTAAAGTATCATCAAAATCAAATGTTGACATTCCTCTTTTTTCACCTTTTATAGCTTTGTCAATTTTATTGTTAAATGCCTCGTTTATATTTTTATTAGATTGTCTTTTAGAAAACTCTTGAGCAATTCTTATATCACCACTAGCGTTAATATTAAATTCCTCTGAAAAGGTTTTACCATTTATATATATTTGATTATCAGGATTTATACCTCCTCTAATAGTCTCAACTTCTGGATGGAAATATCTATCAAGCCAAGAGTTATCTAATAAACTCCAGTCTTTACCCATACTAGTTCCTCTTTTAGCATTAGTTAATTTTAAATTATCATTAGCATCTAATGCAAAAACAAAAGAATCTTTCATTACAAGTTCATAAGATGTATTAAAATCATAACCTTTAGCTATTGCGTTTAATAAGTATAAATAAGATCTAGTAGCCTGCATAGAATGCTCCCATTCATATTTCTTACCTTTATGACCTTTTGGGTTTTTTGAATACCCAGCAAACGGTACCATTCTATGTGGATGTTTAACATCTTGACCTACTAAAACAAAGTAATTACCCCATGCTTTTATATTCATAGGATTGTTCTTAATATCGTTATAAACTCTCTGCCAAAATTGCTGGTGCATGCTAGAATTTATCTTGTTAAATCTTTCCGCTGTTCCGTTGTCTATATTTTTCTTAATATCACTCTCTGTTACACCGTACATTTTAGCAAATGTTTTACCATATTTAAAGTTTACCCCGTCTCCTTCAAATTCTTTCCCATACTTTAAATTTAATTTTGCTAATAATTTATTTCTTTTGTCAGTAAAATATTTATCTATTGATATTTTTTTATTACCAACTTTTATAAGATCTTTTCCTTTATTTGGTAATATTCTATTACTAGGTCTTATAACCGTTTTAGTAATAAATCCTTTTGGTAAAATTGGCATCCAAATTTTTTCGACTTTATCAAAAAACTCATCAATCTCCGCTTTTGTTTTGTGTTTGTATACACTATCTTTAATAGTATTTTTTAAAAGAGTATTTATATTTTTAAAATCAATACCTTCAAATCTTTCATCAACTTGAAACGTAGATTCTGTTTCTTTAATATTTTTTACCGCTTGTTCTCTTTTACTAAACATTTGCTCAGACTTACCTAAACCTAGTTTAGCTATTATAGCCGCTGTTGCTAGGTCATTCTCTATAGCATTTAATCTTATTTCTTGATTAGCGGCTAATTGGGCTATCTGTACTGTTAACTCCCTTATGGCTCCATCTGCTTTAGTACCAGGTTGTAAAGAACCATCTGGATTTATTCCAAATAAATCTAATAATTCTTCTTTAGTTATATTAGTTCTTTTTGTTTGTGTAGCAAGTCCAGCGGCAGTAGCACCTTTTTTATATTTAGCTCTTTCTCCTTTAGTATATAATTGTCCTAATTTAGTATTAGCAACACCAGTTGCCTTACCATCTAAATCAGTTCCTTCTGGTAAAGCTTTTATTATATTATTGTTTAATGAACCATCTTCGTTTATAGCTTTATCAAATATCCATTTTTGCGCTAATTCTCTTTGCTCTTTATTTAAATCTTGCTTAGCTAATATTCTAAGAGGATCAATACCTATTTCAGATGATATAGCGTTTAAAGTTTCAAACAAAGGCCCTGTTGGTGTTATTTTCTTTTCTGTAGTAGCCTTACCTTCTGTTGCCAATAATAACTCTCTAATACTTCTATATGTTAAATCTTCTATTGGTATATAAGTATCATTTATATTATCTGCAATAGCTTTTTTTACTTTATTAGAAAACTCTAATAAATCTAAAACCATTATTAAATCATTAACGTTATTTTTAGCCTTAGTTTTAGCTGTTGCAGACAAGTCTGCGTTTTCTATATCTTCTATTAAAGAGTCTTTATCCGCCTCTATAGTATCAGCTATAGTAGTAGATTCATTAATAACTTTATCAATAGATGTTTTATCACCTTCAGCTTGCTTTAAATACTCCTTAATCACGTCTCCCTTGGCTCTATATATAATAGACATTCCTTGTCCACCTGAAACACCAGTTAACCACCCGAATAAACTAGTATTTTTATCAAGGTTAAAATTGTTTAAATATCTTAACCCAAGTTCCTCTTTTACCTTTCTAGTAAAGTCTCTTAAAGCATCTGGCGGTAAACCTCTTTCTGTCATACCTTGTTGTATTAAACCGTCCAACAGTTTGCTATCAACTATTTGTTCGTATCCTTTAATATAGTCCGGTGACAATTTAAAATCATCATTGTTTTCATGCTTTTTTGTACCATCATTATTTTGAACTAAATTATCAAATTCACTTTTTAAATCAGGGTTAGACTCTATATTCTTTTTTACAGCTTTACTAAAATTAGCCATGCCTTTTCTTTGAGCCGGCGTTCTAGCGTCTTTAAACATTTTACCATTAGCTCCTTTAGCTAACATTTTTGCTATAGCTTTACTTGGCCTATTGTTTGCAATAGATTTATTATAATCTATTATAAAATTTTTAATATCCTTTGTTTTATTAAACGTTATAGGTACCCCAAGATAATTATGAGAAAATCTTCTAAATATACCTTTTAAATCCTGAAGCGCATTTGTTTTAAGTTTTACATCGCCAGCTAGCATCATTTCGGATATTATAGCTAAAGCTTCTTCTCCTTGTTTATTAGACTCGTATTGGTTTATTCTTTTATTAAATTCTCTACGTTTTCTTATAGATTTAAACTGAACGTCACCACTCGTAAATAAGTTCACAAGTTGTTCTCCTAATACTTCCCTCATTTTAGGATCAAACTTTAAAGTGTTAGCAAAAGAAGCATGTATAAATTCATGCGCAGCTGTACTAAACACTCCATCTTCTACCGCAGCGTCTTCGTTGATTAAAATATTTATTTCTGATATATTACCATTTTTATCAACTTTAGGTTGCATTACCCCATAATCACTATTATTTAATATATTACTAGCCATATCAACAACAGCTTGTGGATTTTTTAATTTTTCCTTAGCATCTTGTATCTCTTCTGGTGTAGAATTTTTATCGTTTATTATTTCATTAAGACCTTGAACAATACCCTCTTTCTCTGCAGTTATATTCTCTAGCGCTTTGCTAGACATATCACCATCTCCTATCTCATATTTTTTAACTTCTTCTGAAAAATCTTTTTGTTTTAATGTTTTAATTTCTACTTTAGGGCCACCCATTTCGTTAGCCTCTTTATTCATTTCTTTTATAACATTTAAAGATTGTTCATACTTTAATTGTATTTCTTCTTTCTTGTATTTATTTAATATTTTTTCTTTTTCATCTGCTCTTATATCAACATTATTTTGTAAAACCGCAATCTTATCATCTTTTTCCTTTTGGTTTAACTTGTTATCTTTTAATATTTCTTGAGCTTCTTGACGGTCTAAAAGATCTAATTTATGATTATCAATTAGTATTTTCTTTTCCGCATCAGTTAATACATCAACTCGTTTTATTTCGTTTTCTAACAAATCGACATTTGTGTCTATTAAATTTATTATTTTAGCTAATTTTTTTTGAGTCTCTGGATCAGCATTCATTAAGTCTTGAACTTGCCTATCATTAGATATTGTATAACTTCCGTCTTTCCCTTTTAATGCTCCATCTAAAATAAAATTAACCATTTCTTTTCTTGAAACATCTTTGTTGTTTATTTTATAAGCAGGAGGATCGGTATATACCATTTGCCCACTAACGTCATCATAAACAGGATTTATTGGTACTTCTGTTTTTTGTCCATTTTTTTCTATAGTTATAGTATTAGCGGTCGATGTGTGAAAATTTTTGAACTCAGGACCAAGTTCTTTTATTAGTTCCTCTACTTTCATAGAATTTTCACCTATACGTTGGTTATAATCTTTACTAGCAAACGGTGATAACATCATTCTACCCATTGCGGGTATTTTTAAGCCAGACGATATAGTCCAACCACTAGCCATTCCTTCAAGTACATTATCGTATATGCTAACGCCTTCAATACCACTGATATATATATCAAAAAAGTTACTACTAAGAGCAGCACCACCTTCTGAGAAACTCTCAAGACCAGCGTCTAAAATATATAACCCAGTACCACGTGATATATTAGGAATAGTAAAAACCTCTCTTTTTATAGCATTATCAAATCCTAACTTACCTTGTGGAGTATTAAATCCTCTTTTAAAAGCGTTAACCTGCGGTAATGTTATATATCGCTCTAAAAGGTATTCAGACGCGCCAGTAAGAACAGCATTAGAATACATACTAAGAGCGCTGTGATCTTGAGCATATAAACCGGTTACAGGATCGTATCCTTCATAGCCTATTTCGTCGGCCAATCTATCTGCCTTATCAAGTGTTTTCCATTTTTCAGTACCAGCATATGTTCCTAAAACAGCAACACCAGTACCACCAGTGGCCACGACTATACCTAACATGGGTAATTGCTCTCCGGTCATATGAGTGCCCCAATCCATAAGATCGGATAGATTTTCTATACTTCCAAAATCCATTGGTTTTCTCCAAGTTTCTCTATAAGTCTCTTGACGCTTATCCCACCTCTCGCTCTCGCTCTCAATTGCATCACTAGCGCTGATAAAAGCTGAAATTACGGGATCAGTTGAATTTCTTAAATTTTCTTTACCACCGGCTAAATGAAGGTTAAGTTTTAAATAAGCATCAGGAAGATCTAAAGTTAGCGCTTGAACTATATCAACAGTTGTGTTCCAAGCTCCTTTTGAAAATGCAGTACCTGGCTCATGGTTTCTTTTTAAAGCGTCTACCATTAACATTAATTCGCTTTCGTTTAGATTCAACTCATCAAGTTCTTTATTTTTTTTATTATATAATGATGTTTTAGCAGACACTTCATCTACTTTTGTGTTGTATTTTAATAACAACTCAGCAAATTTAGGATCTATTCTAGATAATTTCATGAGTGCGCCTTCATTATCTACAAATTGATTTATATCCGTAAGGTTATACTGTGACGCTATTAATGATATTGTGTTTAATCTTTCCTCGTCATTTTGAACGTCATCAATATCTGATGATATTTTAGTAATCTCTTCAACGTCCTTTTCTATATCTAAGTGAACACTTTTTATTTCAACTAGTTTTTCTGCACTTTCTTTTTTTATTTCACTTAAATCAACTTTAGCTTCACTATTTAAAATTTTTTGTATTTCAGGTTTCATAAACCAATTAGCGCTAAGATACTTTATATCATCTCTTAATGCTTTATCATACGCCTCTAAATAAAGAACTTGATCAGAATACTTTTCTCCATAAACTCTAGATTCGTTAGAATCTATTTCTAAATTATTTCTTATATCCTTAAAGTCGCCAGGAGAAGAAATTAACTTTTGAATATCACGATCATTGTTTTCTGCATAAAATTTATCAGCGTTTCCATTGTAAAATTGTTTTATATATTCAGTTAAAGCTAATTGATTTTTATATTGATCTTCACCCTCAACAAGTAATTCAGCTCCTTTTTGACTATTTATTCCAGCAAGTTTATCAGCAAAATCGTCACCTTCGAAATAAGTAAAAGGATTTTCAGATGAATCAAGAGTATCATCGTCTTTAACTCCTATTAATTTTCCAAGTTCCTTTGCCTCATCTAGTGATATTGATTTAAATTGTTGTGTATCACGAAAATCAACATCAGAACCAGCGTCTAATAAATCTGTAACCTGAGTATATAAATCAAGTACATGTGCATCAGACTTGTCGTTCATTCCCCATTTTTCCTTTAAATCATCAATATCCGAGGAAGCAAGATTAAGATCAGTTCTATAATCAAGACCAAAGTCTTTTAATTGTATTTCAGCTTCTACCCTATCTCTTACTTGATCTAAATTACTTTTCCCTGCTTCAGCATATAATCCAATAAATTCATCCATTAAACTAGCATTGTCTATAGCGCCAGATTTATATTTACCACCCCAATTAGTTGCTACTATAATATAATCATAATTATCAATATTTTTCTTATGATCTCCTCTATAATATCTTTTACCATCAGGATCTCCCCCGGGTTTTATAATTTTAACGGCATTATTCCAAGTCCACTCTTGCTCAAATTCAAAGCCATATTTATAATATTTTTCTTGCATCATTTCTAATGATTTGGACTCAAGTTTTGTTAATATATTTGGATCAGCAAGAGGAGGAAGATCTACTTGACCTTTTGTAAAAACGTCATAATCTTTATTTTTTTTATCAATTTTATTAAAAGCCCCAAATGGACTTGATTGCCACTTATCCTTCTCTGATACTTTAAATGATTCTTCTAATTTATGTAATGTGTCTGTGTGTGGATTATAACCCCATTCTCCAGAATATATTTTCTCTCTAAGGTATTCTGCTCTATCTGTTTTTGTTTGACCACCGTATCCATGTAGACCGCTGTTAATCCACGATTGTGCTGAAGAGCCTTTAAACCACTTCGGTGAGTTTTTTAAGGTTAATATCTCGTCTGGCCAACGCTCTAATTCTACACCATCATTTGCAAGATTTACATAGGTCGTATAATTAGTAGATGATTTCACGTTAATACTTGGATCGTACACTAACTCATCTTTATATCTTTTTTCAAGCTGTTTCTCTGCATCCCTCTCTTTAATATCAAAATTATATTCTGCAGTTTTTTTTCCTTGATCAAATTGCCAACTTCTCTTATCTTCGCTAGACATTTTATCCCAATTTTCTGCTTTATTTTTTTTATGTAATTCTAGTAATTCGGTATAAATTTGATTTGAATTATTAGGCATTTTATGAGAAAACTGTTCTTCCCCTGTTTTGTGATTTGTTCTAAACTTAATTACGCCAGTGTGAGGATTGTAAGCTCCACCACCCTTAAAAACTTGACTTAAAATCATGTTATCATTACGGCTATTTTTTCCATCTAAAGGCATGCCATTTTCTATAGCATGTCTAAACCAATCTTCAGCGTTGCCGTAATGTAGCTGTATATTAGGTCTACTACTTAAATAAGAATTATAATCATTACCGGTAGAATTTTTATATATATCAAAACCGGACATATCAGATAGTCCTTTATTTATATCTTCGTAAATGTTTTCTTGATTGTCTTGAGACTGATCCGCCTCTTTAGTTTGTATTATATCTTTATGCAGGGCAGCATTTGGATAGTCTTTTAAGAATTTTTTTTTATTTTTTTCGGATACCTCATAAATAGAGTCTATCCCAGGAACTTTATATTCCTCAAATTGAGAATCTTTGTTTATCTGTAGTACCGCGTTTGGATGATCTTTTAAGAATTTTTCTTCTTTTGCTGCGGAAACTTCATAAGTTACGCCATCATAGACGTATATTTTTATGTCTTCCATACTGTTTCGTTAGTTACCCGTTTTTAATTTGTTTATCTATAATCAGTGTTTACTTTGGTTTCTTCATCTGGAAACGTAACATTAACCCCGCCAGTTTGAAAGAATGGTGAAGCTTGTTTTATACCGCTTTTATCAGTCCACCCCGCTATAGAAAGTTCTTGCTCTCTAGCTTCTTCCTGGGTTATTTCCTGTCCAAACATATTATAATATTTTGCATTATCACCAAAGGGTTTTTGAAATTGGTTTTCTATATGTCCGGTAAAGTAAGTTTTAACGTAATTATCAAGATCATTATTAACTGGATTACCGTCATTATCTAGTTCACAGAATTTCTGAACAATTGTTAAAGCATCTTCAGTAGATATATTATCAGGATCATTATCAGTATTTGGATCTACATTTTGCAAATTCTGATCCGTTACATTAAATTGGCTATACGTTTTATTTAACAATGATGCAAATAAGTCTTCTTTAAATGAGGTAGTACCAAATTGAACATCCTCTATTAATGATCTAAAATTACCTGAATCAACTATTGTTGACACTTTATTATAATTAGTATCCCAATCAAACGATGTGCCATATGATCTTGAGAAATCTTTTGTTTCTGCAGCTAATGAAGCAAATAAAATCTGACTATTATTATCTTTACTATTTGTTTGTATTATCTTTGTAATATCTTCCTTAGAATATATCTTACCGTTGCTGTCCACGTATGAATCGAGATAACCATCTTTGTCAGTATCTTGTAATCCATTTTTAACAGCACCTAGCATCAACTCTCCTTCGTCTGATTCCATAAAACTTGTGTTACCACCAATACCGCTTTCGGTATTTTCTATTGAATTAGCTAAATCTTGTTTCTGTGCATCATAAGCGTCTTGCTCAGCTTTCATATCAACCATATGCCTCATTATTTTTTGCCGTGACGTGCTATCTGCCCATATATAATCAGCCTTCATTTTATTAAGTTCTTCTAACTTCTTGTTATAATCTTCATCTGTTAATCCAGGTTTTCTAGTTAGCTCCCAATTAGAAAATGCAGAGAACTGATCTCTTCTTTTCTTTAATTCTTTTTTAACAGGCTCGGCTATAATATTACCTATTTTTTGCATGCCTCTAACCGCCGCTAGATTACCTTGGCCACTACCACCAGCTGTTACGTAAGCCTGGTTAAACCAACTTGTGCCTCCTTTTGTTTCGTTTGCCATATTATATTATTTATTTAAAAACCAAAATTACCATCAGCTCCAGCAAATGACGCAGCGTTGCTTATTCCGCTACTTATAGAATCCCATTTAGCTTGATTAGCTGCTTGAGCTTGTTGTTGATATGAAGCTGTCTCGCCCATACGCATTGATAATATATTTTGTTCTCTTTGTAAGTTTTGCCCAGCACTCCACATACTACCTTGACCTCTTAATTGATCTGTTTGTGCGGCTCCTTGGGCTCTTTGTAAATCAACAGCAGATTGGCCTCTTGCTTCCATTTCTTGTAATCTACCAGCTTGTGTTGCGCTCATTTGTTGATTTCTAGCTTCCTGTTGACCAATACTAGCTGACGCTCTTTGTGCTCCTATTTGACCTTGTTGGGCTAACGACTGAGCTAAAGCGGCTATACCACTACTACCAGCTGCCCCTTTTAAATTGCTCATTATATTAGCTTGATTCATTTGTTGTTGCTCTCTTTCAAACTGTGCTTGTTGTTGATTGACAGTTAAGTCTTCCGCTGTATTTTCTAATCCAGCGTATTGGTTTTGTAAACCCTCAAATCTATTGGTAAGATTTTCAAATGGATTACTAAGATCAATACCACGATAAACCGCTTCTTGCCTTTTCATTTGAGCTCTAGCCGCTCTTTCTTTTCTTTCTGCTTCTCTTTTTTGCTTACCAGCGCCTATAGCTCCACCTATACCGCTAAGTATAGATAAACCTGCCCCTATTGCTAACGCGGGTACAAATTTATGTGAACTCTCTGATTTGCTTGATTCGAATTTTATTTTTGACATATTGTTTATTTTACTATATTATAGTTACATTTTTTACTTGTTATTTACTAGATTGAGACACATCCATAGATGTTGCGAATATTTCAGCTTTTACTTTAGAATTATTAGAAAGACGCACTTTACTATAATAACCTACTAAAGATGATAATTCTACTTTATTATTTTTAGCAAAAAATATAAAACTATTTTGAGTTAGTGAACTCACTTGCGATAACGAACCCTCATCATCTTCTACATATATAATAAACGTAAAATCATTTTGTGTAATAGAATAAACTTTACCTAAATAAATTAAATTTGAATTTCCCGCATTGTCATCACTAGTGTCAAAACCACCAGATTCACTAACATCACCCGTAAAGTAAACTTTATCTCCCACAGACAAAGAAACGTTAACTATTCCGTTAAAAGTTAATATTAAGTATTCATTCATATTATAATTTTATGCTATTGTTAATATATTATCTAAATCTAGTACCATTATTATATCTTCTCTTCCAAATTTATTTATTTTAAATTTAAAAGTCAATGTTATTGTGTTAGCACCTAAAGCGGTTCTAGAAAAATCTAACATAGTAATATCAGTCCCACTATTATCTATTGGAACAGAATTAGTCCATTTAGAATTAGATTGATTTTTTTTATCAAATTTAGGAAAAGTTACCGCTGTAAAGTTGTCACTGTTTACTATATCTAATAAATATTTAACCGTTATAATTTTACCACTTGTAAGCTTGTCAACCTCGCCTATATAAACTGAGTCATGCTCTGCTCCTGCACTTAACCCAGTTGCGACATCATTAAAGTGTGTTATTGTAAACGCTGTTGCAGCTGTATATAATCTTAATTTCAATGTTGACTTAGGATATTGAAATAACCTACAAGTGCGTTTAACTTTAGAATCCAACGTAGAGGTTAAACTTGAAATTAATCTTATGTCATATACTTTTTTTCTTTCAAACAGTACCTGTTCATTATCACCTATAGTTACTGATGCGGCCGACCCATCAGTTAATAAGTTAACTGTATTAGCCCCAGCTATGGTACTAACAACTGGAGATTGTAAATTTGTAAAATCACTTGCGTAAACCTTGTCACCTTTTCTAATACCATCATTACTATCAACAGATATAAAAGCGGCACTAGTTTTTGCAACATTGGTTTTTGTTTTTACAGCCTCTGTGCTAGGAAAGGTTTGAGTAAATGTATATACACCTTTTTTACCAATTGTTCCTTGTAATACTGGTATTTCTTGTCCATTAAAATTATCATAAACCCCATTACTTCTATTTAATATTGATCTAGCTCCTATGGATTGTACAACATCCCTTGTTATAGTTACGTCAGGATTAGGGTCATCCATAGTATTTACAAATTGTTCATTTATTGCTAAACCAAAAACGGCTCCAGGTTTACCAGTTATCGTCACAACTCTTTTATCGCCAACGCTCGCTATGGTTGAAGTATCTATAACAAGCTTATCTATTTGTAAAGTTCTAGAGTAAACTGGTTCTATACTATAATTAATACTTGCTTTAGGATAACCAGTATTTATAGTTCCGACGCTATTTGTATATGATATTTCTATAGTATAAGAACTTATTTTTTTATTAGTTTTAGTTTTTGAAATAATTTCCATACTTAAATTATCTTCAAAATCAGTATTTAAATATGGTTTTTTAGAAAAATAATATCCACTATCAGCTTCAATTTTTATGGAAGCGACCTGATTTAATACATTGTGAGTCATTTTCCCAGAGATAGTTAACTTTTCTTTTTCATCTTTAAAACCCCCGTTTTCAGTTTCTTGCGTAATAGTATAATCAGATGTTGGGGTTACAGTTGTATAAAGTGATTTTTCTATAGTTAAATCTGTAGTAAAAGGCATAATTGGTAACGCGGATATTGATACATTACCAAGCATATCAATCAATACTACTGGAATATCAATATCAGACAATATTGGAGGAAATCCATTTTCATCAACTTCTGGTACGGTATATCCGTCTTTTAGTGTTACTATTACTATAACTTCATTACCTTCTAAACCTATATCTATTCCCTCAAGTTCTTCTTTTCCAAGTGTATCAAACCAAGTCCAACCCGCAATAGCATCTACACTATTTGCCGTTTGCCAATCAGGATTATCTTGCAAGATTTGCCATTGGGCTAATATGTTATCTTGGATTAATAGCGGATTCAAATTCCACACTTGTTCCATACCTGCTGTAGTTACAAATCTAGGCTTTTGACCACTACCACCACTTAACCAATCTTTTGTGTTTAAATGACCCGCCCAAGTACTTACACTATTATCCGGTAATATACCGTCAACTGGTATTAGTCCTATTCCATATTGAAATATTAAACCGGTACTGCCATAACCACTAGTAGCTTCATTTAAATTGTAATCATTAGTCCAAGTATTAGGTAAATGATCACCCATACCATCTGGTTTAAAGAGCCAATAAAAATCTTCTAAGGCTCCACTGCCATCTGCGCCTGTTAAAGCGTTGTAGTATATACCAAAATTATTCGATACAATACCCGCTCTTCCTAGATCATAATTAGATTCAGCGCCATGTAAGTTTTGTACATTGCAACTACTTACTCCAGAAATAGTTAAATCTTTTGCAAGGACTCGATAAGAAGAACCTGCGAATCCCATGAATGAAGTAGATGGTTTTTTTGGAGATACTCTTATTAACCAATTTCTAGGTATATTTGCAGGAGAATTATAAGCCTCCTGATCTGTTAAATTATAATCAACAGTTTGACCAACCTGAACGTTATCGTACCAATGATTTAATATTTTGTATTGATTATTCATTTAATATATCGTTTGTTAGTTAATTTTAAAGTCCTTGCGAGTCGTCTGAGTATCCATCCGGCGTCATGTTTGGAAGAACGTCTGATAATCCTCCAGGCGTTTGCTCATCTATATCTCCACTTAAAGGATCGAATATAACTAAAGCATCACTATCGCTTGGATTGTTTATTACACCAAAGTTAGCGCTTACAGGAGGAGCATAAGTACAAGATTCGTCATCAACTGTTGCTAATACATTGTAGTTTACAGCTAAAGGATCTGTACAACCAAATATATCATAGTTACACTCTCCATTATCTGTATTAGCATTTAAATTAAAGTTTACTGCGGTTACGTCCATACATCCATATATAAACGGAACGCAACTATTATCATCATCTGTTGCTAAAGGATCATAATTAAACATGGTAGAATCTGTGCACCCAGGTATTTCAAACTCATCACATACCCCATCACCATCTGAATCATTTAAACAATTACCAAAACAATCATATCCTGCTTCTGCGTATGTACATAATTCATTATTTTCTAAAACACCATTCATAGAGTTATAGTTGCATGCTGTAGGATCTATGCAATCATACACAAAGTTACATAAACTTTCGTCTAAAAAGTAAATTGGATTATACGTAAAAACCTGCGGTTCAGGTGTTATTGTACCAGCAGCATCAGATCCCCAATACGTAATAGATTGAGGTTCAGGACTGGCCCCAGGTTCAAATTCTACATAAGCATAATTCGCACCGTCTTCAAATACTGATAACGCATTACTAATGTTTGTTGTAGTAAATTGATTTTCACCATCTATTATAAGTCCCATGCACAAACCATCTATTGCTGGCCATTGAGACATGTTGCAGTACTGCATGCTCTCAGTCACTTGATTTACGTAATTTATAGCTAAAGGATTTCCACATCCAACTGGTTGACTACAATAGTCAAAAGAAAAGCTATTTGCATTTGGGTCAACACCGTAATACGCCCAACCTTGGTTTATAAAACTACCATCTGCCAAAGATGTTTGACAAGGATAAGTACAAGGATTACCCCATCTATTATTTCCGTATATATCTGGAAACAAACCTGATTGTAAACCAAAACCTAATACGTCTAAATTATACTCAGTAGCTCCGCCATATATACATCCCCAAACTATTGGCTCACAACTTCCGTCATCGTTACAAGCATCTGGATTAAAGTTAAACGAACTTGGATCAGTACAACCTGAAACATAACAGCAACTTCCGTCGTCTGTATTTGCATCAGCATTGTAATTTGTCCCCATTGGATCTGTGCATCCATATACTATTGCTACATATTCTATTTCTACACATTCACCATCATCATTTAAAACGAAACCATCACCACAACCATCTGCTGGTATCTCAGGATTTTCACCAGGAAGAGTTATGTCAATATAAGAACCTATACCTTGCACAGAAAACTCTTTGGTATCTATATTAGATAATTCAGTTGTTGTACCTTTTAAGTAATTAAACCATTTATTTTCTTTATCTTTAAATTCTATATCGTCTCCTTCTTGTAAATCTGTCTCTATATTATTAGCCCACCAACCATCTTTTTCAGTTAAATTGTAATATTGATTATCATCTAAACGTTCAGTTATTTTAGCCTGTGAACCTTCATAGTTTATAGTTTTAAAAGACTTAACAACACTAGGTTGATCGTTAAATAATATGTCTACATGAGAATTTGTTGTATCACCGTAAAAATTATTTCTATCTATAGTAGGCGTATCTATATAGTGCTCATACACACTACCGTATTTAGCAGTAAAATATTTTCCGCTAACAGAAGTACCATGACTTGGTATAAAAGATTTGAAACTAACCCAACCTTTAGCTGCTTCATTAAACGAGACTGTAAACCGTTGAGAACCACTTGAAGCAAAAAAAGGATTAATAGTAATATTATATTCTCCATTAACAATATCAAATGTTCCTAATAAATCACGCGCATCTCTCAGATAATCTCTAAACCATGTTTTCATACCAATGTTAGATATAGGCGTTAACCCGTCTCTAGATAATCTCAACACTGCTCCTCTTTGCTTGTCAGTAAAATACATTCTAAATTGATCCCAAGCTAATGATTCAGGATTTTTTGATATCCCAAAATCCCCGACAAAAGGAACGGCTTGTCCTAAAACTCTATTAGTTGCTGTTAGCTGTGGATTACCATCAGCATTAAATACAGCGTCTTTATTTGATAAAACCTTTAACACCTTATCTTCAGTAAAAGTTATAATGTCTGTATCTCTTGTCTTTAATCTTTGTATAGAACCGTAAGAGGGGTTTAAATCTTTAGTAATTTTTTCGGACATATTAAACTCATTCAAGTCATTAACTTCCGATGTCGAATTATACAAACCCGAATATATCATACCGCTAGATTTCTTTTCTTCTCCGTAACCAGAAAATGTAGTAGAAACTTTTACTCCATTATCAATTTGAGGAGCATTAAAATCATCTCTTACTCTATCTGATTCTACGCCATTACCAAACGTGTAACAATTAAACCAACTTAATTCTACTGGATACTTCCAAACATTCTTATCTACTTCATAATATCCTGTTCGTGACATATACGTTATTGTAAATGGTAACAGAACGCTCCATTCACCTATATCTGGTTGAAATACAGTTTCTATATTAGCTTCTCCTGTCATTAGCCCATTATTCCAACCTCCATTATTTTCACCAGAAGATATAGAAGTAAATAAATTTGATATTGGAGACCCATCTATACTACCTAGAGTAATAAAATTATATTCTTCAAAACCTGTTGTAGAAATACCATATAATTCTGTAAATAAACTTGACGGTATTATACCAGTAATAGTAATAGAATTATTAACATTCCAAGTATTATTAATCACGCCATTCGGTGCGCCTGTCTCTGGAACGCTTTGCGCGATACTTTGAATAACAGTATTCTCTAAAACATTTATAGGAATAGTGTTTGGAACTATTAAAGCATTGTACCAATAAGCTTCTGTTAATACTCCGTCAGCCCCACTTTCTTGTGCAAAATTTAAAGCCCACTGCACAGTAACCGTGCTTGATTCTACTCTTTGAAATGCTCTAGTATTATCAACAGCTCCAGACGTTATCTCTTCAGCATTTAACTCCCCATTCATAGCTGAAGGCGTGCCTATGTTGGCATTATCAACTCCATCGTCAGAAATAGGTTTAACATAATTTATCACTTTAGTAGATGTTTTTAAACCGCTTGGATCCTCGAATGTTAAAGTATCACCTATGATAATATTATCTTTATGTAAATACAAACCATCTAATCCAAACGGAGTACTTCTATTTATTATACTTACTATAGGCTCACCTTCTGTGAAAAAATCTAAATTTTTAACTTTATGTTCACTACCATACAACGGTACATCAGTTACTCCACTATCTGTTTCTCTAGTAACTGTTACTTTAGAATTAGGTTGTATATAATTAAAAGAATTATTACTGTTTAATACTATAGGTAAGGCATTAGAAGCCTCATAGTATAAGTCTACATCAACACTTTCTTTAGGTTCTGTTTCCCAACATGCTCCTAGATGATTGTTTATGGAATTACCATCTGCGTCTGTGGGATTATCGTAATCCCATATTTGTATACCAAGAGAATCTCTCCCATCATGGTGAACCCAATTTCTTGGATCATATGCGTATTCACCTTCAATTGGTATACCTAGATCTGTTGTATTATTATCAGATCTATCGATTCTTCTAAATTCTATAGCAGTTGTTTTTCTAGCGCAAGATGCAAGACCTTGATTATATAACATACCATCAATTTCATATGGTCCACCAGATCCGCAAGGATAGCACTTCCAGCCTAAATAATGATTAAGTTCATTTTGATAATTATCAACTCCATACCCAAGAGGCCAGCTAGGAAATCTTGAGTAATTATAATTAACATAAGTTTTGTCTACATATACCACTCTATACACAAAAGCTTCACCATTTTCATCTAATGGGGCATTTATAAACGAAAACATAGCGCCATTTTGAAATAAAGCATTTATTAAACCTATATTATTAGATTCTGTAATACTTAAATAAGATAAAAACATTCTACCTATAGATCCATCAACGGTACCTACTCCAGTTATTTCCCCAGTTCTATTGCATATTCCTCTATCTATACCTGGGTGTTTATAGAAATCTACAAAACCAGGCTCAATACCAACTCCATCAACACCACTTAGGTTTCCATCTAAATCCGCATTTGGATCTGCATTATAATAAAATTGCTCTGATTTACCAGGTAACCCGTCCCAAGCTTCTTCTGGTATAGTATTATATACTCTACTACCGTTACCAAATTTACCGCCAAAAGCCCTTCTAGAACCGGCTCCATCTATAAACATTTTTCCATTCAAGAATGCATAACTTTCCCAGAATGTTTTAGTCATTTCGTTATATGTACTAACGCCATTTAAAGAACCATAATCATATTGACTTGAGTGAAGACCATTACTATTATACCACTCAAAGGCCGCCATTCCATCTAAAAAATTAGCAGTCTCAGAATCAGTTAATTGAAATTGATCATCATTATAATAAAAGGTATACCCATAATTACCGCTATCTTCACCATCATTATCTTCTTCATAATACCAAGTTTCAGTTTCAATATTATTAAAATTATCGTATGTTTCACCTGGTCCACACAATTGTCCCATTATACTAGGACCCCTTTCATACCCCGATATTTCGTCTCCAATACCGGCATTCCACTGTCTTTCATTATTGCCAAACCAAGTAGGATGCTGTCTATTTACTACTTTACCTTGTAGAGGTGACCCCATTCTAGATCTACCATAATAATTAAAATTCCATTTAGTTGGAAACGGATTTCCTGGAGTAGGTGATGAATCAGATCCTCCATGATTTATCATACTACCCGTATCATATTCAAAATAATAATGATAACCTGGATCGTCCCAAGAAACAGTGTCAAGTGGTGGGCCATTGTATATATACCAAGAATCACTAGGATTAGTTGCCATTGAACTACCTATTACATTTTCATAAGTAGCCCACCCACCATTGTACATGCTACCATTAATACCGTCAGCCCCACCCCAGCCTACTTCGTATTGACCACCTCCATTTTCCTCGTTCCATCTAGCTAAACCAAAAGTTTCATTATCTTCTGTAGATCCATCTATATTAACAAACCCAGCAAAAGCTTGATAAAACCAATCGGTGGCTGGAGTATCACCGCCAGCTGTATTAAAATTTGCCTCAGGTTCTACGTTACTTCCCCATGGTAAACTTGTGTTTCCTTGATTTTTAGTAGCACTCTCTATATATGATAATTGAAAATCTTGAATCGGTGAGTAATTAAAACTACCATTAATTACTTGTTGATGTAATATTTCGTCTTTAGCTATTTTAACAAAAAATTTACCATCAAATTCAGGCTTGTTTTCTACTAAAGCTTCTCTAAATTTTAAAGTGTATACTAAATTAGTGCAAATACCAGGATTTATGCAGTTAAAAGCTTGGTACATATTAGCACCACCATTAGCGTTATTACTAAAGCTTTTATTCCAAGATAATTGAATAGCGGTATTACCCTGCTTTGCGTGCTGTGTTAATCTTCTCCAAGAGCTATATACCTCATTACCACCTATTGATCCAACAATTTGCATCTCAATAGTTCCTTTTATTTCTCTACCAAAAATACCATTATTAGTATCTGCGTCAGAAATACCACTAACATATGCAACAGAGCCCTGGTTCCAAGCGGTAATTGTTATTTGTATAGTTCTATCTAAAAACGAATCAGTGTAATCACTGTCCCAAAATCCATATGGAGGAGCTGTTATTTCGTAACCAGCAGCGTCAGAGTCCCATATAGTATTAAGAGTATCTTCCGCGGTAATAACCACACTTCCTAAATTCAAATACTCTGTTTTTATATAATCTGGGGCTTCGTTTTCTATAGCAATAATTTTGTATCTTGCTTTTTCTAAAACAGGTTCATTACTACCATTTCTATTTTTTAATAATAAATAAGTTTCTTCATCCACTTTATTTCTATCAGCAGAATTAAAAGATAACCATATGGTATCATCGCCAGAATCATACCATCTATCCATTACTAAATTATAATACTCATTAGATATTTCTTTAACATAGTACTTAACGTAACCACCATCTTGCACCCAGGAAGAAGGATTATCCCAATCTAATCTTATTTTAAACCTATTTTGGTGTGCACATAAAGTTTTTTCTATGGAAATATCGCCACTAATACCTTCATCACCCTCGACTGAATCTAGTGAGTACCTACTGGTTATAACAGGTGTCTCTCTTCCATATTTGTCTCCAAAAACCATACCTATTTTATAATCCCTTATTGACTTAATAGATTTTTGAGGAAAAGTTCCTGGTTGTGTGCTAACAACCTCTTGTAATAAGTTTATATCATCTTTTATATCATATCCTTGAACATAATTACCATAAACTAATCTATTACCCGTTATTTCTTGAGCCAAAGCTATTCTTGGTACATTATCCCATCCTCTTAACATTTGCCTTGATGGTAATACTTTATGTACCATTTCAGACGTTATAGTTAATTGACCTGTTTTTATCTCACCATCTCCACCATCTATAGTCTCCACACCATCAGGAGTAAAAAGTTCCCATTCATTACTTTTTCCTCTAGTAACGGTAGCAGCAACATATACATTAGCAGAATCTGTCGCTTTGTATAATATATCTATTTCTTTTACTTCAACCGGTCTTTTATAAGGAATAAAATCTTTAATTATTAATTCTCTAACATTATTTACCATTCCAAGATTATACGCCTCTTTAGTGCTGTAATCAAACTCAGAAGGTAAAAAAGCTAATTCAGACCAAGGCGAAAATGAAGAATATTCCCCATCTTCATATTTATATCTATAACCAAATCTAACCATTTTTCTTTCAAATAATGGTTTTCTTTGCTCTAAATCAATTCGCCACTCATTATTTAAAGTACTCAGTAAAGAGGCATCTGATAAAGATATTATTTGTATTTTAACTTTATTAGTAAATTCTAAAACCTCTTCATTGTCACTGTTTATATAACTTATAAATTTAACTTTTATTATTATTGGTGAGCCAACTTCTAAAGGATTATTATTAGCATCAACACCTATACTACTATCTACTTGAGTACATATTAATATATCATTTTTTCTAAAATTTGAATCAGAAAGAGAGTTGTTTTGTATATATTGTATTTCTCCATTAGACAAAGATAAATTATCAGTATTATTAATCCAAGCGTGGTCAATAAATACGTTTTCAGCACTACTCCTTAATGAAGATTTCATATGAAGTGTAGGCGCTGTTTTAGGTGCTCTTTTTATTACTGTAATATTTTTTTCTTGTGCCTTATAATTTATTGGGTCAGAACCTAAGTTATTATCCGTAAGTGATACTATTGTAGGAAAATTTAAAGCGTTATTATAAGCATGTATATTAGTGTGTCCAGGTGGATTACCCCCAGTAAACCAACTTGAATCAAAAGTGCCCTCATCACTCTTTTTAATATTTATTACTTTTGGTTCTGTAACGTTATCAGTCCAAAATAATAAATCATCTATAATATTTATACCAGTTATATAATTCCCCATCCAACTAAAACCTAAAACCTTATCATGAGAAAAAACAAAATATTTAGCACCTACAAACTCTGAAGAAGGATGTGTTTCGTGAAATAAAAGTATGTAGCTTGTGACACCATCGACTACAACTGTTTTTTGATCTTTTATTTTAAGATCTAAACTTAATAAATTATCAGTTAATTCTACACCATCATCATCATCGCCTGAAGCATTTGAACCATATAAAGAAACACGCATTCCAACTCTAACATTAGCATAACAATTTAATGTTACAGATAACTGACTTATAACACCACCTGTAGAATCACCCACGTTTTCATATTGTGCAATATCTAAATCTGTTATAGATGTATTAGTTTCACCAAGATCTGTATCATCACCAGTAACATTATTCACGCCAAGCACATAATTAGATGTCATTGCGGCTGTCCATAAATCAGCAAATACTATATTAGGATCTCCAACTGCTGGTTGTTTTAATATAGTATCTATGTAATATTTTGCAGTGTTGTCTTCGAGTAATTTTAAATTCATTAGAGTAAACACAGGATGAGCAAAAAAATAGTAAGCATTATCATTTTTTTCATCAGTAATACTAGCAACGCACCTAGTACCGGCATCACTATATGTTTCACTAACTTGCACATTACCTTGTATATTCTGAGCGGTTCCAACAGCGTCACCATCAGATGTTCTAACTTGAATATTCATGGCATCTCGATACTCACCATTAGGAACAATTCTCTCATCAAGATCTTTGTTCATTTTTCCTTTTTGAAAAGTGTGTTTAATCTCTGGCATAATCCTACTTTATTGGCTTACTTAAACCTTTTAATATTTGAGTAAATTCTTCTATCTTAATATTAGATAATCTAATCTTTGCTTTTCTAGTTTCAGCAAATCTTTCTTTTTTAAATCTTTGTACTATATATTCTGGTATATTAGACTTAGCTGATAGCACACCATGAGCAATCCATTTATAACAAGCTTCTTCACAAAACTTATGCACAACCATTTCTTCATCTGTACCTAATCCATCACTTACGTAATGTAGTACAATTGTTTTTCCAGATAGCGCTGAACCAAAATGAATATTGCTTCTAAGTTGATCTATAAAAAACGTTCCATTAGACTGAGTGTGTTGTGGATCTAATCCATATCTTCTACCCCTGTAATCTATATCTATATCTGTTGTGTCATCTGCATAAACATCTACCTCTGTTGGATCTGAATAACTACTCCAAGTAGTTGAATCGTTTTCATCACCAATTCTAACCAAAGATACACTATCAAGAATAATATTACCATTAATAGTATCGTTTCTAAATATTATACTATTTCCTGTATAATTAGCATTAGTGTTACCAGCTGTTATCGTTTCCTCGTAAGTTCCGTTTGCTGTTATTGTAGTAGTATTAGTATAATCACCATTTTCGTCTATAATATACCATTTCCATTCTCCAGCCGTGTAACCACTTACTGTATATTTTATTTTATATTGCTCACCCGGTATTATTGATATATCGTTTTGGCGAATACCCCAGTATGCTGGTAGATCATAAGCACCCATACTATTGCCATTAAAACCATAAAACCAACCTTGTGAAGGGTCTCCAAGCGTTGCTGTATCAGTTGATACTGTTGTCGATTCATTAGATAAATTACCTGATGTATATTCTATTTGATTTAAAATCCAATTATCACTTCCACCTACAAAGTTTCCATTTGTAACTAAATTGCCTGTTTGTATAGTACTTTTATTAGAATCAAATAAAAACTCATCATTAGAATCTATTTGTAATTTAAATGGATTAGACGTCTTACCTGTAGGATATAAAACTCTTTCAATACCGTCATTATCCACTCTAGTTAATTTTGTATAATTAACATAATCTTGTGGCAAAGCCATAGTTAAAGTATTAGGTACATCTATTTCTAAAGCCTTAAAAGAACGTAACACATCATATGACAACTCTTGTAATGCACGCATAGCGTGAAACTGAACATCAGTTCTATTTACTTTAGATATTATTTTTCCTTCACCTACGTATGCCACCATAAATGCTGATATAATATTTTCTAACGTAACAAATTGGTAGTTACCAAAATCGCCACTAGCGTAATATGCTCCTTGAGTTTGATTGTCTAATAACCCCATAATTAAGTATTTTGTTCTTGTTTAGTATTTGCCCTGTCTTGCGCTACGCCTTGTTGTAACTCAGGTCTTTCTATTATAACACCGCATAATTCTAATATCCTTATTACCAATGGTTCCTCTTCCATAGGATGTAAATCAAAATGTTTAGATCCACCTTCGTTATATAGTGGTTTTTCATTAACAACTACATATGCCCACTCAGGCGATGTTGGTTTTCTATAATAGTCTAATCTAAAAGTAGAACCTGGTAGCGTAATCAGTAGATCTTCAGAAATATTAAATCCTTGACCAACTGGTGGTTCTGCGTTAACGTAATAACCCTGTATATTACTTGAGTTACCAGTTACAGCCCAAGTATACCAATAGGTAACAGGAGTGAAACCCGTGTTTTCATGTGTAGTTACTCCATACGTAACCGTTGGATGTAATTCTAAATACTCAAAAGTATTAGCTGAATTTGATAAACCAGTGCTATCATGAATAACATATGCTGGTCTTTTTACAGAAGGATTAGTTAAAGGATGTCTTTTCATATCTAATAAGTCTTTCCTATCAACTCTATGCACTTCTACTCTGTCATATGCTTGAGATGGGTTTTGGCCTGAAGCAGCCACTCCCCCTGGGGCTGTTAAATATAATGTTGCTATTTTATAAACATCACTAGGTATTTGTAATATAACCTTACCATTTAATTCTGTTATATTACTATTAGCCCATAATTGAGATGTTAATTCTTTTTCAGATCTTAGCCAACCCATTTTTTCTTGAACCATTTCCATTTCATCAGACGCCTCAGATTGATTTTGAGGTTTTAAAAAAGATGTTTTAGTTTTATGAAAATAGTTATTAATCAAGTCAAGCTGAGCTTTATTAGCCATTAAATTAAACTCTTGAGGCGTTATATAACCTCTTTGTTCTTTGTTAGCTAAAGCTAAAACTTTTTGATATACTGTATCTATATTTACCATTATTTATATTGCTTATAAGGAAACTTTTTATTCAGCCATTCTTTTCTTTTATTACATCCACAATCTTTAGCACCTACCATTCTTGCTGCTACATTAGCAAATGACTGTAATCCTGTCGCCTTAGTTACTTTTTGTATAGAATCTCCGAGTCCTTTTGATTTCATATTTTAATATATTTTATACTATATTATAGTTACATAATAAAGTGAAAGGTTAGCACTTAAATAAAAATAGCCACCCAAAATGAGTGGCTATTAATATTAATTAAAAAATTGTTAATTGATTCTTTTTTCTATATTTGAATAAATTTCCATACCTTCGTCGGTTTTAAACCAAGCAGCTAACGCTGAATACGGATGTTCATCAAATGGAACTGTCATTAGTTTTCTATTATTAGAACCCCAATTAAATGTTCGTTGATCTGATGATAATTTAATAATGTTAAGTTCAGTTGCTTTTATACCAAAATTTCTAAGCTGGACATTCTCATCGTTAGCTAATTCTAAGAATAATTTAGGATTTTTCTTAGCATATAACAACAAATCACGTTTAAGCTCTTTAGAACTCATGCTAGACACTTTAGAACCCACTTCTATTCTCATTATTGCTTCAGCCATATTAATATCCATAGATTGTGCCGCATTTAAAGCAGCAATTTCCATTTCTAATACATCTATTTCATTTGCAGCTTTAACTACTGGCTTGTCTTCTGCAAATAATTTATCTCTATGCGGATGATACAATGACAATAGTTTTTGTAATGTAACTTTATTTTTAGGTACAAATAGTGTTCCGTTTCTAAAGATAATATGTTCTAATCTTTGGTCACCCTTCATCTCATCAACAAAACATGTTCTTTGATTTTGGCAATACTTGAGCTCTCTTTCATAACCTTTTTCTTCGTCAAAATAAAATATATTAGAGCATCTAATAGATTTGCTTAATGGTGATCTTCCTTTTGTTAAAATATATAACCTATCTTTTATTTTCCAATTACTTTTCTTTTTTTCACTTTTTGGTTTAATCTCTATTTTAGGAGTCTTAACCACTGGTTCTTCCATGACAACCGTTTCTTCTATTTGAGATGTTTCTATCTCAACTTTTGTTTCTTTTTTCTTTTT
>TARA_R110002012_G_scaffold6480_5_pt1 | contig 27996 bp, 33 predicted proteins | sample TARA_R110002012 | Tara Oceans TARA_R110002012 (sample SAMEA4396515) | marine metagenome | biome: Westerlies Biome; feature: [DCM] deep chlorophyll maximum layer (ENVO:01000326); material: water (ENVO:00002006), including particulate matter (ENVO:01000060) such as... | depth 40 m | reverse complement strand
GGCCTCTTCCTTACCAAGGAAACGCTCTACCCCTGAGCTACGTCGGCGGATTTTTTTTTACGCTTTCGCGAAAGCTCAACACCTCAAAGGCATTTAGAGCGGGAGACCAGGTTCGAACTGGCGACATTCAGCTTGGAAGGCTGACGCTCTACCAACTGAGCTACTCCCGCGTTTATAATCTCACTAACAAAAGTGATAATGAAATTAAAGGTGTGGGGAGAGCAGGATTCGAACCTGCGAAGTTAAAAACAACTGAGTTACAGTCAGTCCTCGTTGGCCGCTTGAGTATCTCCCCATTGTATTATCAAAATTCAGTGCGCAAAACTACGTATTAATTTTGAATAATAAAACAATATTTTAAAGAACTTTTTAACCTTTTTATTTCAGTTAAAAAAGAGCCGATGGAGGGACTCGAACCCACGACCTGCTGATTACAAATCAGCTGCTCTAGCCAGCTGAGCTACATCGGCTTTTTACTTACATAAACCTCTCTAAAGAGGCATAAAAAAGTCCGCTATTTCTAACGGACTGCGAAGATAACTAATTTTTATACTTATCCAATTTTTTTTTTGAAAAAAAATCAAAAAAATTAAGATCTAATTTTATCCTTTCTCTTTAAAAGCATCCTCTCCATAGACTGTACACACGTGTCTGTAGCCTCTTCAAAAGACTTTGCCATTTTCTTCACGATAAACTCATCCCCTGGAACACTGATTAATAGCTCCACAATTTTATTATCCGGCTTCACATTAGGCTCTAATTTCAAGAACACATCTGCGTGAATTATCTTATCATAAAAATGCTCAAGCTTTCCTACTTTTTTTTCAATGAATTCAATGAGCTTTACATCTGCATCAAATTTTGGCGCTTCTACAGTTACTTTCATAAGATTATATATTTTTAGTTCAAAACTCAAACACCTTACAATAGGTGCTTCCTTTAATTACTCAGATAATTACTTTTTATTGCGAGGATGCGCTTTAGAATAAACATCTTTAAGCGCCTGGACACTATTATGCGTATAAACTTGCGTAGATGCAAGACTCGCGTGACCCAATAACTCTTTTACAATATTCAAATCTGCACCCTGATTAAGTAAATGCGTTGCAAACGAGTGTCTCAATATATGCGGACTCGTTTTTAACTTATCTGACGTCTCACTAAAGTAACGATTAATTATCCTGTATACAAGGGTGCTATAAATTTTAGCACCTTTATTAGTCACCAAGAGAGCATCTTCACCACTACTAGCTATAGAAGACCTAACAGCTATATACCTATCATAGGTAACAACCACACTAGAAAGCAAAGGAACGATGCGCTCCTTATTACGTTTACCTATAATTTTTATGGTTTTTTGAACCACATCAATACTCCCCACAGTCAGATCCACTAGCTCAGCACGTCTCATTCCAGTTGCATACAGAAGCTCCACTATGAATAAGTCTCTCAACGTTGCAAAATCATCAGCTTCTTTTAGCCGATCAAAGACAGCTCCCACCTCTACTTCAGAAAATGGAATTTGCAGTCGCTTCGGAGTTTTTAGTGATTTATGTTTCGCAAGTGGCGAAGCTTCTATCTCACCAATTTTAAGTAAGAATTTATAGTAAGCCTTTAGCGAAGATATCTTTCTATTGACTGTTCGGTTAGAAACGTCGTTATCTACAAGACTTACAATCCAAGATCGGATTTGCGCGTAATGAATGTCTGCTAAATTACTTTCATCAAAAGTTATTTTGGCAAAAGCCAAAAATTCAACCACATCTTTCTCATAAGCCACAACCGTATGCTTGCTATAATTTTTCTCAAGACTGAGATAATCAAGAAAAGAGGTCAATGACATAAATAAGATAGATTATTAAAATTACTACAAACATCCTTTGCAACATATGTCTAAAATAAAAAACCGTTGCACTGTAAAGATAAACTTTACAACACAACGGTTTTATATGATTGAGAGAGGTTTAATCTCCCTGTTAATCCAGATCATGCTTTGCATGACAACGGATTAATAAATGCTAGATATTCTCTGCATCCCTCATCCCTTGGATGTACGATGCTTTTTGAATCTCACGTCTTCTTACTACAGAAGGCTTTGTAAACTGCTTGCGCTCTCTAAGATTACGCATAGTTTTTGTGCGATCAAATTTACGCTTAAAACGTTTAAGCGCTCTATCTATATTTTCTCCGTCTTTTACTGGTATAATTAACATAGTGGGACCTCCTTTCTTTAAGTTCTTATTCGGTTTTCAGGCTGCAAATATACGTTTTAAAAGTAACCCCGCAACCCTATCCTTTAATTTTTTGAAATTTCTTCTGACTTTGCTTTATAAGTCTTCTTATCGATAACCATTTTTGCAATGATTTCACGCAGTATTTCTGAGGTACCACCACCTATAGGCCCTAGCCTACTGTCACGCAACATACGTGCAAGTGGATACTCTTCCATATAGCCATAACCACCTAGCATCTGTAAACAGTCATAAATTACTTCATCTGCAATTTTTGTTGCAGTAAGTTTTGACATTGTCGCTTCTTTTACAACATACTCTCCCTTATTAAGGCGATATGCAACTGTATAATTAAAAGCTTTTGACATCTCTACCTCTGCTTGACGCTCTGCAAGTTTGTGTCTTAATGCTTGGAATTTATCAATAGTAACACCAAAGGCCATTCTCTCTTTCATGTAATCTAGCGCATACTCAATGGCATACTCTGCTCTCGCATGAGCATTTATACCCATAATAAGACGCTCTGAAGCAAAATGCTGCATGATGTACCCAAACCCGGCATTTTCCTCACCCATAAGGTTTGCGACTGGCACTTTCACATTGTCAAATGCAATCTCTCCAGTATCTGATGCTCTCCATCCTAGCTTATCCAGCTTTGTAGCACTTATACCTGGCATGTCTCTATCTAAAAGGAAGATACTCATCCCTTTTCCTCCTAGTTCAGGAGCCGTCTTAGCCGCAACTATTAAATAATCTGAATAGACACCGTTTGTAATAAAGGTCTTAGAACCATTAATTACATAATGATCACCATCCTTAACAGCCGTAGTTCTCATTCCTGCAACATCACTGCCGCCAAAAGGCTCTGTAATACATAGACAACCTATTTTATCTCCAGCAATACTAGCTGTGAGATATTCAGATTTTATTCTTTCATCTCCCTCTACATTAAGGTGTGTCATTGCAAGATAAGCATGTGCCCATATAGCAGCAGCAAATCCACCACTATTAATACGCTGTAGCTCCTCTAATAAGATAACAGTATAGAAGAAGTCAAGATTCATTCCTCCATATGCCTCTGGATAACTAATCCCAAAGAATCCCATGTCACCAAATTTCTTCCAGATAAAGCGTTCTATCTGTCCTGTTTTCTCCCACTTATCAATGTGTGGCACTACTTCTTTCTTAAGAAAGTCTCTTAAGCTTTCGCGAAAGAGATTATGCTCCTCCGTAAAATACATGTTTGTCATATTTAAAATTCTTTTTCAATCCAATTGTAAGACTTTTACAACTCTTACAATTGGGAATTTCATTCTAGTAAGTAATTCTCTAAAATTAGAATAATTACTAAGAATGTGATGGTTATTTATAGCAATTTCAATCAATATGTAAATATAAACTTATTATATCATATTTAAAGTCTGTCATACCCTCCAAATTTTTCAATTCTTCTATCGATTTGATACCTTCTCTGAGAATTCGATAATCTACTATCTCTTTGGCAAGATCAAAATTAAGTAAAGGAACGGTAGATAAATCTGATGCGGTTGCCGTATTCACATTTACTAATGCAACTACTGGCTTTTCTTTTACCGTGTATTCGTTAAGAATTGCACGTTTCAAATTTTTATCAACCCCAAACACACTGTAAAGCTGAAAATCTACTAGATATCCTCCAGTTTTATCACGATGTCTAAGTATTCTGGTTGCTATATCTTCATCTACACCATCAATAGCAATCAACTTTTCAAAAGAGACACTATTAAGATCACCTTTTTCTTCGGCAGTTTTCCATTTCTTTTTAAAGATAGATTTCTTTTTAGGAGATTTCTTTTGCTCTTCAATCCATTTCGGCCATTTAAAATAAGGTTCCATCACTGTAAGCAGGGAATCTGAGATACCTGACACTTTTTGAAACTGAGCGGTGGAGTCAAACCATTTCCCGCTTTCGCGAAAGCGTAATACTCTATCTATCTCCTCTATAGTCATACCAAGTTTATAACCGTTGAAGTCTGTAAGTAGAGTAGGGTTGAAAGGAAAAATCTTAGGCTTACGTTTCTCAATCTCTATTACCTTAAGAGAGTCTATCTCCTTCTGAAATGCCAAAACCTCTAGATCTTCTTCTTGAGATATTTGCACATCGGCTTCTGGGGAATAAAAAATGACCACAGCAGTACACGCAATGATTATTGCTATAAAAAAGAAAATCCCATTTCTTTTACGCCTATCGTAAATGAAATGGGATTTTAAACTTTTCATACTATTTACTATTACTCTATAGCCTGCTCCTTAAGCTTTATAGCGTTAAGGTATCTAGTTAATTGCTTTTTAACAACAGGGAATAGGAAGAATAATCCTACCATGTTAGGGAAAACCATTGCAAAAATCATTGCATCAGAGAATGCCCATATTGAGTTCATACTTGCAGATGCTCCTACAACTACAAAAGTTAAGAATAATAGTTTGTACACTAAATCTGCAACCTTACCACGCCCGAAAAGGAATTTCCAAGATTGTAATCCGTAATAAGACCATGAGATCATCGTTGACACTGCAAAGAGTACCACTGCAATTGTTAAGAATACATCAGAATAAGGAATATATTCTGCAAAAGCCTTGGCAGTAATACCAGCTCCTTCAAAAGACTCCCCACCTATCATTACAGCTCCTAGTCCATCACCTCCGTATTGGAAAGCTCCTCCAAAGTTGAAAATAATAATCACAAGTGCTGTCATCGTACAGATAAGTACTGTATCAATAAATGGCTCTAGTAATGCCACTAGACCTTCACTTGCAGAGTATTTAGTACGTACTGCAGAGTGTGCAATAGATGCAGATCCTGCTCCAGCTTCATTTGAAAATGCTGCTCTTTTAAAACCTACTAATAATACTCCTATAAATCCTCCTACACCAATAGCGGTAGGGTTAAATGCTTCTTTTACGATAAGTGCAACAGCATCATCGATAAGAGTAAAGTTACTTAGTATAATGTATAGACATGCAACAACGTACATGATTGCCATAAAAGGTACTACTTTCTCGGTTACCTGAGCAATACGCTTAATACCACCTATGATGATAATACCAACAATTATTGCAAGTACAATACCTACAATAAATCCTGAGGCTGCACTCGTCATGTTAAACATCTCTTTAAGAACGATAGTAGCTTGGTTAGATTGAGCTGCGTTACCACCTCCAAAAGAACCACCAATACAGAAAACAGCAAATACTACAGCTGCAATTTTTCCTAAAGTTGCAAATCCTTTTGCTTTTAAACCTTTAGTTAAATAATACATAGGGCCTCCATAAACAGTCCCGTCTTCACCTACATCTCTGTACTGAACACCTAAGGTACACTCTACAAATTTTGTAGACATTCCTAAAAGACCACAAACTATCATCCAGAATGTAGCTCCCGGACCACCTAATGCGATAGCAAGTGCAACACCGGCAATATTACCATTACCTACAGTTCCAGATACTGCAGTAGCTAGTGCTTGAAAGTGAGAAACTTCTCCTGCAGAACTTTCATCTCTAATTGTGTCTACGATGTCTCCATCAATAGCTAGATTATCATCTACATCAAGATTTTCTATATGCTCTTCTATATCAACATTAGATAAATCTTGCCCTTGTGCAATACCATCTTCACCATAAAGCTCTGCAGCTCCATGCTTTTCAATATCTTCATATTTACCACGTACCGTTTGGATTGCTCTCCAGAAGAAACGGATGTTTGGGAATCCAAAATAAATCGTAAAAAAAGCGGCGCTCGCCACTAATAAAATAAGAACAAAAGGTGTTCCTGCAACTGGAAAAAATACAATTGCCGAAAAGAAATCTGAAATTGGTTGAAATGCTTGGTCAATTTTCTGGTCAATTCCTACTTCTTGAGTTTCTTGTGCAAATGAAAGAAGCGGAATAAAAACAGAAAGAATGAATAAAAGGTATTTCTTCATTAGTATAGATATATTAAGTTATTGTAAATTCAGCTAGCAATATCCAAAAAAATGCCCCTTATTCAAAGGAAACTATCTTAAAATCCTTAACAATATTTAAATACCAAAGGTCTCGTGTAGTCTTTTGATTTGTTCAGGGCGCCCTATCACTATTAATTTTGACCCTCTCTCTAGTCTCATATCTGCTTCTGGGTTAACAATATACTTACCAGATGGTGATCTGTAACCTATAATCGTACAGCCAGTCTTATAACGCAAATCAATTTCCTTAATACTTGCTTCTTTTCCGTCTGCACAAATTTGATCAAAGCTTATTTCCTCTACATTAATACTATCCTCCTCTCCTACTACAGATAAATTGTCTAAAAATTCGATAAGATCAGGAACTACGACAAGTGACGCCATGTGATCACCACCTATTTTATCAGGCATTATCACATTATCTGCTCCAGCAAGCTTGAGTTTCTTTTGTGAAGTCTCGGCAGTGGCGCGACTTATAATCTTGAGCTTACTATTAAGTTGGCGTGCACTCAATACTATAAAAAGGTTGTCTGCATCTTCAGGAAGTGCACACAATAGTGCCGAGGCCTTTGTGATTCCAGCTTTCTCTAGTATCTCATCTTCATTTGCGTTACCATACACAAAATGAATATTCTTATCCATTTCATAGCGCTCTATAACGTCCAAATCCATCTCAATGACCACAAATTGCTTGTTATAAGCCATGAGCTTTTGCACCGCCTCTTGTCCATTACGTCCATAACCACAAACAATGATGTGATCTGTCATTTTATCGATTTCTTGCTGCACCTTTTTATGTATTAAATCTTTATAAGAACTCTTACTTATTATATACTCCGAGATTACTGTCAAAGCATAACCCACAATCACAACACTTAATAAAATAAGTATTACTGTAAAAATTTTTGCTTCGGGTGTGAGTGGTATCACTTCTCCAAAACCCACGGTAGTTATTGTAATTACCGTCATATATACAGCATCTACCCAATTGTAGTCTGCTATAAAACGATAGCCAAAAACTCCTAAAAGCAAGGTCGTTACTAGGAGCACTATAGCTAGATAAATTTTATTCTTAAAAAAGGAAAACAAATTCATAAGTCAAAAACAGAAGTACGCTTTGTATAAATAAGATCTTTTAACTTAAGCCAAAACGCCACTGTAAGATATAATGCAAAGCCTACCCCTAGGGTTGCAAATGACACATATATAAAAAAAAGTCTGACATTTTTTGCTCGCATTCCTAGGCGGTCTGCGAGTCTAGAGGAAACATAAAACCCATGTTTCTCAAAATAATGCCGTATATCGTATACTAGTTTCAACATATTGTGAAGGTAATAAATGCTAGATGTACCATGCTATAATAAACGAATCGGAAATAATCTTAGGGATGATTTTTAATTAATCACGCTTTCGCGAAAGCGTACTTAAAACCAAACACATCTCATATAATTACAATTTAATTTGCCACCTCACTCATGAATTTAATTCTATATAAACGCAGCTCCTCGTCTTCATAGTCCCCATCAAATTCTTCCATGGCAACTTCGATTTTATCTGTCTCTGCCTCCATAAAATAATCATGCAGTTCCTCTTGCTGATCCTCGTCAAGTATATCGTTAATCCAGTAATCTATATTAAGACGCGTACCGCTAAAAACAATTGCCTCCATCTCTTTAATGAAGTCTGCCATATCCTTACCTTTTGCAGAGGCGAGGTCATCCAGTGGTAATTTGCGATCTACGTTTTGAATAATGTATAATTTTAATCCGCTGTTTGCTCCTGTACTTTTTACAACAAGATCATCTGGTCTTAAAATTTCATTATCAGAAACATACCTATCGATGAGCGCTACAAATTCTTTTCCGTATTTCTTTGCTTTACCATCACCTACTCCATGTACGTTACCCAGCTCTTCAACACTTACAGGATATTTAATAGACATATCTTCTAGTGAAGGATCTTGAAAAACCACAAAAGGTGGCACATCAAGCTTCTTTGCTACTTTTTTACGCAAGTCTTTAAGCATTTCTAGGAGTTTCTTATCGGCTCCAGCTCCTGCTTTTTGAGCAGATACTATTGCATTATCAGTATTTGCATCAAATACATGATCATCTGTCATCATAAATGAGACAGGGTTCTCTATATAATCTAGACCTTGTGGTGTCATTTTTACAACGCCATAAGTCTCAATATCCTTCTTTATATATCCTGCAACGAGAGCTTGGCGTATAAGGGCAAACCAGTATTCCTTTTTCTGGTCATGACCTATACCGAAAAATGGCTGCTCATGAGTTTTATGCGAACTGATAATAGCATTTTCCTTTCCTCTTAACGTAAGAACAATCTCTTTACTTTTATAGATCTCGTTAGTATCTCGTATTACAGATAACACTTTTACAAGTTCCTCTTTTGCCTCGTGTTGCTTTTTAGGGTTACGCATGTTATCATCAAGCATCCCTCCTTCTCCAGTGGCGTTATCAAACTCCTCTCCAAAATAGTGAAGTATAAATTTACGTCTAGACATACTCGTCTCTGCAAAAGCTACTACTTCTTGAAGTAAGGCATGACCTATTTCCTGTTCGGCAACGGGCTTGCCACTCATGAATTTCTCAAGCTTCTCTATGTCTTTATATGCATAAAAAGCAAGACAATGTCCTTCTCCTCCATCTCTTCCCGCTCTACCAGTTTCTTGATAGTAGCTCTCTATACTTTTAGGAATGTCATGATGTATAACAAATCTTACATCTGGCTTATCAATTCCCATCCCAAAAGCTATGGTAGCAACTACCACATCTACATCTTCCATCAAGAACATATCTTGATGCCTCACTCGTGTTTTTGCATCGAGTCCTGCATGATATGGTACCGCTTTAAGTCCGTTTACTTGTAATGTTTGTGCTAACTCCTCTACACGCTTACGTGCGAGGCAATATATAATACCACTCTTACCTTCATTTTGCTTCACAAAACGAATAATATCTGCATCTACTTGTGCCGTTTTAGGTCGCACCTCGTAATATAGATTAGGTCTATTAAATGACGCCTTAAAAGTGTTTGCATCTGTAATCCCTAAGTTTTTAAGAATATCCTCTTGCACTTTTGGAGTAGCAGTAGCGGTAACCGCTATAATTGGGATATTATCACCTATCCTACCTATAATCTTACGTAGGTTACGGTATTCTGGTCTAAAATCATGTCCCCACTCTGAGATACAGTGTGCTTCATCTATAGCTAGAAAAGAAACAGTAACTCCTCTTAAAAACTCGACGTTTTCTTCTTTAGTAAGTGACTCGGGAGCCACGTACAAGAGTTTTGTTACTCCATTAGTAATATCTTCTTTTACTTTTTTTATCTCTCCTTTAGTAAGCGAGCTATTAAGTACATGAGCTATGCCCTCTTCTTGAGATATACCTCTAAGTGCATCTACTTGGTTTTTCATTAATGCTATAAGTGGTGATACCACAATAGCAGTTCCCTCTGCAATAAGTGCAGGTAACTGATAACATAATGATTTTCCACCTCCTGTGGGCATAATCACAAAACTGTGATTACCACCTACGATGCTTCTTATAACTTCTTCCTGCAGACCCTTGAACTGACTAAAGCCAAAATATCTTTTAAGTTCTTCGTGTAAGTCTATTTGCCTTGTCCCCATATGTATTCAAATACATTTTTACATACCTTTGTGTTTTCTAAAGATAGTAATTTCCGCACGTTAAACAAATCATAACAAAACCCAGTTTTGAACAACTTCCAGCAAATCATTGCTAGCGCACAGAAAACCATTCATATTGAGCAAACTGCGATTGCAAATCTCAGTTCATTAATAGACGAAGAATTTGCACAAGCAGTACAAGCCATCTATAAATCTAAGGGCAGAGTGGTCATTACTGGCATAGGCAAGAGCGCAATTATTGCTCAAAAAATCGTTGCAACCTTAAATAGCACAGGAACTCCTGCATTATTTATGCATGCAGCAGATGCTATTCATGGAGATTTAGGAAGCATATTAATAGATGACATCGTTATCTGCATCTCAAAAAGCGGAAACACTCCAGAAATCAAGGTTCTAGTTCCTCTTATTAAAAAGACGGAGAACACGCTGATTGCAATTACTGCAAATAGAGATTCCTTTTTAGGTAAAGAAGCAGACTATATTTTACATGCTAACACAGAAGAGGAAGCATGCCCTAACAATCTCGCACCTACTACAAGCACAACTGTACAACTAGTGCTAGGTGATGCTGTAGCAGTTGCCCTGCTAGATTTGAGAGGATTTACAGAAAGTGACTTTGCACGATACCACCCTGGTGGTGCACTAGGCAAGAGACTATACCTTACCGTTAATGATATTTGCTCGACTCACGAAAACCCACAGGTAACTCCAGATGCAAGTATCAAGGAGGTAATCATTGAGATTACTAATAAAATGCTTGGTGTAACCGCCGTTGTGCTCAACGGAGTTATCCAAGGAATTATAACAGACGGCGACTTGCGTCGCATGCTCTCAAAAAATGATTCACTTGACGGTCTTACCGCTGCTGCAATCATGAGTGCTACACCAAAAACAGTTCGTCATGATGCCATGGCGATTGATGCAAAAGAAATTTTAGAAGCACATAACATCACCCAGTTACTAGTTGAAAAAGACGGAAACTATGCTGGCGTGGTGCACATACACGATCTTATAAAAGAAGGAATCGCATAATGGCAAAGAAAGTAAAAAAACATCCAGATGAGATGTCCTTCCTGGATCACTTGGAAGAATTAAGATGGCACTTAATAAGAGCTACGCTTGCTGTAGTTATCATAGCTACAGTTGCTTTTATATTTAAAGGAACGCTTTTTGAAATTGTTTTTGGACCTCAAAATCCAGACTTCGTTTCTTATGACATACTCTGTAAAATCTCTCAATTTTTTGGAGCAGAAAAAGGATGTATTGCAGATGGCGATATGGACTTTATCATCCAGAGTAGAAAAGTAGCTGGCCAGTTTAGCGCAGCTATATGGACTTCTATCATGGCAGGAGTTGTAATAGGTTTTCCATATATATTGTATGAATTTTGGAAATTTATATCTCCAGGACTCTATGAAAATGAGCGTAAATCTAGTAAAGGCTTTATTGTAGTTGCCTCTTTTCTATTCTTTCTAGGAGCAGCATTTGGATACTTTGTGGTAGCACCACTATCTATTAATTTCCTAGCAACTTTTAAGATATCTGATGCAGTTCAAAATGAATTTGATATCGACTCATTTATAGGTCTTGTAAGGGCTTCAGTGCTAGCATCTGGATTAATATTTGAACTACCTATCATTATGTACTTCCTTACTAAAATAGGGCTTGTCACTCCAGAATTTCTTAAAAAGAATCGCAAGTATGCATTAGTTATTGTATTAATTTTGGCGGCAATTATAACGCCTCCAGATATTTCAACGCAAGTAATCGTTGCCGTACCTATCATTATATTATATGAAGTAAGTATTTTTATTTCTAGAGGTGTTATCAGAAGAGAAAAACGCCGACTCAAGAAGGAAGGACTTGCATAACATCACTTAACTAATATTTATTTTTAACGCTTTCGCGAAAGCGTAATAACCACTACTCCCCGCAATTATGAGCAATATAATAGACGACTTTAATAGTTACCGTTCTACAATGAACGATAAAATCCTTGCCGATAATAATAAAATCGTCAAGCGTATTTTCAATCTAGACACCAATGCCTTTTCTGAAGGTGCATTAAATAAAAAGACTAAAGAGCTTTTAGGTCTTGTAGCCTCTACCGTTTTAAGATGTGATGATTGTATAAAATATCACCTAGAAAGCTGTCACGATGAAGGCGTGACAAAAGAAGAAGTAATGGAAACATTAGGAATAGGAACCCTAGTGGGTGGTACTATTGTAATACCTCACCTGCGCCGTGCTTATGAATTTTGGGAAGCACTAGACGAGAGAAAAGCAGGTAAATAATATAAGCTGTGTGTAATGATGAGATTTTTAAAACATTTTATAACCTTCTTCATTACACACAGTCTTGTACTCAATGCTTTTGAATATTTTAGTAAACAAGAGATAAGCTGGTTTAGTAATTTATTTCAAGGTTTATTTTTTGGTCTTATAATGGCTTTTACTTTTACACGTTATAATAAGACTAGAACAGAGGATTAAACAATTTGTATATTTACCTATTATGAAACTACGCGCTGAAAATTTAATGAAATCCTATAAAGGCCGACAGGTGGTTAAAGGAATTTCTGTAGAGGTAAATCAAGGAGAAATAGTAGGATTACTAGGCCCTAACGGAGCTGGAAAAACTACTTCCTTCTATATGATAGTAGGTCTTGTAAAGCCTAATGGTGGAAATATCTACCTAGAACAGCAGGACATCACAAAGTACCCGATGTATAAACGCGCCCAGAATGGGATAGGTTACCTCGCGCAAGAGGCTTCTGTTTTTAGAAAACTAAGCATTGAGGATAATATATTAAGTGTACTACAACTCACAAAGCTTTCAAAGAAAGAGCAACTTCATAAAATGGAGGAACTCATAGAAGAATTTAGCTTAGGGCATATACGTAAAAGTCGTGGCGATTTACTTTCTGGAGGTGAACGACGCCGTACAGAAATTGCAAGAGCACTAGCGACCTCTCCCTCATTTATATTACTGGACGAGCCTTTTGCAGGTGTGGATCCTGTTGCAGTAGAAGATATACAGCGCATCGTAGCACAGCTTAAAGATAAAAATATAGGAATACTTATTACCGATCATAATGTCCAAGAAACACTTGCCATTACAGATCGTACTTACTTAATGTTTGAAGGAAGTATCCTCAAACATGGAGAACCAGAAGAACTTGCAGCAGATGAGATGGTACGTAAAGTATATTTAGGTCAAAACTTTGAGCTACGCAAGAAAAAACTATTTACCTAGTTTACCATTTAACCAACCATAGCGTGAGTTTTCTAGTCAATCTCACACACTAAATTATCATCCTCTTGAAAACGACCTTTACCATCATACTCGTTTGTTTCCTTTCTATTTTTTGCAAAGCACAAACCCCTATTCCTTCTCAAACTCAAGACACCTTGAGTATTTTAAAACTTGCAGTGTATGACACTAAAGTAATGCTTAAAGGTATAGGTCACGCATATACGGGACCACTACGATGGAAAAAAGATGACTGGATTGTAGCTGGTACGATTGCTGGAGGAACCGCATTACTCTATTTTGTAGATGATGATGTGAACAGTTTTTTCACAAAAAGAAGTGATGACTTACCAGGAGTACTAGACGAGGCTGGAGAACGAGGCGGTAGTCCGCAGGTGATCTATGGACTGACGGCTGGAACTTATTTATTTGGGTTATTTACTAAGAATCAAAAGGTACGCAGAGCAGGAGCTTTAATGACATCATCTGCAGTGACGGCTGGGCTTTTACAAACTCTTCTCAAAGCCTCAGTAGGTAGAAGTAGACCTAAGAACGGCGAAGGTAAATTTGCATTTAACCCTTATAGTGGTATGCCAGGTTTTAGATCATTCCCTTCTGGACATACTATATTATCTGTTACGATGGCGCATGCAATTGCAAAGCAATTTGATAACACGTGGGTAAAAGTAGGCGTGTACGCCTTAGGATCTATTGCACCTTTGCAAAGACTTTGGGGAGGAGCGCACTGGCTTACAGATGTTGCACTTAGTGCAGCATTAAGTATCGTTATTGTAGATTCTATAGATAACTATATGAACAAAAGTAACGTCTATCCCGACGGAACTAAGAAGAATAAAATTACTTGGAATTTTAATGTAGGTCTAGGTCGTGCCGGGATATCAGGTACTTTCTAAATTATACTTTAGTTCGCTCTTCTTGTTGTGCTTTTACAGTAAGCACCAACATAGACAACCTACCAATCACAAAGGTAAAAAGACCAAATAGCGTACAAAGCAACGCTACTTTAAGTCCGCCTGCCATCATGGGTTGCGATATATTACCACTTCCTTCTATAGCATCAAAAGCTGTAATTAAGCCCAAGGTAGAACCTAGAAAGCCCCACATCATTGCAAATAAACTAAGGTGACCTATAATTTCTGAGGTTGCTCTCTTAGCTCTTTTTCCCATAAGAGAAATTATAAGCAAGGCAAGTATAGCAAGAATTACTATTAGAATAGGGTACATAAATAATGGCCCTCCTTCATTCATGCGGTCAATTAATTGTGACATAATTTGTAGTGTTAATGGTTAAAAATACTATTTGATATTAAATGATTGAACATAACATGCTGGGCAAGTTATTCGTAAACGTTTACGAGGCAAATATATAACTGAATTACAACGCTCATTAATATACTCGACCAACTTCCATTATAACACACATTATAACTTAATAAGCCTTTTAAGTGATTATTAGCTTGGTGAAAATGTTATTCCCATGATGAATCTCGTCGTTCACCTCAAAAAATCAAATCGTTCTTATATTTTTCTCATCTTTGGAAAATGCATGAATTCAAGCTTAAAAATCTTGCGCTTATACCATTACATATTATACTGTGGATAGTCGTATGGCTATTTTACATTTACTTTTTTAGCTATGCAGCAGCAAATGAAGAATTTGTATTATACTTTGCAACGAGTCTTTTGCCAATAACGATTACCGTCACTTATATTATTGCTTACTATTTAATTCCAAGATTCTTGCTTGAAAAGCGATATCTATTATTTAGTACCTACCTACTCTACACCATAGTTGGTTCGCTATTTCTTATTATCATTATCACTTTTATCAACTTCATATTTTTATCTAATTATGATATGAAGCAAATGCCATTACTCACCCGTAATTTTCTATTTGTATTCATACTTGTTTACATTATTGCTGGATTAGTATCACTTGTACAAGTCCTGAGATACAACTACAAAGCGATTAATCGCAATACAGCGTTAGAAAAGAAACTTCTAGAAGGTCAACTCACCCTTAAAGAGAAAGAACTTTATTACCTAAAAGAGCAAATTCACCCTCATTTTCTATTTAACACACTCAACACCATTTATGGAGCTGCACTAACGGAGTCTAAAGACACTCCTGACTTAATTTTAAAATTGTCTAATCTGCTCGACTATACTCTTAATCAGATTGAGAAAAAAACTGTTGCTATCTCTGAGGAGGTGCTCTACATATCATCTTACATAGGACTGGAACAAGTGCGCTTTAGAGACACATTAAAAGTTTCATTCTCAAAAAAGATAGATAGCGATATACAAGTCCCGCCAATGCTATTTATTGCATTTATTGAAAATGCGTTTAAACATGGCAGTCCGCATGACAGTATATTACACATTGAAATGTCGCTTGAAGTTAGTGACAAACAGCTACATTTTTCTATAAAAAATACAATCAAAGAAGATTCCTCTCCAAAGGAAAATCACGGACTAGGAATGCAAAATAGTATTAAAAGGTTAGAAACCTTATATCCAGACGCTTATGCTCTTAACACCCACACTTCAAAAGGATGGTATTACCTTGAGCTAAATATCAACATAAACTAATGAATACTTATCAAGCAATTATTATAGATGACGAGCCCATGGCTCGTGAGATTTTAGAAAATCATCTTACTAAAATAACTCAAGTAAATGTAGTTGCTGTTTGCAAAAATGCAACCGAAGGCTTCAGCGCGCTAAGTAAGCATGATGTTGATCTCGTCTTTCTAGATATAAATATGCCAGAGGTTACCGGACTTATGTTTGCCAAGGCAATCCAAGGAACTACAAAAATAATATTTACTACTGCTTATCGAGAATATGCCGTAGAAGGCTTTGATTTACAAGCGGTAGATTACCTACTCAAACCTATATCTCTTGAGCGCTTAATGAAAGCTTTACGGAAATTTTATAAGGAAGCAAGTCCAAAAATTAAAAGCACCAATCAAGAGACCTTTACCTTTTTTCGTTCTGACCGTAAAATGTTAAAAGTAAACTTCGACCATATACTATACATAGAGAGTATAGGTGATTACTTAAAGATACACACCACAAATGACGTTATCGTTACTAGAGAAACCCTACTTGCCACTCTGGAAAAACTACCCGCTACCCTATTTTTGAGAACCCACAGATCATTTGTGGTTGCAATAAGTAATATTGAAAGTTTTACAAACGAACATATTAATATTAATAATAAAGCAATTCCTATCAGCCGTAGCTACCGTGACCAAGTACTTAGCACATTAAACCGCATAAAATAATGTAGTTTATTATGTACCTTTGCAAGCCTTAAAAAATCATTACGACAAAGATTAAAAAGGTGCTTATTATGCTTTCGCGAAAGCGTAATAAATTCCATTAAAAGGATTGCAGATTACTATGAAAACAGATTTAGATAGAGGAATACAAGTAGACGACGCTAGTCTTCTCAATGAAGAAATAGGCGATAATCACGTTGCTACAAGTGCTATTACACCATTGCGTGATGATGCTTTTGAGATGAGTAACGCAGATAAAATGGCGAGCATTCAAGAAGATGTTGCACATATTATGCAAACACTAGGTCTTGATATGACTGATGATAGCCTTAAAGGCACTCCTAAGCGTGTGGCAAAAATGTTTGTAAACGAGATCTTCTCAGGTTTACATCCAGATAATAAACCTAAGGTTTCCGTTTTTGATAATAACTACAAGTATGGAGAGATGCTTGTAGAAAAAAATATTACAGTGTACTCTACCTGTGAGCATCACTTACTACCTATTGTAGGTCGTGCACACGTGGCTTACATTTCTAACGGAACTGTTGTAGGTCTTAGTAAAATGAATCGCATTGTAGATTATTATGCAAAGCGTCCTCAAGTACAAGAGCGCCTTACTATGCAGATTGTGCAAGAATTACAACGCGCAATGGGGACAGAAGATGTAGCCTGCGTTATAGATGCAAAACACCTTTGCGTAAATAGTAGAGGAATAAGAGACATCGAAAGTAGTACGGTTACTAGCGAGTTTGGCGGTAAATTTAAAGATGCTGCTACACGCAGAGAGTTTTTAGATTACATCAAGCTAGATACAGATTTTTAAGAAGCTACAACTTGCTTATCAATACTTATAAAAAAGCGGTTTCTTTTTAGTTACCGCTTTTTGAGTTTTACAATTAAGATATTTACCTTCGTCACACACACATAAATAGCACATAAAATGCCATTATACCAAGATCAAGAACTTACAGTTTACAATTCCCTTTCGGGAAAAAAGGAACTTTTTAAACCCCTTCTTGAAGGATATGTAGGCATGTACGTTTGTGGTCCTACCGTATATAGCAACGTACACTTAGGTAACGTACGTACTTTTATGAGTTTTGATATGATTTTTAGATATCTCAAGCACCTTGGATATAAAGTGCGATATGTGCGTAACATCACAGATGCTGGTCACCTTACAGATGATGCAGATCAAGGAGAAGATAAGATTGCAAAAAAGGCGAGATTAGAAAAAATCGAACCTATGGAAGTTGTGCAGAAATACACACTAGACTTTCATGATATTCTCAATAAATTCAACTTCTTACCTCCTAGTATTGAACCTACAGCTACAGGTCATATTATCGAGCAAATGGAAATCATTAAGAAAATCATAGATAATGGTTATGCTTATGAAAAAAATGGCTCTGTATATTTTGATGTTGTAAAGTTTAATAAAGACCATGAGTACGGTAAACTTTCTGGCCGTAAGCTAGAAGATATGATTGCAAATACTAGGGCTCTTAACGCACAAGATGAAAAAGAGAATCCTCAAGACTTTGCACTCTGGAAGAAAGCAGAACCACAGCACATCATGCGCTGGCCTAGTCCTTGGGGAGATGGTTTTCCAGGATGGCACTTGGAATGTACTGCTATGAGTACAAAATACTTAGGAGACCAGTTTGATATACACGGTGGAGGTATGGATTTAAAGTTCCCTCACCATGAATGTGAGATTGCACAAAACGAGGCAGCCCTAGGTACCGAACCTGTGCGTTACTGGCTTCACGCAAATATGCTCACTCTCAACGGACAGAAAATGGCTAAAAGTACTGGGAACAGTATTAATCCTGGGGAGATATTTTCTGGAGATAGCGAGCATCTTTCTAAAGGATTTGCTCCTAGTGTTGCGAGATTTTTTATACTTCAAACAAGCTATCGTAGCATCATGGATTTTTCTAATGACGCTTTACTTGCTAGTGAGAAAGGGTTTCATAGACTCATGGAAGCACTCAAAGTAGCAAAAAACCTTACGGTTTCTAAGGAAAGTAGCTTTGATGTGACAGCATGGAAGCAATCTTGCTACAATGCCATGAATGATGATTTTAATACACCTATTCTCATCGCACAACTTTTTGAAGCTGTCAAGCAAATCCATTTAATAAAAGATGGCAAGGCGACCATCACAGCCGAAGATTTAAAACTTCTACTAGAAACTCTTGAAGCTTTTGTTTTTGACGTTTTAGGACTTGAGGATAATAACGCTTTCGCGAAAGCGGACGATTCAAAACTCAATGGAACCGTTGAACTGCTAATAAAGCTGCGCAAAGAAGCTAGAGAGAACAAAGATTTTGCTTTAAGTGACAAAATACGCGACGAACTTATTGAACTAGGAATACAACTGAAGGATAGCCGAGAAGGCACAAGCTTTTCGGTAAACTAATGGTTTCTACCAAGAAAATAGCCATTGCTCCATTTTTAGGAATCATCTGGTTTTATCAAAAATTCATCTCTTCATGGACGCCAAGCTCGTGTCGCTATAGCCCTACCTGCTCGAGTTACACAAAAACTGCACTAGAAAGACACGGACTTATCACTGGAGGCTGGTTATCTATCAAAAGAATATTTTCTTGCCACCCATGGGGCGGTCAAGGATATGACCCAGTTCCCGAAAAAGAAGAATTAAATAATACATAAAGACTTTTAGTATCTGCTATTAAGGTTTTAAATTGCTTATTGAAAATAAACAACACACACTCGATCTAAAGTGGAAACACTAACTAATGATCTGAGTAGCTAACAATCCCAATATATGCTTGCATTAAAATTTACATGGAATCCAATATCAGGACTTGACCTAGGATTTATTACCATCCATTTTTATAGTTTAATGTTTGTAGTTGCATTCTCATTAGGTTTTTACCTGATGAAGAAGATGTTTATCCGTGAAGGAGTTGCTATTGAAAAATTAGACAGTCTATTTATTTATGCAGTAGTCTCTATTCTTTTAGGAGCACGACTAGGTCACGTATTCTTTTATCAAACTGAATTACTTTGGGAAGATCCGCTGTCTGTATTGTTACCTTTTAGGTTTGTTCCAGAATTTGAATTTACTGGGTTTAGAGGACTTGCAAGTCACGGAGCAGCGATTGCTACTATTTTTGGATTATACCTGTACAATAAGAAGGTATTGCATAAATCGGTTTTATGGATTTTAGATCGCGTAGTGATTACTTGTGCGTCGGGTGCTGTGTTTGTGCGTATAGGTAACTTTTTGAACTCAGAAATGGTAGGAAAAGTTACAGATAGCAACTTAGGAATTCAATTTGTTCAAGACGAAATTTCTGAACGCCGAGCGGTATCGCTTACTAATATCCCAAATCCAGCACAAGCGTACCAAGCACTTACAAGCGACCCTCAATTTGCAGACATTATAAGCACCATTCCCTTTAGATATCCTGGACAGCTCATGGAGGCTTTTGGCTATGTATTTGTATTCCTAATCTTATTTATTCTGTATTGGAAGACAGATGCTCGCAAGAAGTCAGGGTTCTTATTCGGTCTATTCTTATTACTTCTAATGGGCGTACGTTTTATAGTAGAAAACTTTAAACGTGAACAGGTAGAGAATCGTGAAGATTGGATTTTTAATCTAAACACAGGTCAGGTATTGAGTATACCTTTTATAATTATAGGCCTATACTTTGTAATAACATCATTTACTAAAAAAACATCTTATGAAGCTTCGTAACGCTGCTTATATCTCACTCTTCTCACTTCTAATTGCCGGAGTGAGTTGTAAAGAAAACACAAATACTGATAGTATTATATCTATCGAAAAACCAGCTTTTAATAAAGAAGGAGAGCTTACACTCATAAAAGCTTCTGGACAAGTAATACGCACTATAGATATAGAAGTAGCAGACACTGCATACGAGCAGGAAGTAGATCTCAAAAATAGAGATAGACTCAAGTCGCACCAAGGAGTTCTTTTTCTATACCCACAAGAAGAGTTAAGAGGATATTATATGACAGATATTAGGTTTCCTCTAGACCTTATACACATCAATGCTAGTAATGAGATTGTAAGCTTTTCTGAAAACACTACACCTTTGGATGATAAGACATTCTTACCATCACAAGTACCTTCTCAGCTAGTTTTAAAGATTAATGGCGGCCTATCTGAAGAGTGGGTTATTGAGGTAGGAGATCGCGTAGAATGGAAGCTTCTTTAATATAGTCCAACAGTATCTTAAGTAACCACATCAAGCTCATATTATTAACAAAGCGTATTTCTTAATCAAACATTTTGAACAACAAAAAACCCGCTTCTATAAAGAAGCGGGTTTTCAAATATTGTATAGTATAACTTATTTCTTAGCTAAGAAATCGCTTACTTGGTCTGGAGCCATTACTGCTTCCACAAATGTATAAGCTCCAGATTTTGGAGACTTTACCATTTTTATCGCTTTAGTTAAACGCTTTGATCCTGTCTGTAAAGATGCTACTGATTTCTTTGCCATAACTTATTTGATTTCTTTATGAACAGTCATCTTCTTCAATACGTTGTTGAATTTCTTCAACTCCATACGATCAGGAGTGTTCTTTTTATTTTTAGTCGTGATATATCTTGACGTACCTGGTTGACCAGTCGCTTTGTGCTCAGTGCACTCTAAGATTACCTGTACTCTATTCCCTTTCTTTGCCATCTCGGTGTTTCTTTATGGGATTATTTAGTTAAGAACCCGTTTGCGCGTGCCTCTTTAACAACCGCATCGATTCCTTTCTTATTGATATTCTTTAACGCAGACGTTGATACTTTCAACGTGATCCACTTATCTTCTGCTGGAAGGTAAAAACGTTTTTTCATAAGATTCACGTTAAATTTACGCTTCGTCTTATTCATCGCGTGGGAAACATTATTTCCGACCATCGCTTTCTTACCTGTAAGCTCACAAACTCTAGACATTCCTAAAACTTTAAATAGTTATTTCAAAACAGGCTGCAAAAATACGTAATTTTATATCTCACAACAAAACTTATTCGTAGTTTTTTTCCTGTTTCTTCAAGTGATTTTCACTTTTCTTTAATTTTACTCTTTATTTCGTCTCGCGCAAGCACTGAAATGGCACTTTTTCGCGAAAGCGTAATCTTAAAATAATATTTACTTAGAGAGTAATTCTTCTTTAAGTAACTCTAAGGCTTTATTTACAGCCTTACCTATTACTCGCTCTCTGTGATTGCCCATCATAAAATGATGCGCTGTAACACCGTTCTCTGTAGCAATCCCTATATAAACCGTTCCCACCTCTGCATCACTATCTCCTTTTAAAGGCCCTGCGTTACCGGTAGTAGAAATACCTATATCTGATTTATAAAGTTTTCTAGCATTTACAGCCATTTGCTCTGCCACTTGTGCACTTACGACAGAATGCTCTTTAATTACTCCTGGATCTACGCCTAAAATATCAACCTTAGACTGTGTAGCATAAGTAACTAGACTCCCCTTTAAAAATTGCGAAGCACCGCTGTGTGCCGTAAATCGCTCTACCATTTGCCCTCCAGTACAACTCTCTGCTATTGCAAGTGTTTTACCTTTTTCAACAAATAGACCTGCTACAACTTGCTCAAATTCTCCATCGCTTTCATACCCAACAAAAATGTCGTCTATAAAAGGTAAAAGCTTATCTGCTTGTTCTTGCATAGCAACCTCAACCACCTCTTTGTAAAGACCTGAAGTAGATAAACGTAAACGTACTCTACCTAATGAAGGAAGATAAGCCAGTTTAATTTCGGCAGGAAGTTCATTCTCAAAGCGCTCTATCCTTTCGGCGATGGCGCTTTCGCCCATTCCGTAGGTTAAAAACGTTTTGTGTAGTATATAAGGAAGTTTAAACTGCTTTTGTAAACGTGGCAGCACTTCATTCTCCATAAGCCCTTTCATCTCATAAGGAACACCCGGCATAGAGACAAAGATAGTGTTATCATTCTCAATCCACATTCCTGGAGCAGTACCAAATTCGTTTACTAGCACTTCTGCCTTACTAGGCACCATAGCTTGCGTTTTATTTGCATCAAGCATTGGCTTTTTAATATACTCCTTAAAGAGATGCGCTACATGATCTAGTACTCCTTGATTGAACACTAGCTCATCATTAAAGTACTTACATATGGTATGCTTTGTAATATCATCTTTAGTAGGACCTAGACCGCCTGTAACAATCACAAGATCTGCTCTAGATTGTGCAGCTGCAAAGGCTTCTAGTATATGACTTTCATCATCTTGAATAGAAGTAATCTGATATATAGAAACTCCTATTTTATTGAGGGCAGATGATATGTAAGCACTATTAGTATCTACAATCTGGCCTATGAGAATCTCATCACCTATCGTTATAATTTCTGCTTTCATTTAAAAATCTTCTTGAAGCTCAGCAATCACAGTACCTAAGGTAGAGGTTATATCATCTAGCTTAGACTGTATTGCAGACGTAGGCTTATTACTATCACTCCACTTCTCCATAGCTTTAATTTGACCTAACAAGTCAATACCAAACATATCGAGATTAGGTTTCATTTTATGTGCAAATTGATATGCCATCTTGTGGTTATTATTTGCAATAGCACTTTGCATAGACTCTAAATCTGGCGGAATTTCTTGTAAGAATGTTGCCACGATAATGCCTACAAAATCCTCATCACCACCAGCGATCTCTCTTACTTTTTCTAGATTATAATGTCTCAACATGTCTTATTTTACGTTTATAGAGAACATCTCTGTTTCTCCTATATACCCTTTTAATTTATCATTTTCTTGTACTCGTGCAACTCCCGCAGGCGTTCCCGTAAATATAACATCTCCTATCTTAAGTGTAAAATACTGAGACACATAACTTATCAAAGCATCAATTTTCCATAGCATTTCACTAGTAGATCCTTCTTGAACTGTAACGTCATTATTCTCTAGGCGAAAAGAAATATCATCTACAGTGTCAAAGTCTGACACAGGCAACCACTTTGAACTTATAACGGCAGCGCCGTCAAAGCCCTTTGCTTTTTCCCATGGCAACCCTTTTTCTTTAAGTTGTGCTTGTAAGTCACGAGCTGTAAAGTCAATACCTAGACCTATCTCATCATAATAGGTACTAGCATATTTCTGATCTATATACTTCCCTATCTTCTTAATTTTTACAAGAATTTCCACCTCATGATGCACATCATTAGAAAATGGCGGTATCACAAATGGATGTTTACTTAATAAAATAGAAGAATCTGGCTTTAAAAACACCACTGGATGTTCTGGACGCTCATTCTCTAGCTCTGCAATATGCTTTGCATAATTACGACCTATACATATAAGTTTCATAAGCTATGCTTTAGTGTTAAGTTTACGCAGTTTTATAGCCGTAAGCACTTTCTTAGTATAAAGAGGGAAATCTGCATTTTGAATCCAGCCAAAATATCCTGGCTCATTATCTAGCACCTCTTCTACTTTTTTACCTTTATGCTTTCCAAAGGTAAAAATCTCTACATCATCCTTATCGTAGCCTATAAAACCAGCAAAATCTGCTTGTTTTTTACGCGTACTAAAGTCTCCTAAGAATTTCATATCATTCTCTAGCTCATCATATCTGTCAAGCTGAGACTTCAACACCTCATAGGTTGCCCATGTATCGGCAGAGGCGCTGTGCGCATTAGTAAGGTCTTTACCGCAATAAAATTTATAAGCCGCAACAAGTGTACGTTGTTCCATCTTGTGAAAAATGTTTTGCACATCAATGGCATTACGATTTTTCATATCAAAATCAATTCCAGAGCGCAGTAGTTCTTCTACTAGTAATGGGATATCAAATCTATTAGAATTAAATCCAGCAAGATCTGCATCTTTTATAATGTCATAAACATCCTTTGCACGAGCAGCAAATGTAGGCTTGTCTGCCACATCTGCATCACTTATTCCATGCACCGCAGTTGTTACCGCAGGAATAGGCACTGTAGGATTTATACGTTCTGTAAACTCTTCTTCCCTTCCATCTGGAAATACCTTTAAAATAGAAATCTCTACGATTCTATCTTTGGCTACGTTAATTCCTGTAGTCTCAAGGTCAAAAAAGCAAATCGGTCTTGTAATTTTTAATTGCATGGCACAAAAATACTTGTTTCAATCTACAAAATTAACTCCCTCTTTCATTAAAAATGGTAGATTCTGTATCTTGGTACGTCTTTTGATTTTAAGATAGTTATGAAAAACAAATTTTTACTGTTGCCCTTTTTAATTTTCGCTTTCGCGAAAATGGGAAATGCACAAACCTCAGCATTTACCACAGATGATGTCTCTGGAGTTTATAGTAAAGGATTTGAAACCTCATCAGTATCATCAAAATTTAATACTAGTACAAAATTTACAAGGTCACTTACCCTATCTCCAAATGGCAGATTTGAGTATCACAATTTTAGACAACTCAAAGGTCAAGAAGAAGAGCACTGGTGGGCACGCGGCAACTGGAGACTTGAGGGTAAAGTCATTTTTTTTACAACCACCAAAGATGATATAAACGATCAATTTACGATTGATTTAAATAATACAAAGGCACGATTTTTTAAGAAGTCACCTCGAAGTAAATCGCCTAAAATTCAGCCAACGTACATTCGATTTTTCGAATCGGATTACTCACAAACTAAGAATTTAAAACTTCCTAAAACAGATGAATAGATTACAACTATTACTTTTTATAGCCTTGATGTCAGGGTTTCAATTTTTTGCGAAAGCGCAACAAAACAACACGCCTCCTGTAGAATTGATAGAAGATAAACAACCAAAAAGATGGTTACTCTATGCTCAAAACAATACAGATGAGGAGCAAGAAGCTTTTTTAATCGTGCAAGGAGAAGGCTTTAGAAGAAGCGCAGATAGGCCTGTGATAAAAAAACTTCCTCCTAACTCAAAAGTCCTCATGATTACGCTTATCCCTCTCAAAGGAGTGGAACCCACCTACACTAAGATTTTTACTTACGAGAACGAATTGCAAGACATCTCAACCAGAAAAGGAGCAGACAGAGAAGAGTTTGTCAATATAAGACCCCTAAAGGACGATGAACTCACCGTATTTACAGAGCCAGATTGTGAGAAATGTAAGTTGCTCACAGATTTTTTAAATAAAAATCATTACAAATATCGTGTGCTGGATGTAAGCACTAACAACAAGGTGAATGACTTTATGTTTAATCATCTCAAAAACTCAAGTTATAAAGGAGGGATTATAGATTTACCAGTAGTAATGTTTGAAGGAAGAAAGCACTGGAGCATTGTAGATATTAAAAACTTCATACGAGAGTACGACTGGAAAGGATTAAAAAAGAACTGATCCTGACGATTCAGATATTAATAACTCCATAGAACAAGAAAGGCGCAACTCACGTTGCGCCTTTGGCTTATATAAATTTAATCGCTTTACTTATACTTCGCGATTTACATCAAATCCTTCCAGATACTCAGCAACACGTTTTACAAACTGTCCGCCCAGTGCTCCATTTACCACACGGTGGTCATAAGAGTGTGAAAGGTACATTTTCATACGTATCCCAATAAAATCTCCGTCTGGAGTTTCAATCACCGCTGGCACTTTGCGTATAGCTCCTAGCGCAAGAATTGCAACTTGCGGCTGATTGATAATAGGAGTTCCCATGATAGATCCAAAGGTCCCTACATTTGTTACTGTATACGTTCCTCCAGCAGTATCATCTGGTTTTAATTTTCCATCTCTAGCACGTCCCGCAAGATCATTAACAGACTTTGCCATCCCTACAAGATTAAGCTGGTCTGCATTTTTTATTACAGGTACTATAAGGTTACCATCTGGTAAAGCTGCTGCCATACCTAGGTTTATATTTTTACGTTTTATGATCTTATCACCATCTACAGCAATATTAATCATAGGGAAATCACGTATAGCTTTTGCTACAGCCTCCATAAATATAGGAGTAAAGGTTAAATTCTGACCTTCTTTTGCTTTAAAGCTATCCTTGTGTTTCTTTCTCCAGTTCCAGATGTTTGTTACATCTGCCTCAATAAATGATTGAACGTGTGCACTTGTTTGTACAGATGCTACCATGTGATGCGATATGAGCTTGCCCATACGTGTCATTTCTATGATCTCATCTTCACCATTTACACTTACTGGTGTAGCTTTTACTGCAGGAGCAGCCTTAGCAGCAGGTGCTTGTTTCTGTGCAGCTGGCTTAGCCGGAGCTGTACCACGTGTAGAAAGATATGTTACCATATCATCCTTAGTCACTCTACCATCTTTACCCGTACCTGCGATTGCATCAAGCTCTGCTTGATCAATACCTTCTTCCTTAGCCATGTTACGCACCAGTGGTGAGTAAAAACGGTCTCCAGAACTTACAGGAGTAGCTACTGCGTCTTTTGCAGCAGTAACAGTTTGAGCGACTGCAGCAACTGCAACCTCTTCTTCTTTAGTTTCTTTTTGAGCTGGCGCTAGCGTAGCGTCTCCGCTCCCTTCGCCTTCGGTTTCTATAATAGCAATAGTCTGCCCTACCTCAACAACATCATCTACCTCAAACAGTTTTTCTATTAAAATACCGTCTACTTCACTAGGAACTTCACTATCTACCTTATCTGTAGCGATCTCTAGTACAGGCTCATCTGCCTCTATAGTATCTCCCACTTCTTTTAACCAAGTTGTAAGCGTTGCTTCTGCAACACTTTCTCCCATTTTTGGTAGCTTTAATTCAAATCTTGCCATATTCGTAAAATGTAGCTGTTTTTAATACTCGTTTTTGCAAAAATAGTAATTAAATCAATCCAATAGTGATTATAAACTATTAATCTCTATTAAACTCAATCACATCGCCCTTCCCTAGACTACTATTACTGCCTATTGCAAAAGTACCATTTTTAGGAATGATTTTATAGGTAGCACCACTACCTCGATATGTTATAATTTCCTTAATTATGTCACTATACGCCACATATGCCGCATCAAAAACAAGCTCTTGCCCTTCCTTAGGAACACACATATCATCTATAACTGTTACAGGTTTTGTTACCGCTTTCGCGAAAGCGTCACTCAAAAATGTATTATCTGTAAGCAGCACATATTCTTTTACGCTACTCTCGCCATCAACCAGGTGAGACTGTAAATACCTTTTGTAAAATGCAGCTTTGAACTTAGCCAAGTTCACACCAGTATTCACAAGAAAACCTTTGAATACATTATCATTAAAATGCTTTTCATAAAACAATTGCATTGCTCCATAAAAACACTTTCTATAGTGCTCATCCCTTACAGTGCTTTCTCCTTTAAAATGCAACATCGTCTCATCGCCTATGTAGTGATTGCTATAACCTGCCTTTGTTATGGTATATGATAAGTCTATATCTTCTCCAAACATAAAATAGCGCTCATCAAATCCTCCCACTTCCTCATAAAGATTACGAGACATAAACATAAATGCACCCACTAGAATAGCTACTTCACCCCTAGCATCACTCGCTATATGAGTGGCATAATAAGAGGATCCATAACCCATCATCTTACTT
>TARA_R110002012_G_scaffold54730_4_pt1 | contig 28011 bp, 20 predicted proteins | sample TARA_R110002012 | Tara Oceans TARA_R110002012 (sample SAMEA4396515) | marine metagenome | biome: Westerlies Biome; feature: [DCM] deep chlorophyll maximum layer (ENVO:01000326); material: water (ENVO:00002006), including particulate matter (ENVO:01000060) such as... | depth 40 m | reverse complement strand
ATAAATAGAGATACTACTAATCAAACTGAACGTGATAAGTTTTTAGCCGGATTAGTAACTAAGATAGATGAGTTAACTGATCTTATTAATAGTCATATAACTGATATGGCAACTAATAATGCTAAAATTGGAATAACAACAGCACAAGCAAATGCTATAACAGCTAATACAGCTAAGACTAGTATGGTAATAGGCCCTAAAGCAACTCAAGCTATGGCTGGTAGCACAGCGTTGTTGGCTCTAGGTACTAGTGGTACAACAGCATTAGCTGGTGACACTAATATAGTAACAATAGGTAGTAGAACAACAATAGCGTTTGGTGACATGATAACAGTTCCAGCTAAAGGAAAAACACCAGCATCATACAGTATAGTAATGACAGTTACAAATGGTGGGGTAAGTAAATCAACAACATTAACACTAAGATAATGGAAAGTTATATATATAAACAAATATCAGCACCAAACTCAGTACGATTAAAAGGTACTGCAAACAATATAAAGAGTTTGATAGTTACAAATACAACAGATACAGAAATAGTAATTAGTATCTATTTAAGTAAAACGTATGAAAAATATCATATTTCAAAAGCATTACATATTATAGGTAATGAATCTCTAGATGTATTTCATAATGGGTATAGTTTTGATCCTACCTATACTCTTAATATTACATTAGAGTCAGGAGCAGCAGATGTTTTATTAATATTGGATCAATAAAATTTATGAATAATGACAAAAGAATTATCGGAAAATAGCAAATTTCAAGTTAGTATAAAAACTTTAATAAGTATAGTTGTAGCAGTAGTAACTGTTGTTTCAGCTTATTTTGGTTTAATGAGTACTATTAATTCTAAATTTTCAGAGCTTGAAGATAAAGTACAAAAAGCTTTAGAATTGCCTAAACCAGGGACTGGTATATACACTATAGATATGGGTGATCCAGCTGCAACAAACACTTGGCCACCAACTCGTATGGAGTTTAACATGAAAGATCAAATGGCTCGTAATAAAATTGATGTTCTTTATAAAGAGATCGATGATATAAACGAGGAAATTAAATTATTAAGAAAATGAAAAAATTAATATTAGGACTGCTAATCGTGTGTTTAGCAAATATAAGTAACGCACAAGAAGTAATTAACAAGGATAATTTTAAAGATAAAATAGCTAAAGATATAGTAGTAGTTGAGTTTTGGGCTGAGTGGAATGCTTCAAACGAATTTAAAGAATTAATAAAATTAAAAGAATGTAATGTATATAGAGTAAATATAGTTTATGATATGGATTTACAACTAAAGTATAATATTGATGCTATACCTACTGTAGTTATTTTTGATAACGGAACAGTAAAAGAAAGGTTTGACCCTAATATTATGTTTAAGTTAGATGCTGATAAAAAGACAGTTCAAAATTCTATAGATACATTACTACTAAATAAATTTCAATAATATGTATACATATAAAGCAAAATTAGATAGAGTAGTAGATGGTGATACTATCGATGTTAATATAGATCTAGGATTTGATATTAGTGTTCACAAAAGAGTAAGACTAGCTGGTATAAATGCACCAGAATCTAGAACAAGAGATTTAGAAGAAAAGAAAAAAGGATTAGCTGCAAAAGCTAGATTAATAGAATTATTAAAGGAGGGTAGTCTTGTTGTAGAGAGTAAAGAACTAGGTAAATATGGTAGAGTAATAGGTACTTTACATATGTACCCAGATAATTTAAACTTACCTATTAATGTTAATGAAACATTAGTAAGTGAAGGTCATGCTGTCGAGTACGATGGTGGGAAACGTTAATTTAAAAATTAGTATATGATGAAAATATTTAAAGATTCCAATGATTGGAATGAAAAAGCGATAATAGGTTTTATTGCTTTTGTAATAATGTGTTTAGTTATGATGCTAGATCTAATAACAGGATGGGCTGGTTATGATTTAGTAATTAATGAATTCGTATATGACTCATTTGTATGGGTTGTATTAGGCTGCTTTGGTATAAGTGGTGTTGAAAAATTTGCTAAAAAATAATGAATCATTTTAGATTACAACCTTCTTTTGTCAATACTAGAGAGTTTTCTTGTGAAGCAAGAAGCTTTCTAAGGAATGGCTACTACACTAATTCTCCCCCTGGCACTTATGCTTATAAAGAATATTGGGATGAACAGACTAGAAGATGTTTGGAAGGTTTTGAAGTAGGTGGGGTCCGCATCACAGGACCTCACTATTTTTATTTAAACTTTACACAGATTAAAGCTACAGTAAAACAAGGAAAATTAGAAAGAAAGATATTAACGTTTCCAAGTTTTCTTGATATGGATTATTATTATTTTGATGAATGTGAATTAGCACGTAATAATGGTCAAGGTATGATTGTTGCTAAAGCTAGACGTAAAGGTTTTTCATACAAAAATGGTGCCTTATGTGTTCACCAGTATAATTTTTTTAGAGATTCTACAAGTATTATTGGTGCATATTTAAATGAATATGGTAATGCTACTATGGCTATGGCATTAGAAATGATTAACTTTATTAACAAACATACGGCATGGGCTAAGCGTAGGAATCCAGATCGTAGAGATTTTGTTAAAGCTAGGTTTAAAGAAGTAAAGGATGGTAAAGAAGTATGGAATGGTTATAATAGTGAAATATTTACTTTAACATTTAAAGATAACTTCTCAGCTGCTATTGGTAAAACAGCTGATCTTATGTTATGGGAGGAAGCTGGTAAGTTTCCTAATCTTATAAATGCATATATGATTACAGCACCTGTATTTAGAGATGGTAATGTAATGATTGGTATGCCATTAATATTTGGAACGGGTGGTGATATGGATGGAGGATCAAATGATTTTGCTGAAATGTTTTATAATCCAGATAAATATTGGTTAAGACCTTTTGAGAATATATGGGATGATGGGGGAGCTGGAACTAATTGTGGATTTTTTATAGATGATATGTGGTACAAGCCAGGTAAAGTAACATTGTCAAATGGAGATGTTGTAAAAATGGTAGATGATGAAGGTAATTCAGTTAGAGATGCAGCAGAAGAATTTTTAGATCAAGAAAGAAAGATTGTAAAAACTACAGATTCTAGAACTACATGGGAAAAATATATTACACAATCTCCTAAAACTCCAAGAGAAGCATTCTTAAAAAGTACTGGTAATATATTTCCAACTATAGAATTAAATGCATGGTTAGGAGAACTTGAAGTAACAAAGCTAGCTAAAGATATGGCTATGATTGGAGATTTATGGTGGGATAAAGATCAGGTAAAATGGATGCCTAATGATAATTTAAATCCTATAAATAAATTTCCTATTAAAAATACAGATGATAGAACAGGTTGTGTTGTAATATGGGAGCATCCATATAGAGATGAATCGGGTCATATTCCCTATGGATTATATATAGCAGGTACTGACCCTTATGATCAAGATGATTCTACTACTAGTTCACTAGGTAGTACTTTTATATATAAAACTTTTCAGAAGTTTGATAATACTTATAATATTCCAGTAGCAGAATATACAGGTAGACCTGACACAGCTAAAGAATACTATGAAACAGTAAGAAAATTGCTTACTTATTTTAATGCTCAAACATTATATGAGAACAATTTAAAAGGATTAAAGATTTATTTTGAACAAAAGAAGTCTTTACATTTATTAAAAGAACAACCAAATATTTTAAAAGATATAGTAAATAGAACTACAGTAAGTAGAGGATATGGTGTTCACATGAGTGAACCTATTAAAGTACAATGTGAATTATATTTAAGAGATTGGTTATTAGAAAAAAGAGCAGATGGTCAAGGAGGAGATCAACTTAATCTTCATACAATTTATTCTATTCCATTAATACAAGAATTAATAGCGTATGATCATAAAGAAGGTAACTTTGATAGGGCTATATCATTCATGTTATGTGTACTACATAGTCATGAAAACTATAATGTTGATTTAGAAGGTAAGTACGATTTTAATATGGGAGATAAGTTTTGGAGCTCTTCTTTATTTAAGAAAAGAAAAAAATCTTTCTAATCATTTGGAAATTAGATAAAAATTAATATTTTTGTAAGTTAGAAATATACTATAATGGAAGGAATAAATACTGATTACGTTTTAGAGGATTTACCTCAACAAAAATTACCTAGAAAAAGGAAAGGTAAAAAGTGGGGAAAATCTTGTATAGATGAACTAGAAAAAGTTACATATAGCGATGCAAGTTACAATGGAAGATCATCTAGATATAGAAAGCAAATTAATTATGATTTATATAATGGTGTGCTAGATCAGAAAGATTTTGAATATGTAGTAAGTCCTTATGGACATTCTGCTGATGAGTTCCCAGCATCATTACAACATTATGATATAATATCTCCTAAGTTACAGTTATTAATGGGAGAAGAAATTAAAAGACCATTTAATTTTAGAGTAGTATCTCATGATCCTGCTTCTATTTCTCAGATAGAAGAAACTCGTAAAAAATTATTAATGGAGTTTTTATATTCAGTAGTAGTTCCGCCAGAAGTAAGAATGCAAGAAGAACAGCAAGCTCAAACAGAAGCTCTTGGACAACAAGGTTCTCCAGAAGAAGAGCAGATGCAGCAACCTCAAACTCCTGCACAAATTGAAAAATACATTAGTTACGAATACCAAGATGTACGAGAGAAACAAGGTCAGACTATATTAGAATATTTAACAAGAGAAGAAAATTTAATTAATAAATTTAATCAAGGCTTTAAAGATGCTTTGATAGCAGGAGAAGAAATATATTGGGTTGGAGAAGTTGCAGGTGAACCTGTAGTTAGGGTTTGTAATCCTTTAGATATCCGTATAATTCTTGATCCTGATTCTCCATGGGTTGATGATGCTCAATCTGTAGTAGAAGAAAGATGGTTAACATTATCTACAGTTATAGATGAATTCCATGATGTATTAACACCAAAAGATATAGATGCATTAGAAAGAGGAACTGGTAGAGCAGGTGATATGGATAATGGTCAAGTTAATTATCCATATTCAGAGTTTAGTATAATTAACTATGATGCTGGGGGTACTTTTGATCCTAATCATATAAGACAATATAGAAGAGATGGGATGATAAGAGTAATCCAATGTGAATGGAAGTCTATGAGAAAAGTAGGCTTTATGAAGTTTATGGATGAAAATGGATTCGAGCAACAAGATATTGTAGATGAAATTTTTGAAGTTCCTGATTATGCAGAAAAAGATAAAGAAACTAATGAGTGGGTTTTTGATGGTGTATCTTTAAAATGGGAATGGATAAGTGAATACTGGGAAGGTACTAAAATAGCAGAAGATATATATGTTAATATTAGACCTAAAGAAAACCAAAGACGAGACATGGACAATAACAGTATAGTTAAGTCAGGTTATGTGGGATACATTTATAATGAAAGAAATTCAGAATCTATTTCTTTAATTGATAGAATGAAACCATATCAATATTTATATAATATTGTTTATTATAGAACTGAATTAGCTTTAGCAAAATCTAAAGGTAAAGTAGCGTTAATGGATATTGCCCAAATACCATCTTCAGAAGGATGGGATGTTTCTAAATGGATGTACTATTTAGATTCAGTGGGTGTAATGTTTATTAACTCCAGAGAGGAAGGTAATAGATCCCAGCAAGCTGCCCCTTTTAATCAATTCCAATCCATTGATCTTTCTATGGGTAATTATATAAATACTCATGTTCAGCTATTAGATCAGATTAAAACAGAAGTGGGCGAACTCTCTGGAGTTTCTAGACAACGTCAAGGACAAGTACAAACTTCAGAACTTGTAGGTAATACTGAAAGAGCTGTAACTCAGTCTTCACATATTACTGAATATTGGTTCTATAATCACAGTGAAGTAAAAAAGAAAGTACTACAAGCTCTTATTGATGTAACTAAAATGGCATGGCGTAATGGAAAAAAAGTACAATACATTATGGACGATATGAGTAAAGTATTTATGAATATTGAAGGAGATGATTTTTCAAGTACTAATTATGGTGTATTTGTTTCTAATTCTTCTAAAGATGACAGAACAATAGATCAACTTAGAAATCTTGCTCAATCAGCATTACAATCAGGGGTTACTACATTTTCAGATATTGCAGATATTATGCAAGATGAATCAATTACTTCTATACAAAGAAAGTTAAAAGAAGCTCAAGCTAAAGTAGAACAAAAAGCTCAAGAAGCTCAAGCAGCTGAACAACAATCTCAACAACAGATAGCACAAATGCAACAACAACAAGCAGAGATGATCCAAGGTAGAGAAGATGCAAGAGCACAATTAGAAGCAGATACTAAAATAAAAGTTGCTGAAATTAATGCAGAAGCTAGGCTAGCAGATAAAGATGATAACAATGATGGTTATATAGATAATAAAAATAACGAAGTTAAATTAGAATTTGATAGACAAAAAGAACAAGCTAAATTAGATATGCAAATGCAAAAAAATCAGCAAGATTTAGGATTAAAGCAACAAGAGTTTGAAGAAAAGAAAAGATCTAATATGGAAAATGAAAAGATAAAACGGACAGCAGCTAACAATAAACCTACAACTCCAAGTAAATAATGAGCTTATATGAAAATATAAATAAAAGAAAAAGAGCTGGAACAAGCAGGTCAAAATCTAATTCTACAATTAGCGATAAAAATTATGCTAATATGGAAAGAGGTTTTAAAATGTATGGAGGTAGAGTTAACTTAAATAGATCTTTTAATAAAAATTTTAAAAGAAAAGAAGTTAGTCAAGAACAAAAATTAGAACATGGGGGTATGCCATTTATGGGATATAAAGCTGCGAGTATAAAAGAATCTTGGAAACTTAGTAGGAAGTTTAAAAAATTACCTAGAGCAAAATATGGATTAATGGATGACAAAGAAGTTAAGGATAATCCATATTCACAATCAAATCCAGCAGATAGAAATCCTCAATATCAGTTAAATAGATTTATAGTTAAATATGTTATGCCTGAATATGGAGGTACTATAGAAGGGTGGAAACAAATATTAAATGAAATATCATATCATGAAAGTGGACCTCACCAAAGGTTTGATTCAGATATGGCACAAAGAGGAGGAGGGCCTGGAAGAGGTTTAGGATCTACAGAACCTAATTCAGCTAAAACAGCTATTAAAAGATTGTTTGGATCTTCTACAGATGATACCGGAAACTATCATCATAGATATGAAAAATATTATGATTCATATATAAAAAATAAAAATCCACAGTTTAAAACTCAAAGAGGAGATACAATAACACATACTGAATTTCCAGAACTAGAAAAATTATATTTAAGTATGGTAGATGTAAAACTTGATGATGAGGGGAATATGAAAGGATGGAAAGGAGATCAATCACCTTTTGATGTAAGACAACTTAGTGATGAGTCTCAAGGTATTTTAATGTTAATGGAATTGATGGGTAATTATGAAAAAGCAGATAACCCTGATTTAAAACTTTCATCGTATTTTGAAGGTGATCAACTTGCAGATAATACAACACGTTCTGAGCTATGGGGAAAATACTATAATACAAATATAAGTAATCATAAGCGTAGACTTTTTCTTAAAGATATAAATGATTTTTCTTCATATGATGATGAAAAAGGTATAGAAACAAAATGGTCTTGGAAAGATGGTTATGGAGGTGATAGAACTAAAAATGCACCGGTAGTAAATTATGCACCTTTTTATTCTACTCCGGAAGATATAATTGACTTAGATATGATAACAAATAACTTAAAAGAAAGTTTTGATAAAAAATTTGGTAAAGGATTTTTAGATGACTTAACTTTTGAAGAAATTACTAGTCCTAATGTAATGCAGAAGGCGCGTATGGATAATACATATGTACATCCTAATACAAAAAGCATAGATATAAACCGCTATAATAAACAAGAAAAAACTGATTAATAATAATAATAACTATTGGAAATATAAAATATAATTATATTTTTGTAAAATTGATAAATAATATTTAATTATGAGTGATAAGAAAGAACTTAATCCTTTTGAAGGATTTAAATCATTAGAAGGTGATACAATGGCACCTGATAATGTGGAAATACAAGAAGTTGCAGAAGTTGAAACTCTTGCTGAAGATACTGGCATAACAGATAAAACTGATGAAACTATAGAAAAAGAAACACCTGTTGCTAAAGAAAGTAAAAAAGAAGAACTTTCTGTAGACAATTTAGAGATAGAATATAGAGAAACTGTAGAAGAAGAAGAAGAGATAGAAGAATCTCCAGAGCCTAAAACAGAAAAACAAGAAGAGGCTAATACAGAAGAAGAAGAATTATCTCAAATAGGTGTACTTGCAAACCATTTAAAAGAAGAAGGAGTTATAGAATTTGATGATGAAGAATTTGAAGACTCAGAAGATGGTTTAGCAAAGGTTGTAAAAAACCAAATTAAAAAGGGGGTATCAGAGTATAAGGAAAATTTAGATCCTGTTGCTCAACAATTTTTAGAATTTATTGAAGATGGAGGAGACCCTCAACATTTTACTAAAGCATATGCTACTGTTGATTTTTCAAGAATTGACAATAATAATTTAAAAGGTAAAAGTGATTTACAAAAACAAATCGTAGCTGAACTAATGAGACGTGAAGGCTATAATAGAGAAGAGATTGTTGATGAAATTCAAGACCTTTTAAATGGTAATGTTTTAGCTGGTAGAGCTAATCGTTCTTTAAGAAAACTACAAGGTATTCAAAAGAAAGAACGTGCAGAATTATTAGAAACACAGAAAAAACAAGCTGTGGTAAAACAGGAAAAACAAGAAACTTTTTTAACAGAGTTAAGAGAGAATATTGATGGGAAAGAAGATATTGCTGGCTTTCCTATAAGTAAAAAGCAGAAAAAATCTTTTTACGATTATATTACTAAACCAGATCGCAAGACAGGTAAAACCAAGTTGGTTATGGATTCAGAAGCTGACAAAGATTCGCAACTGAAAATGGCTTGGTTATATTTTAATAACTTTGATTTTGGGAAAGTTGAAAAGAAAGCAAGAACAAAAGCAGCATCAAATCTAAGAGCTAATTTAGAGAGAGCTTCAGGAATTTCTAGAAAGAAATTGAAAAGCAAATCTAGAACAAAAGTTTCTGGAGATGATACGGACTTTAGTTTGTTTTCGAAAGCAATGAAATTATAATAATGTTTAATAATAAAAATTTAAGTGAATGGCTATAAATGGATTACAACTATACAGAACAAAATGGCATTCTGGGTTGACACAGCAAAATCACTTATCATCCGCATATTTAACGGAGCCAGAAGTTATGAGTACTTTAGTTACTCGTATCTTTGGAATGCAGGGATCTAATCCTATCCAATACTTGACATCAGGTATGGGACGTTCTACAGAAATTGGTAACAGAGAGTATGACTGGCACTTACAAGGAGATGATGAGAAAGCTGTTGCGATCGCGGGGAACTATGGCGAGTATGGAGCAAACAGAACTAACTTTAGAGTAAAATTTAAAGAGAAATGGTTCGCAAATCAAGAAGTATTAGTTCTTGATGACAGAGATTATCGAGTTAGAGTAATGGAAGACCCATATTTTGATGGGCAGGCATGGATATATACTATGCGTCAAGTGGGTACTGCAACAGCAGCTATACCATCCGCATTACTTGAAGCTGGAAAAGAAATGTCGAAAGAATATACTACAGTACCAGAATTTTCTACAGGAGGTAACACTACTTTTAGTGCACCTTTTAAAATGAGAAATCATTTAAGTACGTTGAGAAAATCATATACAGTAACAAGAAGCGCTGCTACAGATGCACTTGTTATTCAGTTGGCTGACCCTAACAACCCAGGGAAAAAATCAACAGTATGGACTCGATATGCTGAGTGGGAAGCAATGGCACAGTGGTACAGAGAAATAGAAAGATCTTATTGGTACTCAACATTTTCATCTGATTCTAACGGAATCACTGATATGTTAGGTAACAATGGTCTTCCAGTATATGAAGGTGCTGGTATTAGAGAGCAAATCGCTCCAGCTAATATTAGAAACTACACTGAATTATCTGAGAATATCATCCGTGATTTCTTAATTGATCTATCATATAATGTAATGCCTGAATCATCTAGGGAATTTGTTGCATTTACTGGTGAATATGGATTCGCTGAGTTTGACAAAGCTATGAAAACAGCTGCGTCTAATTGGACTCTAGTAGATTCTAAATTTGTTACTGGTAGTGGACAGAACCTAGCATTAGGTGGACAGTTTAAAACATATATGGGACTAAATGGTACAAAGATTACTCTTAAGCATTTACCTTTATATGATAATACTATCATCAACAGAAAATTACATGCAGAAACAGGTAGACCTCTTGAGTCTTACAGATTTACATTCCTTGACTTTGGAATGGCAGGTGGAGAATCAAACATCCAAGCTGTACATAAAAAAGGTTCTAAGGACATGATGTGGCATACAGCGGGTTCCGTTGATCCATTTGGTAACACAGCAAACTCAGTAAACACAATGCGTTCTGATAACCTTGATGGTTATTCAGTGCATATGTTAACTGAATGTGGTATCATGATCAAAAACCCAATGGCATGTGGTGAGTTAATCTGTACTAATGCGGCTGCAAATTAATAATTAATAATTTAAAGTAAAAAGCATGACAGAAGGAACTGTAATTGTGAAAGCGCATAAAAAACACGCTTGGTCAGGATTCCATAGATTTCCAAAATGTAAAGACACGGTCATAGCTACCTACGGAAGGGGTGGCTATGATACCGGTCTTTCAGAAGCGGAAGAGGGGGATCTCGAAAAAGTGTTAAATTTAGAAGCTGGCACGTTAAATAAATTTTCAGAATATTGGCAAGATTACGCTGTTATATTAACTGATAAAGAAAAAGTTTTAAAATTAGATCGTCCTAGAGACTTTCTAGATTATAAAATTTTAACTAGAAGTGAAAAAGTAGCGAACTCCGTAAATGAAACTGAAGATTGGCCCAAAGCAACATATGTGTTATATGATGCGGAGGAAGACGCCAAAAAAGATAACTTAAAAGTTAAAGAGAAAAGAAGAGCATATAAGCAATTTAATTCTATGACTATTAGTGAAATGAAAAATGTATTAAAGATAATGGGTAAAAGAGCAGAGAATGCTTCTGATGCACTTATTGAAAATACATTAGCAGAAATCGTTGAACAAGAGTCAGACAAATTTAATGAAACTATGGAACTTCCAGACTTTAAAACTAGGGTTTTAATAGAGAATTTAGTTAATAATAATGCTCTTAGAATTAGAGGTGGACATTATATGTTCGGTGATGAGCCTATAGGACATGATTTACAATCTACAATTATCTATTTAAAGGATCCTAAAAATCAGGATATTGTATTATCGCTAAAAGCGAGACTGCAAGGTACAATTAGTAGTGTCAAAGACATTGCTACCGATGATACTAAAATGCCGAGTAAGGCCAAAAAAGTGAAACAGAAGTAATGACTGTAGCGGAAATGCATATACAATTCAAGGTAGGGTTAGATAAGACTGATAGTCTTAACTACCCTAACTTTGAACCTGAAGAAATTGATCTTTGGCTTAATAAAGCTCAAGAGAAGTTTATAAAAACACGATATTCACATGACATCAAAAGAGAAACTTTTGAAGAAACTCAAAAAAGAACTGATGATTTACGTGAAGTTGTGCAGGAGGTTTCATTAAATCCTGCGGGAATTCAAGATCCAGTAAAGCCAAATGGAGTTCTATTTACTTTACCGGATGGTACATTTGGAGGTTTCCCTATATATTGGTTTGCAGTCAATGAAGAGTGCAGCGTTAAATGGCAAAATTGTCAAAACGAAACAGTATATAAAAGAAGAAGAGTAAAACCCATTCAGCACGATGATTATAATAAAATCATTGGGGATCCGTTTAATAAGCCTGATAAAAATAAAATTGTCAGACTTATGCATGGAGGAAGTGCTGAGTTAATTAGTGATGGTACCTATGTAATTACTAGGTATCTATTGAGGTATATAAAGAGACCAGAACAGATAAATCTAGTCAACAATAATGATTGCGAATTAGCTAATCATACTCATGATGAAATTGTAACTATGGCAGTTGGAATGGCATTAGAGAATACAGCTAATCCTAGATTTCAATCTCATATGGTCGAAGCTATATCTCAAGAATAAATTTAATGTTTAATATTTAAAATGATTTATAATGAGACACGAGAATTATAAAATAATGATTGGTAAAAATATAGCAGGAGGTGCTACTACTATTGCCACTCTAGCAGAGGGAGAAGTTGCTGCAGTAAAACCAGATATGACTTTATTGTCTGCTGGTGAAACTATTGCTGACGCTCCTTACATATATTTAGTACAAGGTGTTGATGGAGCCGGAAAAGTAAGATGGTCTTCAAAAATACAAGGTGCTAATGTAGAAAAATGGTCAGGTAATGCTTTTGCAGCCGCAACTCAACAAGTTGTAACTGTTGGGTATAATGGAGTTTCAGGTTCTATTTTACTTAACAATTCAGCTGAATATAGACTTAGTGTTATATTTAAGTTTGATAAAGTACAAGGTTCAGAACGACAATTTGTACGAAGATTTAGTTATACTTCAGATGCTACTGCTACAGAAGCAGAAATAGCAGCTGATTTTAAAGCGCAAATTGAAGCAGATTCTATCTGTAAAGATTTGCTAAATACTGTAACTGTTGATTCTTCTGGTACAAATAGAGGTATGAGAATTGTAGGTAAAGCACAAACATATAAAGTAATAGATGGTTACGAACAAGTTACATTTAAAGTTGTAGTAGATGGTGCATTCATTGATGGAGGTACTACATTAATTACAACAGATGGAACAGGTAACTCAGTAGTACCAGCTTATGGTGTAGGTACATATGAGCATGTATCTGATCTTGAAAGAGCTGCTCTTGGAATGGAAGGTATAAATAACTTAATGAGTTTTCCTGTACCAACTTATCCAGTATTTGCTGTTTCAGGAGATACATACGATATGTATGCAATATCTTACAGTGATGTACATGCATCTGCTAATCTTAACAAAGACATGGCTAGTCCAGAAATGACTATTATAGCTATGGAAAATGGAGGTGCAGGACAACAAGCTCTTTTAGAAAATGTACTAAACCCATGGTTTAACTCATGTTCTGGTAGCTTTCCAGCAGTAGTACTTTAATTAATTGTTTAACTTTAAAAATATAATATAATGGCAAATCCAACAGTAAAAAGTAAAGGGGTAAACAGAGAAATTCATTGTGCTACAGCTAATTTCGTATTTGATACGACAGCAGCAGGAGCCTATGATAGTACTGTAATTATTCCACCAAAAGCAACTATAACAGGTGTTTATATGTATGCTAATGTAGCATTAACAAATGGTACAAATATTATTGCAAATATAGGCCCAGCGGGAGGAACTCATGTTGACCTTACACCAGTTGTAATTACAGCAGACTTAAATGCGGTAGATAAGCAGGATAGTTCAGCAGTAGTTACTCCATTAGCATTAACTGCGGTTCAAGGCGGTGTTATCTCGATAACAACAACTGGAACGTATAATGCAGGTGATTTAGATGTAACTGTTTGTTACGTAGTATAGCAAACAAATAATTTTATGGGTAAGGGGAGAGCAATCTCCCCTACCTATATTTAAATATAGTATAGTTAATGGCAGCTTTACCAAAAATTAGTTTTTCGGCAAACGAATCTTGCGATTCACAAAATATAGTATTTACAGATACAACAGGTGCATATGATCCAGTTACAAATACAACAGGATGGGGTGCTCCTAATTTTGAGTTAGTAGATGTACAACAGGTGGAAATAAATATAATAGATCCAGCAGGTACAACTTGGTATTTAGATGGGACTACATTAAGTAGTTTTTTACCTAATGCAAGTAATAATTCTTTTATGATTAATATGAGTATGTTAGGAGGTACTGCAAATACAACAATGACACAGGGTTTATATAATATAGAATATAGAGTTTTAGTAGCAGAACAGGGAGGCGCAGGTACTTGGTTAACAGCTCGTAAGTTTATATTTTGTTATAGTACAATTAAATGTTGTGTACATAAAATGTTAGCAGCATTAGACATGTGCGAAGATTGTCCGTGCGATTCAGAAAAACAAAATGCGTTAGAAGCTTATACATTATATAAAGCTATGCTATATGCTTCATCTTGTGGTAGTATTACAAAAGCCGACAAGATATTTAAGCAAGTTAGTAGATTGTGTAATTACAAGGGCCCGTGTAATACGTGCTCATAATATAAGTTTTAATGGCATGTGAAAATTGTGAAAATGGATGTGCAGATCCAAATCTGTGTGCGTGTGATTGTCAATCATGTGCAGAGTCTAATGGGTGTGATATACCCGTAGGTGATATAGGACCTCAAGGTCCATCAGGGCCAATGGGTCCTGCAGGTGCTGATGGTGCACCTGGAACTAACGGTGAAGATGGTGTCAACGGATGTTCTATTTTAAATGTATACCTAGCAGAAGGAGGAGAAACTGTAGACAGTGGATTTGCAGTTGAAGGAGATATTGTTATAGAAACAGGTCCAGCTCCTAGTCCATGTAATCAAACTTATGTAGCGGGAAATATAACAAATATATTTGAAGAAGGTGGTGGTAATTCTGGAGATCTTCCAGTAGGTATTATATGTATGTATTCAGGTAATGTTAGTGATGTAAATAGTTTACCTAACTGGGTTATATGCGATGGTGCTAATGGTACTCCAGATTTAAGAGGTAGATTTGTAGTTATGCCAGATCAAGTTGCTGGCGCAGCTCCTGCAATGGATGCAAATAATAATCCATTATGGCCTAATATAGGTGACACAGGAGGTGTTCCTTTTGTATGTTTGTTTCCAAATAATATACCTGCTCATGTTCATAGTTTAGAAAATGTAGATATTTCACTTTCAGAAGGAGGTGCTCATTATCATCACTGGGCTGCTGATTTTACAGCAAATGTTCCTGCGGGTTTTGGGGGAGGTTCTCAAGATTATGCTGCAGCTAGTAACTGGAACTGTACTGAATGTGGTGGTGTAAGTAATCCTACATTTAGAATTACATTAGATCCTAGTAGTGGTGGTGAATGTACTGGAGATAATGATCCTAGATGTGGTGCTCATATACATGATGTAACTATGGATGGAGATACAGGAGATGGTCAACCAGAATTAGGATCTCCTGATTATGGAGATTGTTTTAATACAATACCCCCTTATTATGCACTTTTATATATAATGAAAATATCTTAATGAGTACTTTAGGTAAATATACAGTATATGATATAAAGCATAGGTTAAATAAACTTAAATGCTGTTTTGCAGAAAAAACTGCTAAACTAGTAGATAAACAAAAGTATGGTAAACCTTGTGTAGATGAAAAATGTAATGTTCAATTATTAGGAGCATATATTGAAATGCTAGAATGTTTAGTAAGTGATGGATGTAATTGTGGAGACGAGTGGGTGGCTTCAGGTTCTTTAGTGTATCATACTGATATACCTGTAGAAGGATTTTCTTTTAATCAAGTTGTAAAAATATATCCTAGATATGCAGCAATAGATACAGATGAATTTTTATATATAAGATGGATGAATTCTAGTATGACTAGTTTATTTAATGGTGAGGTAATGCAGTGCGATACTTGTCAAGACGCTTTAGGAGGAGCAACTGGATGTGAAGATGGGTACGTTTTAAACATACCTTGTTGGGAAAATGCTATAGCTGTAAATAATTGGAGTGTTTGTGGTAATACTAAAGTGGCATGGCAAGCAAGAGGTCAATTAATTTGGAATCCTGGATATACATATAATAGTGGAGATATAGTAAAATTTATGGGAGGAGGAAATGGTGCGGATCAATCAGGTATTGATAGGTATTATATTTGCGCTGTTGGTTCAGACAACCAATCAGTATTTCATGAGGCTGTCCAATCACCCGGAGCAGGTATAGCAAAAGTATGGATAGAATTAATATGTTACGATTTAATAGGATAAGAAATGGCAAATCAAAAGTGGAAAAAATTAGTATTAGGTAATAGTGTAAAACAAAGTAACGATAGTTATCCTCCTGTTTTATCCAGTACTCCAGCAGCATTTAATGCTCCCGCGGGTACTGCGTCAGTAGCAACTGATGCGGCTTATAATCCTGGTGTATCTTATTCTGCAGGTGATATGTTATTCTATACAGATGGTAAAACTGTATATGATTCTCTTGGAAATATCATGGATGGTGGTACTTTAAATGGATTAAATGGTGATAATAAAGCAGCTCAAACTGCTGTAATTCTGAAAAGTAGTGAAACTAATTATTGGTGGATACTAACACATGATTCTGCATTAGGAAGAGTATATGTACATAATGTTCTTATGACTGGTAATAGTGGTCGTGGTACAGTGTCTCAAAATCAAACTATAACTAGTGGTGGTGGATCTGCTGCTCATATATCTATAGGAGCTGCAACTACTGATAGATTTAATGCTTTCTATAGCACATCTACAAGTCAGTATGGTTTCATGACGCATTTAAAAAATTCTAATAGACATACAGCCTTTTTAATAACAGGTGTATCTTCACATCTTCCTGTATTTGGTTCTGTAGTTATGACAATTATAGGTAGTCTTTATGCAAATAATGATGCTGCTAATCATGCAACTATCAAATTTAATGAGGATAACACAAAGATGGCTACTGTTTTACAGATGTCTGTAGGTACTTCAGGAACTCCAGTTACAACTGCTATAGTAGAAGTATATGATCTTAATCCTACAACAGGTGTTCTTTCTAATTTTAATTCTTTTGTAGTTCCAATTAAAGATGCTGGAGCTGTAACTCCTGGTGCTGGGAATGATGGTAGATTAAAAGGTTATGATCTAGAATGGGATTTTGATACAAGTACATTATATGTTCCAGTATATGATGCAAGTAATGGTTTAGGTGTTAATTGGTATACTTTAAACGCTAGTAATGCTGTAACAGCGCAAGGAACTGTAGGTAAATCTATGAACTCTTTAGGATCTAATCCTGATAAAGCTATATTTGGTATGTATAAAGATCCATATGAGGATCGTATATATTTAACAAAACCAGCTGTTGTAGGTACTTCAGGTGGATATAGTTCTGACTATAATGACACATATGCTACTAATTCATTATCCGTAATAAGGGATACATCAGACCCTGTTAATTCAGAATTCACTGAAACTGTTGCAACAACTGTTCCAGGAGATACAATAGGTAAAGGTACACCTACTAGACCTATGGCAGGTGAAGGAGTAGGAGCTTCTTCTTATTATACATTAACTCCATGTGATACTCAGAAAGAGTATATAATGGATACACTAGGATCTATTTGGGTTCTAGACGGAGCACTAGATGCTACGAAAATTGCAGATGTAAGCTCTATTTCTGATAGAGTAAATATAGCAGTACAGAAAGAAACTAACTTTATTTACTTATTAGCTGGTACAGGAGCTACACCAAAAGTGTATAAAATAGATCCTGTTACAGGAACTGTTGATGCAGGTACTACTTTAAGTGGTACAGGTGTTACAGGATTTAATTCTATTTCTAGTAAAGATGGGGATTCTACTAAATTATATGCAGTAGTTACTATATCAGGCCCTCATTATAATTATGCAGAAATAGTAATTGCTACAGGAGTAGCTACTAAAACAGCTGGTAATACAAGTCATGTTGCAGTAGATACTGCTATGATTACTGGTACTTTATATATGGCATCTGGTGATGATCTATATAAAAACACAGGTCCAGGTACGTGGGCTACTGTAGGAGCAAACACTTTAAGTAAAAATTATGAAGGTTTATCTACTGATGATACTACATTATACGGTTATATAGAAGGTAAAAGATATACTATTAATACATCTACAGGTGCAGCTACTGCTGGTAAAAGTATTACAATTAACTCAAGTACAGGTACTTGGAACTATACTGCACAAGGTGCGGGTATAGTTAATATAGCAACTCTAACTACAAACGATACAAATCCTGGATCGTATCTAGATAAAGTTATTAGTGTTACTAACTTTGCAGGATGTTATACAGTAACAACAGCTGGATCTGGTAGTGCTGTAATAGGTACTATCTTATCTCATTCTGATGATTGTGGTTCATGTTCTAGTATTGAATCTGATAATTATTGTAAATTATTAGTAAGTTGTTGTGATTCAGGTTATAAAGGATTAGGATTTACAAGAGAGATAGTTGGAACTAGTGATGATCCAACATGTTCAGTAGGTAGTTATTATGAGATAACAGCTAATGCTCAGAGTAATGATCAGTTAAATAGATGTGTAGAAGTACAATCTTCAGACGATTCATTATACATAATAGGAGAAGCTGCAGGATTTAAAGTAGATTTAACTACAGGATCATTAGATGAAACTTTACTTACAGGTGGAAGTGATATAGCTTTTAATAAGCATGGAGTAGGATTTACACCTGTTGGTAATAATCTTTATTATACAATACCAGTTAATGGTAGTATACAAGCTAGTAATAGTACACCTATTTATATACCACAATCAACTACTGTTAGTTTTAATTATTCAGACGAGCTTATTACAGGGGGTGTTATTAGTGGTGTAACTCAAGTATCTAGGAATACTATAAATAAAAAAGGAGTATTAACTACTGTAAATACATTAACAAATACTACTGTTCAATTAACAGGAGACCTTGCAGTAGATAAAATTACAGGTGAATATTATTGTATTGGTGATAGTTCACCTACAGCTACACCTGTGTATAATGATTTATTTAAATTAGATCCTTCTACTTTAACTCATACAGTTATTGCTGATTTAACATCGACATTATCTTTGAGTGCACACCAGACTGTTAAAGCTATAGAGATTGTTAAAGATTCTTGTTATGTACTTGTCTGGAATTCTAGTAGTTTTGCTATTACTCTTTATAGAATAAATAAAGATACGGGAGCTTTAATTTCTACATTACCTATTATAAAAGCAGATGGTGGTACAGAATTTAGAAACCCTCCTAGTGGATTAGGTTATAATAATCCATGTATGTATTGGGATACAGGTGCTTTTAAGTTGGCAAATTATTCAAGTTGTTCTACATGCTTTGCTTCTCCTACAAGTAAAAACTGTTGTTTTGAATTAGTAGATTGTGAAACAGGTGCGAGTACTATTACTAGTACAGATGTATCTGCTTATTTAGGACAAATAATAGTTACTGATAATCCAGGTAAATGTTATACAGTATACTCATATGATAACTCAATTACATGTACAGGAGCTGTAGTTAATGTTACTAAAAGTTATCCTACATGTAGTGAATGTACACCGGTACAAACTACATGCTATCGTTTATTAAAATGCGATGATCCTACATCTGATCCTAAATATACTACAGAAGCTTTGACTTCATTGATTAGAAATAAAGTAGGTAAAACTGTAAGGTTAGAAGGAGAAAACTTTTGTCGTAATGTAGACAATCAAGGTAATGCAGTTAATTTAAATTCTGCTACTACTCAAGTAATTAAATCAACTAAACGTTCATGTACTGAATGTAATTTTTATTTAAAATTAAAACAATGCGGAGCTCCGAATATTGTAAGGTATGTTGATTATACTAGTAGTACATCATTGCATGGTCATATAGGAACAGGGGCAGTTAAGATCCAAGATCTTGGTAAAGGAGAAAATGGTCATTGTTGGCAAATAGATTCTACTATTTATGGTCCTACTACGGCATTAAGGCCTACAGCTCAGTTAGTTTTATCTGCATCAGATTGTACAATATGTAATGCACAAAACAATGAAGCGTTTGCTCCAGCTTTTATAAAAATAAATGGTTGTTGTTCTGATTTAAATCCAACAGGTAATTATGGATCAGAAGAATATTATACTACAGATCCAGCTTTAGTTAGTGCTGTTCTATCAGGAGATTTAATTTTCTGGGGTGACCTTACAGATCCTTATGGAAATCTACTTCAATCACGATGTTTTAAAATAGAAATGTCTCCTTCTCCAGTAGCAACTAATTTATTATCACAAGTACAAATTGATGGAACTAGTAGTGATGCTGGTAAATGTGAGGCTTGTGATCCTTTATATATATCAGGGTGTGAAGCTCAAGTTTCTGATAACGTCACTATGATGTTAAGTTGTAATGTTGATAAGCCAATTCATATATTTAATACTGCATTAGATTCTTATGATAATGATGCTAATAGAGTATATAATTTTAATCAAGTAGATCTTGTAACAGGGTGCTATAAAAAATGTATTACAGCAGATTATGTACATGGAGTTAATTGGTTGTGGGGATCAGCCGCTTACCTTACATGGGAAAGTAATTTAGGTTATCCTACTGCAAACGCAGGAGTGTCTGCTGCTAATATGGGTACACTAGATGCAGATTTAAATAATAATGATTTCTTTACTAAATTTGGGAGTACAGTACACAGTGCTCATGAGGATGTTCAAATAGGTACTAAACAATATAGCAGAGGAAGCCTTATGTTTTATTCTGACGGTCACTTTGTGTATAACTCTTCTCACCAATCAATGGCAGGTAGTTTTGTGGGTGCAAGTCAATTATTAAATGGAGGAGTCTCTCCACAACAACAGCAATTTGCTTCTCAACAATGTATAACAGTTCCAAAACCAGATAGTGATAGATTTGCGGGTAGTACAACGTATAAACAATATTATTTAATATACCAAAAACCTTTAACTATGCGCCCTCAATATGCTGTTATAAATATGGATACAGCTGATGGATTGGGAGAAATAATTTCTTATAACCAAGATTTACCTTATCTTCCTGGTTCTACTCAGTTGTCTACTGAAAGATTAACAGTAACATCAAGACCTGCAATAGCAGATAGTGATGACGATTCTTATTGGGTTCTTGACGTAATACCATATGAAGCTCCAACAGGATGGGGTATTGGTTTTGCACCTATAGGTAAAATACGTGCATGGAAAATAACTTCTAGTGGTATAGACGCACCTATACTAAGTAATATGATCGGTTCTGTGGGTGGTAGTTTTCCCGGTAAAATAGAAGGTACTAATTTAACTGAATGGGCTCGTATTAAAGTTTCTCCTACTAATAGTCACGTGGCTATTACAGGAAATAACTCTGGAATAGGATGGACTCAATTATATACTTTCGACGAAAGTACTGGAGCATGTGTTGGTATTTGGCAAGAAACGGTTGCTGGAGGATTTACTACTTGTGGGACAGCAGTAGAAAATGTAGAAGGAGGGTTTATGCCATATACTCATGGAGTTGAATTTGGTGATAATGCTTTATTTACTTATAGATCTGGTATGTCATATTGTAACGCTTTTCAATGTAATGAATATAATAACGGTGTTGGTGAAATGACTTGGATTAATAATGGAACTATTAATGAACCAGATTGGGTAAGTACAACTAATACTAATACCTTTTTAGCAGGAGGACCAACTACTACTAAAGCTATTTTATCGTGGGTTAATTTAGATACTTTGGCAGAAGGACAACAAACTCAAGATATAGATACTCATTTACCTGATACTCTATTAGGAACTAATATTTTTAGAGTATCTAACCCTTCTACAAGATTACAATTTTGTGGGATCATCGAAAATCAACAAACACCTCAATTATGTTCTGGTGGATATTTTGAAGCACCTAATGAAATAAAACCTGCAATGCAAGCTAGTATTGTAACTGATTTACATAGAGGTCCTGATGGTGCTTTATATGCAGGACTTGTATTAGGTAATTCTTCAGGTAGTGTTTCAAACGCAATAAACTGGAGAGAAACTTTTTTAGGGATAGGAGATGCTACTCCTAGTTATGATCTTACTTTCCAAGGAAATGTTGTACCTTTTGGTGCAGACAATAATTGGGACCCTCAATTAGAAGGTACTAGCTCACAAAGAATAGCTCGTACTCAGTGTATAAGAAAATTTAATATTACTAATATAGATAGTAATGATGGAAATGGGTATGTGTTACCTTCAGGACCTAACATTGATGTAGTTAGATCTGCAGTTCTTCCTAATAATAGTACAATAGATTTTGGATTTCCTCAATTTGTAAAACGTAAATGTTTTGCAGTTGAGTCTGAAGCTATGGCAGTTACAGTTGCAAATGCTAACTTTAATTGTACTCAGGCTAATACTAATGGTAATTGTATAAATCAACCACCAGAGCCTGATGTATTTAAAATAATTAATTGTGGCCAAAGCGCTATAGGATGCGCGAGTGTAAATGATTGTCAAGATTTTACACCGGGTACAGCAGTACAACTTGATGGAGAAAGTCAAAGATTTGGAATGACTGAATATCTAAATCAGGATATATGGGATGCAATTCAACAATTAGCTTCAGGACCTCAAGCTGTATATATGACTTACAGTTTTCCAAGAGAAGGTAGTATAACTCCTAGCAGTTATTATGCTGGCGGTTGTGTAGCCCAGTCACCTGGAGGAGGTGATTTTGCTGGTGGTCAGTTTACTATACCTAAACATGAAAGTGGTCCTACTACAACTAATGCTCAAGGTAATAGTAGTAATAATACTATCTATGATAAAACTTATACGATAACAGAAGCTCAATTTAGAGCAGAGGTAGGTAAAGCTTTTGATATGGTTACACAATTATTTGAAAGTACTTTTAGTCCTCAAAATGGTTATCCTAATCAATTAATTTTACGATTTACAGATCTTGGAAAAGAAACAGGTACAGATTCAGCTTTGCCAACTTCTGATTTAGAAAACTGGAGTACAAGTGCTCCAATAGGTTTTACAACTACAACGGGTGCTTCAGGTGTTGGAGATTTTAGAATATGGATGGGAAGAAGATCTGATTGGTGTTATAATACTGGTGGTAATCCAGGAGGATTTCAAACTAGTGGATGTACTGGATGTAATTATACAGGATCAGCTAGCGGTGCTTTAGCTTGGGCTACTGGACCTAGTATGTTTAATACTACTGCAGGTTATAATGGAGATTCTGGTAACTATAATACAGACCCATCTTTAGCATTTAGAACAAGCGGAAGTCAAAATATAATATTTGACGTTAATGAAAATTGGAGAAAGACTACTGATACACAAGTAGCTAATAGTCTTGAAATATTAAGAGTAGGTATCCATGAGATATTACATTCATTTGGATTTCACCATGCTTACGAATCTATGGCTTTACAACCTAATTGTCAAGGAACAACAGGTGCTGGAACAACATCAGGTAGTTTTATAAACCAAGGAGGTTTTAGCTGTCCTGAAAATGGTATCTTTAATGCTGGGTGTGCTGAAGACGGTTTAAGCTATGGAGACCCAAATGCAATAATGGCTCCTACTGCAAATAGTACTAGCTTTACAACTATTTATGCTCCAGGAACGGATACTGCTTATGATGCAACCGCTTGTTATATGAGTGGTGGTTCTGCAGCTGCAATCCAAGATAGAACAATGGTTTGTCAGATTTATGGATTTGGAATAGGAAACGCTCCATCTACTTTTTGTGAACCTTTTGATTGTCCTCTTTGTGTGTCTCAATTTTATTATTCTGATGATGAATTATTTTGGCAATATGTTGGACAAGCTGGAAACAATACTTCTTTTACATGGAACCCAGGAACTGGATTATCATGTTGGTATGCAGAACTTGCTGATCAATTACCAGCAGGAGATTCGTTAACTACAATAACTCCTGTTACAGGTTATATAGATTGTGAAGCTTGTAATGTACAATTTCAAGATCCTAGATGGAGATTAGTTTTATGTGATGAGTGTCCAGAGAATATTGGAAATGGAGCACCTGGTGAAATTATTACATCTACTAATATGGATGTTCATTGTACACCTGGAGCTGTTGACGATGATCCTTCAACCTCAGATGTACTTGAATTAGTAGGATATATAGGATGTTATAAAGTTGATTGTGAATACGATCCTTATTTAGATTATCAAACTGTTGCAATACCAGTAGTTGTATCACAAATACAAGAAAATTGTGATACATGTTGTACTGCAACTGTTACACAATGTTATACAGTAACACAATGTGCTGATACAAATCCAATAAGTTTTGTAATGATGGGAGACTCATATTGGGGAGGTATTACTAATTTAGGAGATTATGTATTTAAGTTTGTACAATTACCTGCTGACGTTTTAGCTTTAGGTTTAACAAATGATGATTGCTTTACTGTAGCTTATTGTGGAGCATGTAATGAAACAACTTGCAATCCTATAATAGGGCCAGGTCTTTTAAGTGTAGCTGAATCATGGCCAGGTTGTTATAGTTGTTTATATGAAAATCCGAGTCAAGAATGTTTTAAATTAGTTTGTTGTGATAGTAGTGGAGATCAATTAATTAATGTTTTACCAAATGCAGATTTAAATAGTGCATTTGCTACAGGATCAGTTGTACAAATAGATCAATACCCAGACAGTCAAGGTAACCCTAGATGTTGGACTATTGAAACTCAAGATATATGTAATCCAGAAATAGCAGTAACAGTAATAAATACATATGTTAATTGTGGATTTTGTAATACAACAGTATTTACTGCGGGTTGTACAGACCCTTCAGCATTAAATTATTGTCCGGGATGTACTACATGTCTATCAAATTTAGGTGTACTAAATTATTGTTGTATATATGAAGGATGTCCTTTATCTTGTCAAGACCCAACTGCTACAAATTATAATCCTAATAATACATGTGATTGTAGTGGAGTAGAAGGTGGAAGTGATACTTCATGTTGTAGTTATCCTGCAATAGTTATTCCACCAGAAGGTGTTGAAGTAACTTTTGAAAAAGATTGTGTTAATTGTTTAGACTGGACAACTGTAGATAAAGTATTTGCAAATGCTGCAGAATTATGTGGATCTTGTTTTCCTCCTTTAGGATTAACATTAAGAGAATATGATTGTAATGTATCAAATGTAGAAACTGTTATACCTCCTATAACTACTCCTGGCGGATGTACAAATCCAGAAGCATTAAATTATAATGCAGCTGCTGAATGGGATGATGGCTCTTGTTATTATACATCAGCATGTACAGATCCTACTGCATGTAACTTCGATCCTAATGCAGTTCAAAATATACCAAGTGAATGTGTATATGCAGGACAATGTGGATGTCAAGATTTTACAGATTCATGTGTAGGGTGTATGGATATTACAGCATGTAACTATGATGCTGACGCAACAGTAGCTGATAATACATTGTGTGAATATGCATCTTGTTATGGATGTACAGATCCAGAAGCGGAAAATTATTGCGCGGATTGTATAATGTGTCCAGATGCTGCTTGTTGTGCTAATAATGTGCAATCATGTCTTGATAATAGAAATATATATGTATTTTATGATATGACATCTATTATAAGCGGTAGTGGAGAGGAGAAACTTCAAGCATGTATAAATCTTAAAAATTTAGTAGATGCTGCTATGGAACAGATATTAGTTGATAATGCAATAACTAATTTTAGTGGTAATGTTTATCATTTACCTGTAGGTTACCAATGGGGTAGCGCTATAGGTGTCCAATGGAGAAACGGTAGTAGTGATCCAGCAAATTGGATAGTTTATGAAGATACTACTAATACTGGAGATTTTAATTTAAGTGCTTCGTATTATGGAGGAGCATCCAGTGCGGGTGGTTATTTTGAAACAGACTTTACGGGATTTGATAATGTTATAGCACCTGCATCTGATAATGGTATGACTCAGCTTCATGAACCTGCTGCTGAAAGATGGATAAAGTGGATGATGTATCCAATACATGGTAATGCTGCAGCTTTACATCCTAATTTAAGAATACCTTTTGCTAGTGTAAATGCTCTTTATAAAGACACAGGATTAGAGTATACTCCACAAAATGGATATACTACTCAAGCACGTCTTCTTGCTAAATCTTTAAACTCTAATGGTTTAGATCAAAATGGTAATTATATAAATAATTTACCTGGCACACAAGTTAACCCGTTTGGTGATCCTATAGGTGAAGAAGGATTTAGTGATGTATATCATCAATTTGAAGGTGGAGATACTAGTGCTATTTGTCTTATGTTTGTAGATGAATCTCATACTGTGTATATGGAACAAGATTCTCTAACTCAGACCATAGGAACTATGCTTGTTAATGATAATTTATGTGGTCCTGGTGTTATAAGTACTAATCCAGCACCTGTTGGTAATGCGAATTGGTATACTGCAAACCCATCACAATATATGACTATACCTTTAGCTGTTGATCACACTAGATTTACTGAAGTTTGGAATTATGGTTATAATACTGTTGGGGTAGCTCCTATGACTGTTAAACATGCTAATGGACCGATAGGTAGTGGTTACTCAAGTGGTAATTTTAATACTATTGTATTCCCTACTAAACTAACAGGTACTCCTGGAAGTCTTCAGAATCAAATGTTTATTCAACATTTATATGGTACTGTAGGACAAGGAAATCCTTCAAGCGCAGGTATTATTAGCTGTGGAAACTTTATAGATCAACCTTGGCCACAAGCAGTTAGTATGGCTCCTTTTACAGATCCAAATTATTCTAGTCCTTATACAGCATTAGATAATTCTTTAGTAACTAATGCTTTACAGGATAATTCAGTTATTCCTCCTGGTAGATATAGTTCTCAAGGATTTAGTTTAGCTAATTATGGAGTGACTTTTAAGATACCAGCAGCAGGACAAGAACTACTTGAAATAAGTCAAGATGATTTAGCAGACGCAATACTACAAGGATTATTGTGTAATAATGGGGGATAACATTTGGAAAAACAAAATATATATAATATATTTGGAAAATTGAAATAATAATTTAAAAATAAAATAATAATGGCGACTTTATCACAACAATTAGTTTTGACAAGTACTACAACAAGTACTGATGCGTTGAGTATATCAACAACAGACAGTCTTAGTGTAACTGAGCCATCTATAAATGTAGCACGTAAATCGATAGCAACAGGAGGATCAACAACTGTATTAACAGCTGTTTCAGGAAAAATAACGTACTTGTACATGAAAGTAATTAGCGGTGTTACTGCTACTGATACAGTCGAGATTGATATTGCTGGAGCTGGAGTTATGAGAATGGGAATAGGAGAATGTTGTTTTTTACCTTTAAAAGATAACAAACTAGTAGAAGCTCGTGCTTTTGGAAATGCGTGTGTTATAGAATATGGTCAGTGGGCTAAGATAGTTTAATAGAATGTTTAATATAATAGAATAATAATAATGGCAACTTTATCAACAGCCTTAACAATAACAAGTACTACTACTTCAACTGATGCTTTAAGTATTAGTTTAGCAGATACTTTAACTGTAGCTAATCCTATTGTGGATTCTGCTAGAGTAGAAGTTACAACATTAGCTTACACAGAGTTAGTAGCTACTAGTATAAGTACCATTACATATGCATATATAAAGAACTTACATACTTCTAGTATGTTAGATGTGGCTACAGGAGCAGGATCTCCAGTTCTATTTGGAAGTTTAGGACCGGGAGAATTTATGATGTACCCGATAGATGCAAGTAAAGGACTAAAACTAAAAGCTAATACTACTGATATAAAAGTAGAGTATGGTTTATGGACAAAAGGTTAATAGTGTTTAATAATAAAATTTAATAATAATGGCAAAAGCAGATGGTGCAGTACCAAAGATATCGACAAGCGTATCTTTAGGTGCTGAAATAAAAAGAAAATATGCTACAGTAAAAGAAGTAGATCGAATTTTAAGAGACCTACAATTCTTTTACATTATAGCAACAGCAGTTTCTACTACAACTGATTTTGGAGCTCTCAACGTGGGAGATCTAGTTATTCAGATAGGGGATGCAGATAGCGCTAATGATGTACATTACATGACAGTGGCGGCTGCAGGAACTTTACCTGAAGCAGCAGTAGTAAG
>TARA_R110002012_G_scaffold263145_1_pt1 | contig 28050 bp, 44 predicted proteins | sample TARA_R110002012 | Tara Oceans TARA_R110002012 (sample SAMEA4396515) | marine metagenome | biome: Westerlies Biome; feature: [DCM] deep chlorophyll maximum layer (ENVO:01000326); material: water (ENVO:00002006), including particulate matter (ENVO:01000060) such as... | depth 40 m | reverse complement strand
TTTAGTTGTAGAACTGTTTGTTACTGCAATATGTACCCATTCATTTGAATTAATAGTCCATGAACCAGTTAATTTGTAAGGACTTGAATCTTTGTAGTAAAATTCAAAACTCGATGCTTTTGTTTCTAAACCACTTAATGATTGACCGAATAAGTGTTGCCAACTTGAATCGTCAATGGCATCATATTTAACCCAACCAGATATAGTATATTGAGAAGAAAGTATATCCGAAACAGTTACATTGTCATCACTTCCATCAAATATCATCGGAGTATTAGAGCGTACTAAACTGGATTGGTAGCCATCTTTTTCACCAGTTGCCCAAGTTGCTCCAGATATAGTTCCATGATTCTGACCATCAGTTACATTCTTTAATGATATGTCATCAGCATAGAATGTTACCCCACCAGCACTTTGATCACCTTGAAGAATCTGTATATTAAAACTTGTTCCTACTGCCTTGAATATTTTTTGATAATATGTCCATTCTGCTGGAACCACTATACCATCATTACTTGAGCCAATCCAAAAATTATCGTACCCACTACCACCGCCATCATAAGCCCTTGCATATAGTTTATTTGTGCCATCGCCATATACCCAACCACTAACAAGGTATGATTCTCCAGCAACAACAGTAACGCTTTGAGCCATACCATCATAACTACTATCACCAACAATTTTTCTACTGTATGTACCAGTTCGCACGATTTCTGTACTTCTTTCATTAATTGCTGGAGAAACAACATCTCCCCAATTACTATCAAGTTCCATATCTCCATTTACAACTAATTCAGAACCTACTCTTATTGAACCATCATAGACATAACTACCAGCACCTTCTTGCATTGGTAGGTCTAACTTTAGATTAGATGCAGATACTCCAGTAGGCAATACTGTTTCTGGAGCAGTAAATAATTCTTGTACTTGTGCTTGGGTTAATTCTGAATTAAATATTTTTACATTACTAATCTTACCATTGAAAGGTCGAACTACAGATGAACTTGAGCCATAAGAACCAATTTTTAATTGTTGTAATGATGGTACAGTATTATCAAGCCAAGTAAGGCTGTTTGTTCCTACGCTTAAACCATCTAAATATATTGTTGAATTTGAACTTGTAGATACCACTACAAGATGATGCCACTTCCCAATAGTTATCGCAGTATCAGAAAGCCAAGTTTGGGCACTTCCATCGTGGAAATAATATTGTATTTTATTATTGGTGCTGTCTAACTGAATCCCCCAATAGACCGTATCGTAACCCATTAAAGTATCTCTCTGGTATACTTGAGCACCATTCGTAGCAATAGCATCACATTTAAACCACATTGATACTGTTTTTGGCATATTCCATTCACTACTATTTGGAATATCTACTGCATCATTACTACCATCAAAATCCAATACCCTTCCAGAGTACACCTCGCCATAGTTCAATGGATCTACTACTCCATGTGGTGATGATGTGTAGCCAGTATTGACAGTTGCCCCATTATTAGTACCATTATTGCTTCCGTGCAAATCATTATGAGGATTTGAACTACTACCCAAGTCATACCAAGATACCAGATTAGTCTTTAGGTCTGATGATAAGCCAGAGTATTTCTCTGTAAACATTAACTCTTGTATTTGGGTTTGGGTTAGTGCGGATGAGTGGATAGCGACATTTGCCAATGAACCATCAAAAGCGAAAGAAGTGCTGACATATGCACCTATAATAGTCTTTAAACCACTAAAGTCCATATCAGCATCTGCTGGAAAAGAACCACTTGTTCCTGTACTTACAGAAGAGCCATCCAAATAAATTAAACTTGATGATTCGCCACTTGTATTGTACACACAGGCAAGATGATGCCAAGAAGATGTATCGGAAAAATTGTATTTTCTATACCAATTATATCCATTCAGTCCAAATATTAATCCATGTGATGAATGAGTGGATATAGCAAAATTCCCAACAGATGAACTGAATGAGGATATACTAAACATTCCATCATCGTCATAAGCATCAGCCTTAAACCACATTGAAACTGTTAAATTTCCAGAGTAATTATCGCCCAATGTTGTTCCAAGACCAGTTCCACAATCAATATAATCATTACTACCATCAAACGAAGTAGAACCATCGGCTAATTGAACAGCCATCTTCGGATTTGCTTTATCTTGAATCCTCGGTTTGAATGGTGATTTTCCAGAGTAGGAATCGGTGTTTAATGTAGCACCATTATTCGTTCCATCGTTTGAGCCTTGTTTATCCAATACATCGCCTTGTAAATCATACCAAGATACAAGGTTGGTTAGTTCTGTATCTTTTAATTCGGAGTGGGAACCTCGCCATCGGATACTTTCGATTTCTGAAGAACTCAAACTCCTGTTCCATATACCGACATTTGCTATTTCACCACCCATACTATTAGATGCTGAATAATATGCACCAATAATTGTTTTTTTCCCACTCAAATCAAGGTCTGATGTAGAGGGAAATGAACCAGTTGCAGAACCGACACTAACTCCATCCACATACAATTTTGTAAAGTCTGCTCCTCTTGAATCATAAACTCCAACTATATGATGCCAAGATGATGTATCCGAAAAAGCAACCTCAATTCTTCTACTCCAAACAGTAATAAAAGACAATGTATTATATTTTATTCTAAATGCAAATATTCCTACCCAAGATGCAGGATCAAAACTACCAACTTCAAATGCACCAACATCACCACTTGTATCATTTATTTTCAACCACATAGAAACTGTAAAACTTCCAGCGTAGTTATCTCCTAAAGCATTGCCTAATCCAGTACCACAATCTATATAATCATTACTTCCATCAAAGGATGTACTACCATCTAATAGGAAGTCTGGATCTGTATCTCTAAAGTTAAAAAATGCTTTTATTTCATCCCATGTAAGACCTAGAACATCTTGCCATCTTTTCATCAAAGAGCCACTTGTTCCCCATAGTTTACCAAGTCTAGTATTTAATGAATTACCACCTTCACCATAGGCATAACTCCGCCATAGTGTATTGATAGAATTCCCGGTTGCTCCCTGTTGCTTTAAGAAATCTTTTAAATTATTATTTAAGCTACCACCACTATCGTCATTGTCGTAGTATTCTTTTGCTTTGCTATTTATTGAATCTGCCATATTTCCTCAAAGAGATGGGGAGGAGACCGAAATCCCCTCCCCTATTACCATTAAGATACTTTAGTATGAACCTCTACACCCCAACCATCAATGATCTCTGTAACTCCCCAGAAACCACTTCCGATGATGTTGTCACGAAGGAATGAACCTTCACGATAAACTTCGGTCTTGATTAGTTCTCCAGCGTATCCCATTCCCAATGCACCGGGAACGAAAACTCCACCTTTAACAGCGTTTGATGCAACTGTGAACTCTGGTGATGAATGGATACCAATACCAGCGATCTGCGATACAAATCCTGTCCTAGCACCTTCATCTTGTACACCAGCACCAGCGAACTGGGCCGCTGTTACTAGGTCGTTATGAACTCCATAAGTTCCCCAGATCTGTCTTGGATCTAAAACTGCACTAGGTTGTCCAAGAGCAGAATTTTGCTTTAGACTAGAAAGAGCAGAAAATAGATTATCAACAGATAGAGCCGCATCACTAGCACCAGCAGTATTTGAAAATCCATCCATAAGAGCATTCAACAATGCATCAGCTTTAGCGGCCATTGCATTACCTAACAATGCACCAACATTAGATGCAACATCGTCAGCATTAGACCTCATTGCTTCATCATAGATTGGAACCATCGCTGAATACATATCCAGAGTTGCTGTTTTCTTTTCAGAATCCAGTTGTGTTGATGGTGTTACAGTACCTTCAGCAGTATTTGCTACATCAGCACTAGTTAGTTTGTTACTTCCAGCATTGTATGCAATGAAAGTTATTTGGTCAGCCTTTGGTTCACCTTTTACAGTTACCAATGGCATTGTAACATTCGCTTCCGAGAATTTGATCACTGCTTCTGATTCGATTACTTCAAGTAATCCACCAGCGAAATTCCCTGTATCTCCAGCGGCCATTTTGTATTATCCTTTTTTCCCAAATATAGCATCCCATCGGTCTTGCGAGATGTGAGTGAATGTACTCCTCAAGTCATTACACAAAGGAACCTTCTCTTGTCCAACACATATCCTAAATCCATCTTCATATGGTATTTTTTCACCATTAGATACATAGATATGCTCACCATCTTTTGATACAGCAGATGATACACTTCCAGTATCCATTCCGGTTGTAGGATTACTGTTAATTGAATTTAGATGCAAAGGCTTCTTTGATTTTCGCATAACTTGATTTGTCCAATTTTCCACTCGCAACATCCCGAGCCGCATCTGTCAAGGTACTATAACCTTGATAACCAGATGCAGTTGAGTTGTCTACACTTGGAACATTAGTTTGTTTATTAATTAATTTTGAATGAACTACTTTCATTTGAGAATAATTCATTCCTTTAAAAGCATCTTTCTCATCTTCAGAGAAATCTGCTAACATCTTCTCAATCTCTGCATTATCTCTATCCTTATAGGATTGAAGTTCTGGAGTGACAGAATCATACTTTGCTTTTGTTTCTTCGTACAACATCTTGTATTCATCGTTTTCAGCTAATTGTGATTGTCTGTCCTCTTCCATCTTCTTCTCAAGTTCTGCAACACGAGATTCAGCTTTCTGCAATCGTTCTTTCTTCTGCATAACCTCTCGCAGTAAATCACTATCTTGATTACTAGATGATGATTCATTCTGGCTGTCAGTAGCCACCTCTTGTACATTATCTTGTACTGTTTCTTCGCTCATATCCGAGCCTCCCTTCATTTACCTATTTTAAGGTTGATTGGCTTTTTAACAGCCTCCCTAGCATTCTTCTCGATATGCTTATCAACCTCATTCAAAATAAATCTTTCAATACCTTTCGATACTGGTCTTACATTACTTGTGATTGTTCTACCCATATCATCATTCCATTCAACTTTGGATGCATTCGCACCCGACCAACCAATCACAACATTATCTTTTGTGAATCCTCTGGTTTGTAGATTTCTCATCATATCCCCGGTTAATTGCAAATCAACCTTTGATGAGGTAGATGATTGTCTCTTGAACTTACCAGATGCCTTTCTTGCCTTATAACTTGTCGAATATTGCTGAAACTTCTTACCATTGACATCTTTGCCATCTTTGGTAGTATGCACTCGTATTCGGTCTGCTGTTTCATCTCCAATACCTTTCCAGAATCGCTTGGTGAATGTTGGTATGTCTCTTAATTCTTTAGCCATCTAACTGCTGTTGAGGTGTTAATGGTGTTCTTTTGAATCCACCTTTGTTATCAATAAAATTCTTTGCTTGTTCGGGATCAGTTAGTCTCTTTGATACCGATGTTTCTTTTGCCCATCTATGTCTACAATTAAATCCTCCAGCATCTACAAATGCACCGGGATACTGTGATTTGACCTCATCCATTGTTAGGCTACCAGCAGACATCATATCTAAACATATATCTCTAGTCTTATCGTCTATCGGGCCTTGATATACATAAGTAGCATCTGGTGAATCAAAGGTTGCCATCTCTGCTGTGACATTTCTTTCAAAGGTATTCAATGCAGTATTGGCTAGTGTTTCTGCTTGGTCTGGTCTTAATACATTGCCTAACATACTTTGTGCAATCTCTCTTTCGGTCTTACCGCCTATGATACCTTTCACAGCCTCATCTATAATCTGTTCGCCCATCGTACCAATCTGCTTTCTAAATGTAGCCTCATCCAATCGAACCAATGCTTGTAGTGTTTGCTCTGTTACTTGTCCGGTTGCTTCCATTCCAAGTAGTACACCTTCATACGATGCGATGTATTGATTGAGATCATTCTGCATTCCAATCTTATTAAAAATATAATCATCAACATCAAGCGTGGAAATGAGCGAGATAAACTCTTCCCTTGTTAGTGATCTTTGTAGATCGAGTATATCTTCGACCATTTGTGCTTGAGCCTTCTGCAAGGCTTGAGCGAATTGCTGTGCTATTTGATCTTTATCCACGCTGTAATGCTGATACTAATGGAGATGTAGGTGCTTGTGGCTCCTCTACCTCCGGTTCTAATTCTTCTAATCTTTGCTCTAGTTCTTCATCAGTTATATCTTTGTTGAACTCTCTGTATAATTCTTTCTTATCCATTAAGCCATTATCCAACATGAACTGCAAACGATCCTTCTGTACATTCCATTCTTCTGGATAATCTGATTCAGAGAAATCAACTGCAAAGGATTCATCCAATGCTTTACCAGTATGAACCTCTATGATGTTTCTATCTATCATGTATCTTTCTTCTTCAAAGTCTTGGAACATAGGTATGTCAGATTCTCTTGATTCAAGGTTCTCCATATTTAGAATCTTTAAGGCTTGTCCACTTGGAATCTGGCCTTGTTCACCCCATCGTATAGATAAAGCGTGATTCTGACCAGTAACATTTAATAATTCTTTTACACCACTTATCATCTGGTTGATATTCGAGGGAGGCGAAACGAACGACATGGAACTTCCTTCTGGAAGAGAAATCAAACGATCTACTCCCCACTTTAAATTTGGAACCTCTTGATCTATCCCTGTAATAACAGGAGAACCCATCTGATACCGAGTAGCCAACATTACCTCGGTAAAGGCTATGCTAGAATGAAGTGATGCTACAGTAACATCCATTGCATCGTAGGGAAACATGATACGAGATATAGGGTTGCTTTGATAGGGATTAATCATCTCTGGATTCCCTTGTATCGGATATACTCTACCATTGATATCATAAAGAAAATGCATTCCCGGTTCACCATCCCTTGCCTCACTCCAGAATACAAACTCTCTATCACCTCTTGCATTCTTACCACGCTCATATGAATAGCCATATGGTTCCATCTCACCATCGTAATAATACTCTCGCACATTAGGGAGGATGTGGTATTCAATCTTCTGCTTTCTTTCATTCCATACCGATTTGATATGTATCGTACCTAATAACCAAGCCAACTCACTTGCAATACGAGATGATGAATTAAGATGATGTGTATAGGATAGATATTCTTCTGCTAACTCCCCACCTACAAATCTTTTGGCTGGAGCCTTATACAACATCATCCTCGCTCTTGCGAACCTAGATACAATCTTACCCAACTCAAGAACAGGAATCTGCGATAGGGAAGTACCGGGAAAGTAATCTTGAACATATCTCTTAATATCCCTGTTGTAATAGAAATCAATTCCCATTTGCCTACGCTTATACTCATCCTTTAGTACAATATCTTCAGCGTTCTTGATGCTTTCAAATACTGCCTTGCTCCCCAAGTCTGGTATCGTTATCATGTCATAATATTTCATTTACCACTCCACCGATATGGGAACTCTACTTCTGATGGGCATTAGCTTACTTACTGCATAGCCAAAAGCATCACTAGCATGAGTTTGTTCTGGATCAGATGTTTTATCTATTTGATTATTCCTGTATACATTCATCTGAAGGTCTTTGATTAGATTCTTACAATTATCAACCGATGCTATTCCCTTTCTAAAAACTCTATTAACAGCATTGATTCTATCTTTTACTGGAGGATTAGATCTTCCAGTAACTACTCTAAATCCGTTTTGTCTTAATATGTCGTGGTCACTCCCACTCGTTCCAGATGTTTTTCTTGCTGAACCAGTTGCATCTGGATATATAGTAATCCCCGGATAATCTTTTTTGATTGCTTGTGCAAGGTCGTATGTACCGGCATTCCTTAATCTATATTCTTTGAATGCATGGATACGATTCTTACCATGAGCGAATATTATTGCTGTCAATGCATCAACATTGAAATCACAGCAACCAGCAATCTCCATTCCTGTATAATCAAATTTTTGTATATATTCATTCTTAAAGTCTTGATACACTCGCCCTTGAGTAAGATTTACAAACTCACCATGAACATACGCTCTTATTTGCTCTTCTGAATAGGCCGCCATTAAATTATCTTTATAATCTTGAGGTAGGTGTTCATTGTCTATTGTGCTTCCAACAACAACACCTATATCCATATCGGTCTTATTGGACAGTTCAAATCCCCAATTCAACTGCTCTGGTGTACCAGTTAAGAATATTTCACGATGACTTGATTCGGGATGTCTAACCCTTGCAATCATTTGGTCGAACACTTCCTTCTTTTGAATGAATGGTTCATCTATTCCAGACCAAGCGAGGTTCGGGCCTCTCAAAGAATCTGGATTATCGCCAGAACCAATCCATATCAATCCATTCCAATTCTTAATATGAAACTCATTTCTCATTTGATTATAATTGTAATCCATGCCAGTTCTTCGCATAATATCTTTCAATGTGATAATGATTGTTTTTTGAGATAGAGCGTAGCTTGGTGATATATACATTCCCGGTAGTGGCTGGTTCAAATAACTCAAATAGATACTTCTTAATGCTCCTATGTAAGTCTTTCCACATCCATACCCACCTATAAGAAGTTTGTAAAAAGTATCCAACTCCCACCACTTCTTTTGATGTGAGAGCATCTTCTCTTTTTGTATTTTGAACTTCACTCAACAATGACTTCATCCAATGTGACTTTCGTTTCAATCGTTTCTTTTGCTTTACCTTCGGCTCGATCTGATAGATAGTTCACAGCAGAGATGCTCCCATTCATTGCCATGCTTAATACTCTTCTAACCATTTTCTCTTTCTTTGTAAGACCTGAAACATCCTCTTCATCCCAAACCTTATTAATTATATCTGCTAATGCACCATGCCTACCATTAGGATTAGCATTGTTACCAGCTTTGAATTGTGTATCTGGATTACCACTATGTCCTTTTTTAAACTGACCATTTGACTTCCGATTGTCCTCCGATTGCTTACTCATAATCCACTAATGCCATTACAAGTGCTTTGTTGAGTTTATCAAGCAATTCTTTGACTTTCTCCGAATCAATCTCGTATACATCAAACTCAAGCCTCCAGTTGTGAGTGGTCTTGAGATTCTTAATGCCAACAAGTTCAACATTTAATGTAGTACCTTCTGTTTTCATAAGTTTAGTTGCCCGGACAACAATGTCCAATTCCTGTCTATCGCCTTCAATTTCAATCTATAATCTGTCGTTTTCTTTGCGAGTGAGGCTTGAACACGCCTCTATATATACAAGGATTCCACTACAGAATCCGAGTTTTTTGTTTTATAAGTGATTAATTATATTAAATATGTATATACTACAAAATTTTATAAAGTAAGCAAGGAATAAAAAGAGGAAAGTGTATACTATATATATTCCTCTTTTAAGGTATATGATATAAACATTGGATTTAACATATCATTGTCTATCTCATATAAATCTGATTTAACCTTGATAGCTGTTCCATCTCTTCTGATTCGTATAGAACCTTCTTCATGGAACACTCTACGATTCTTGAATTGCTCTTGTGTTACCCATCCGCACATAGTGAGTATTGAATTGGTCTTGTTTATTGAACAGAATAGGTATATATCTGTATCGTACCCATCTTGAGCCGCTAGAAAGTTATTTGTATATCCTAACCTTACCGGGCCTTTCCTTCCCATTGTCTTAATATCTATTCGTTTTCCTTCAATGCGAATATCGACTCCACCATCAAAGCCATCTTTACCACTAGCCAAAGGTTTATTGTAATAATCACATACAACATTCTGACCAAGTATTCCAGTATACTGTTCTTCTTGATTCCCATCTGCATATCCTCTTTTGCCAAAGTTATATTTTTTAACTTCATTCCATGATTTGAGTTTTATCCAATGCTTGATTGGAATATCTATCATAGTTCAAAATCCATATCAAGAAGTTTATTCATTGCCCGGTCGTAATAGGTCTCTACCGAGTATGCTTTGATTCCATAATTATCTGCAATTTGCTGGAAGTCTCTTATCCCTAGATCAAAGTAAGCATCAAATATTTCATTTTCTCTTTTACTGAACTTATGTACTGACCTTCTACCAATGATAAAAGCTATCATCTCTTTCTTTTTTATCTCTCTCTCTGACTTTTGTCTTTCATACTCATCTTCTGATTTTCCGCACATCTCACAGGGTTTGGTATGTGGTTGCATTTTATTCCTTTATTTTATCAATTAACTCTGTAATAATTAAAAACGTCATTCCCATAGCAAGTACCCAGAAGAATACTCCGATACCCAGTATAAGTACATTTGCTACCCATTCAGCTATATCAAACATGATCATGATATAACCTCATCATAGACATCCATCATTAACTTCTTTAACTCATCTATCTTTTGATTGATGTACCATCTTTGCAAGTAATGATATGCAATGATTGATACGATTACGATTGTTACAATGAACACATCAAATGCATTCTCTTGTAGTGACTCTATCCAGTATTTCATATTACTCCCCTTATGTTAAAATTTTGCCTCACTTGGTGCCAACCAATTCATAACAATCTCTACCTTTCGGATCATCGAGCATTGCTGTCATCCTCTTTTGTTAAAACTTCTTTTAAAAACAATTCATCAAAAAGAGGCGTTTGTGAGGCAATTATGGTACCATCCTATAATCATTTTGCAATCTATTTGAATTCCTACGATCTCGAATACTTGCTGTTTTGCAATTACCACATCTTAATATTGGATACTTGTATGCTGTTGTCATATGTACTGCTGATGTTGTTTCTAAATCAGTTGATGTACATACTGGGCAAACATTATCATCTAATAATATTCCGAGGTTAGGATGGTTTCTTATAAATGGTCTTACTTCTAAATATAACTGCTCTAATCCAATCACATCATGCTTGTTGTATTCCATCATCTTATCTAATGCCTCTGGAATACCAGATTCACAATCTTCCCATAATTTGTGATTAGTTTCCAACTTGTTTTGCAGTTTAAAGTATTTAGTTAAAAAGTCTTGCTTGTAAGATGGTGCAAAAAACGCTCTTCTACTTACTGTTAATGTATCAATGATTTTAAATGGTGTTGGAGGCCCAAATCCTTGCGATTTAAATCTCCAGTTTAATTTTCTCAAATCAAATCTTTCTACATTATGACCAATTACTATTTCTGCTTGGTCTAGTAGTTCCCATATAGATTTAAGTATTCTTCTATCATCTCTTTCAAAAGCCTCTTCAGTTGTTACGATGTCACCCTGTACATTTTTATCATATAACCACTTGGCGGCCCATGATAAACAATATTGATGCTTTGTAATTTGATGATGCTGGATATATTGCTTATAAGTTCCCCAGCCTACAAAATGATAAAAACTAGTTTCTATATCCATTAAAAGTATCTTTGGAAAATCGCTGTACTCCTCTTCAAATCTAGCTTTGAACTGCTTTTTACATTCTTTACATACATATCTTTGTGCAGTTGGTCTGTGCTTTGTGTATGAAAATCCTTTCTTTGCTATTACTCCACTTCCGCAATGTGGGCATACCATTATTTACCTCCGCATCTTTTACATATTGCAACTTTCTTACCCCAACTTGGAAAGTCTTGATAATACAGTATATTGCTACCGGTTCTTTTATCTTTGCTCATATAAACTCTATCTCTGTTATACTCCCAACATTGTTTGCACTTATTACAGAATTTAATAACCCTATCAGCATTTCTTGCATCTGCTCTACCTACTTTCTCATCCCTCTTTGGTAGTATACTTTTTTCTTTATCTGCCCATTGCCAAACTTTCATATATCTTCTCCATGTTCTTTTTTTCTTGAGTATTATCAATCTTTGGATTCTCTGGTAACATCTCAACACCACAACAATCACTAGATTGCCTTAATTGATATTCATTGGGTAGCAATTTATTACCACATTTCATACACCACGCCTTATACAATCCAGATGGTGTTTTTTGAAATACTTGCTTTGATGGCTTTTCCTTTGCCGGTTTCAAATCTTCCAACTCATCATTCCAACATTCTTGATTCAACCAAGTGGTAGGATGTTTGACATATGCCTTATCTCGCCCGGCCCATAATTTCTTTTGTTCTTTCAATGCAGATATTATGGTATCATGATCAGTTTTTTTCATAGCAGACCTATATGCACTTTCTGCTTTAGGTCTTGATAATTTCTTATCATACAAATCCCAAAACTCTTCAAATTGATGTATATATATATTCTTTATATTCTTAACATTCTTGTTTAGTGTTCGCTTGTTGTTCACTTGTTGTTCAATTACTTGTTCACTTTGTTGGTACTCACCCCAGTTAAGTATTGATATTAAGCGACATCGGGGATTTGTTTGTTGTTCGATTTGTTGTTCGATTTTGAAGGTTTTTAAAATTCGTTGTATTTTGCTTTCATTGATTTTGAGTTGCTTTGATATGACCTTTCTGCCAGTAATCAACTGACCGGGTTGCAATGTAATTCTTTCACCTTCTATGATGGCATCGTATTCTTTATGAGTAGCATTCAATAGTAGATACATCCATACAGCCAGATGATCAGTAGACTTCATTACTACCGGATTATCCAATATCTTGCGATGCAGTTTTATATATCCATTATTCATCAAATAGAACCTTCATTTTATCTGCAACTACTTCGATTACTTTAACAGTAACAGCATTTCCCATTTGCTTATATCTTTGTGTATCACTTATTTCTACGACTTTTCCATCGAACTCTCCATATGCATTCCAATAGTCAGGGAACCCTTGTAGTCTACAACATTCTACAGGTGTCAAACGCCTAATTTGTGTTTTTTCTTTAACCATTGTTGTCTTGCCATGATTTTCTCGCACAGTAGGTGCAATTCCTTCTGTTGAATGCACATTATGACACTCATGCCCATCTTTTCCTTTTAAGTTGCCAATTATCTCAATCTTCTTGGGTTGTATTGTATACTGTTGCATACCTGTATCTAATGTCTGTGCCTCACCCTTACCTACTCTACCTCTCCTAGTCTTACTGTTAGGTACAGAAAAATTGATTGAATCACCAACCTCTGCTTCTGCATATCCTTTCTTCGTGGCTTCTGGAATCTGATACAACCTAGTTTTCGCACCTCTGCCACCACCACCAGATTTTAATGTGCATGATATACCATCAATATCATAAACCTTACCAGAATCTCCTTCATTGACCTTTCCAATTTGTTTCAATTTATTTTCTTTTTTATTTATAACATAGTTTGATTCTCTTCTACTTCCTTCCCCGGTGGTAATTGCTCCACAAAATTCGGTCTTTGATTTTGACCGGGTATTATTTCTGTTATAAATTTTATCATCTTTTCCGATAGGAAATACTTTTGATCCACCTCTGTCTCCAAGATATCCGACAAAGAATATTCTCTCTCTGTTTTGTGGGATTCCGAAGTTGCGAGTATTAAGCATTTCGATTTCAATGGTATAATCAAGGTTGGTAAAAACTTCATAGATTCTAGCAAATGTGGCGTAATTGTCATGGCTATATAAGCCTTTAACATTTTCGAGTAAAAAATAGGGGATTGGGTTTCCTTTGTCTCTGTAATAAGATAAAATCCTTGCGATTTCAAAAAATAAAGTACCTCTGGTGTCATTAATATCTCGTTTTCCTGCAATGCTGAAACTCTGGCAAGGAAATCCTCCACAAATGATGTCAATGTTATCTGGTAAATCTCTTTCTGGTCGAATAGTTGTAATGTCACCTAATTCCTCCGATTTTGGAAACCTATGTTTATAAACTGCACTTGCATACTTATCTATCTCACTAAATCCCACCCAATCAAACTGATATCCAGCTTGTTCAAACCCTTTATGAAATCCACCAACTCCACTAAATAAATCAAGCATTTTCATTTTCTAGCATCAATTTTAATTCATTATAAAAATCATCATTTAACATTTGGGATCGCTTTACAATTATATTTCTTCTCTTGGTTAGTTCCCTAAATTTATCCGGGCCTAATCTTTCACGAATAAAATCCAAATGATCTGATGGGTTACTACCCAGATGGCGATGGCATCCATAACATAGAGCCACCGCATTATCGGGATCAAAGCGAACAGAGTATCGACCTCTGCCATAATAATGCGAACAATGCAACCCCATACGCTTATTTGGCTCCTCTGGGTTGTAATACTTACTACATCTTTGGCAAGTCCACTTATCTCTGGTTCTAATATAATCAGAGAAAACCTTATCGTACTTTGTTCGCTTGATCGCTCCCATTAGAATGGCAAATCGCTTTTTCGACCATTCATTACATAATCAACCCAATCTTCCACCTCTGCCATTGTTTCCTCGGTTAGTTCCTTGCCCTGACTATATGCCTCAAGAGCAAATCCATGTCTAACCTTCCCGGCCGCTATGGCATCCCAATCTGGCTTATCTGTAGCATCTTTCGTTAATGTCGTACCTTTTGTTGGCTCAACATTATATACGCTTTTATCACCGAGATCTACATGGGTTATCTTAACAGTATCACCCTTTTTGTAGTTCACTAATTGCTCATTAGCTTTCTCTGATGCAAAAAATGACTTTTCAGAACCATTATGATTTACACCATAGAGATACCATTCACCATTTGCATTGGTTCCTGTTTTTGGTTGGTCAAAAGATAAAGTAACTACCTCACTATTACCTTTTGGGATTACTAGTTTATCATTCATTATAATACGCTCCTTATTAGTTGAAATATAACATTTAAACATAATGCCCAGACCAATACCATACCATACTTTTCAATATAGTACATCATCGTTCCAAGCCATAACTCTAGTTTATCAATCATTATAGACTCCATTATTAAAATTCTCAATAAAGCGATCTGTTATATCATCTTTATTGTATACATCTTCTACATAAAAAATTTGAGGGAGACGATCTTTGACTTTGCGAAGTTCCTGTCGGATATCTGTTGCAAGTGAAAATGGAGAATCACCGGCACAACAAACCATCCTGAATGATACCTCTCCCTCATAAAGTATTTCTGCATGATACCTCATATTATGAGGCACATAGTTAATCACAGATTCCGGGTTGTTCTGTCTCTGTGATGGCATATTCTTTTTTAACATCTTTCAAATCCTCCAATAGTTCTTTAGCATCTATATTCTTTTGGTCATCTGCACATATCTTTGTAAATACATCAATCATCTCCAACAGCAACCAATACTCCTTCTTGCTAACATGAATGCGAATGTAATCTTTCATCTTCTTTCTCCATATCTGTCATACAGGTGTTGCAAAAATATGTTTTATCAGACTCACATCCCATACAAGTTTTATTGATTTTAGAATCCCTTTCAACCAATCTATCCATCTCATCCCCGGTGTATCTAATTAAATACTCTATTTTGTCTGACAATGCCTTTAATTCGCCCAGAATCTCCTCTTTTCCTACATCATCGAGGTTGAGTTCAGTATGCTGATAAAACGATTGAATTTGAGCATATACATTCTTGAGAGCCACAGTTTCCTGTGACTCCCAACTCATACCACTAATTAACATTCTAGTTTTATTATCTTGCATCTTACTTACCCCCTTCCATTATTTTTTAGTGAATCATATTGCTTACGAGCTATCATAGAAAAAAGCGTTTTTGCACTAGCTTTTTCAATTTTTAATAACCTTATGTATTCATCTATCATATCTTGAGAATTACCTAATTTTATGTCATATGTTTTTTTGAATTTCATCTTACTTACCTCCTTTAATTGCTCTTCCACAATTATCAAAAGTGTAACCCAATTGCTCTAATTTTAATTTAAAGTTGCAATATTGATGAAAACGAAAATGGTTTGGAATTTTAAAAGCAAAACCATCTGCTCTGCAATCATTGTGGTTATTTACAAAATCAACTAATTCATCGATAGTACCCTTATGTGTATTATCGCTTGATAGGCTTATTATTGTATGTATCATTTTCTCATCCTTTTGTGATACAGAGGGAGCGAATTGGGATGAGACAATTTCGCCCTGATGGGCTGATGCTCCCTCTATTGTATCAAAATGTTTGTTATTTAATTGTCTCATCGTTGTAAGTATAAACAAAAACAATGAGATGTCAAAGAAAAAAAGCCGATAAATTAATACCGGCTTTGTAGACAGGAATTATGAGAGTTGTTCTCTCAAGGTGAAGGATGCAGAATATCTTTCAAATGCTACTTCAGCAAATTGAATTGGGGAATCCAATCTCACATAGTGAAATGGCCCAGTAGTTCCATCCTCCGAATAGATGAATTTTTTATAAGATTGAACAGATTGCTCAAATGATTGTAGGTTATTTTTAAAGGTTTGTGATATGTTGCTAAAATTCAATGAGAATGTGGATTTAGAACTATGTTTCTTTGTAGCGTATTCCACTCCACCTATGGAAGTTTGTACCTCTGAACCGAATATCTCTGTTTCACCAATCCCTACATCTGGTTGCACCTCAAATGCTAATTTGCTTCCTACAATGAATTCAGTAAGGTTTGCAACATCTCCACTTGTAGATGCTAAATGCCAATCAGTTGTAGATGCAGAAGTAAATTCCTTAACACTCCAACCAGCAGAAAAATCTGATGTAATATCTATTGCAGAACCAAAAGTATTTGTTGCTACTAATTTATATAATGAGATGTTATCTGTTTCTGATGCACTAAAATATAAGGCAACAAAATTAAGAGCAGTAGATACTGGGAATGTAATCTTTAAAGCATCGGCATTATTAAAATCTGTAACTGCTGATGATATAGATTGATCTACTAACCGGGATTCGTTGGTCATACTTGCAGAATCACTCCAGCCAGTACCAGAATATGTACCATCGTTAATGGTTGCCTCTAACAATCCACCTGAATCATAATATAATGTTTTTGCCATTTAAGCCTCGTGTACTGTGACTCCAAGAGAGCCTAGTTTTCTAGTTATATTTGTTACGATAAAATCTTTACCACTAAAAGAGCTACCAAATGCATTGGTTCCTACGTCTCCAAATGCTACAAAATCACCTATATCTATATTGTAAAAAGATTGATTAGTAACTGAAAATGATATAATTAACTTTTGAGAAAATATGTTATCAAAATAGGTATAGTAATCATCATTAACATTGCCGGTTGATGGTGTAGCGGCTGGAGCAGATACCAAAGCATTAAGCCTTACAGTTCTCTTGTTTTCATTACTCCCTATATTATAGGCTGTAACATTAGATGAGTTTGTTGCCTCTACTTTACTTACATATCCTTTATTGCTTACAGGATGTTTTTCATATTCAATATCCATTGATGTAACTACATCTTCAAATGATGTTAGTTGTATATTCAAATCAATAATATCATTCTTTGTGAGTGTATGGTCTGTTGTAATTGAATCTGGTATATATACATAGGTGTAATCGCCTTGAGCATTGTACCTTCCAATGAATCCACCATTCTGCTGTAATTCAGTTAAGCAACTATTTAACTGCTTTGGTTCAGTTATCCAGTATCTTAATGCCCAATCTTTAACAACAGATATATTTGTACCACTATCCCAATTTACAGGATCATAAGCAGAGCCATATGGTATATCGTTACCATCTTTAAAGTTTCCGAATCTTTGCATTAAGTCTCTATGGGCAAATACAATCTTTGTAATTAATGCATCGCCTCCCCAAGAACTAACATCTTTCAAGCCATTAGCACCACAATACAATTCATCTATATCATCCAACACCTTATATGAGTTTGATTTCTTATCTTGATCAGAGTAATCTAGTTTTGATTTCACTTCAATCACTACATCAGCCAATCTTAAATATCCACCAAGTGTACCATCTAGTGAACCAGATTGTTGTACTGCTTTCATCTTTAGTTTTATTTCTTCACCCCAACCACTACTGCTAGAATTAAATTCACTATCGCTATCATTTTGATTAGTAAAGTATGCAAAAGATGATGTGCTTAATGTACCTCCAGATGTTTGATTAAAAGTTGTTGTAGGTGTTTCATTCGTAATAGAATAGTAACCAAGTATATCAGATGCTCCAAAAGATTCATCTATTAACTGGATTCTAATTTCACCACTACCAGATGATGATGATAATGAAACTGAACCAGCAAAAATCAAATGAATGCTAATTGTGTCTGCAACTCCTGTTAATTGAGGCATCTTGAATTTTATAGTAGCATTATCATCTGCTGTGAAATTGCCTTGAATAAGGCATTGTGTATAGGATGAGGTATCCACATAGTCACCATTAAAAGCATTATCATTTTCAGACCAAACAAAATTAGTTGATGTTCCTGAATCTGTCCTTTCTAATAGCTTTACAAATTGACCTTTTAATAATGATTGATGATGTCTAACTGCATACCCACTTCCAAATGTTTCATTCCCGGCATCAGTAGATGACATTGTACTAGCATGGTTTGCAATAGGTATAAATGAATCAACTGATTTCTCATAGAAATGAGGATATGCATTTTGATTAATAGACCTTAATCCAGTAAGTGAGAAAATAGTATCACCTCTTCTTTGCTCTACAGGCATGGGATATAATGTTTTTCTTTTTCTGAACTCATCAATTCCAGCACTACTACCAAAAGACAATGCAACACTTTGAGAATTGCTTTGACTTGCATTCGCTGTATAGTCACCATAAGCGATTGGAAAGTAATTATTTTTATCTGTTTTGATTTGTGGTACTTCAATACCTTTGAATGGATCATGTGAAACTATCTCTAGGGTTATACGATCTTGATTATGACTAAAATTAATTAGCCTACCAGAATATACTTGTAATGAATTATGGATATATGGATTATCATTTAACTGAATGAATACTTTACAAATGCGATTTATATACTTTCTAGTTCCGCCAAAGATTTCTTCACTAAATGGCTTTCCATTGTATGTAAAATTTGCTATTTCTAAAGATATATTAGATGTTTTACTTGTAGAATCTTTTAATGATATTGATTCTCTTACGCTAGGTTGAGATAATATTGCACCATAACTCACTCTATCATCAATGGTAGTATCTGCAAATGATATAGGAGTAAAACTATTATTAAAAAATCTTTCTGGTTCATGTAAGGCCGCTGGTGATGTTGTAAGACCATCCAATGACCTTTGAACTGTCAATGTATCAGATGATATACTTGTTACCTTTATTAATTCGCCTGTGGTAAGTATTTGATTACCGATTTGGTTCATACGATAATAATTACCAGCAGTAAATAAAGAACCATCCTTTACATCAATATCTGTTTCTGTTGTACTTACATCCTCATCAAGTTGGCTTTCTGTGCCAACCATATCAAAAGAATCATCGTATCCTAAACAGAATATCCAATTCTCATTGGTTGATGACCTCTGAAATCCACTATGCCCACTTGGGAATGTTAGGCTCAAGAATACCTCACAGCTTTTTGGATTTCTGGAACCAATGTATCCCTAACAAATTCTCTAGTACCTAATACATTACCTTGTAGATTTATCGTAAGTCCTTGAGGCCCATTAATATTCGGAGATGATAATGGTGTTACTTGTACTCTTTCTCTTCCACCGGGATTGTCACCTACCATAATCATTTGTGGCCCAGAAGTAACAAAATCTCCACCTTCAGCAAATTGTGCAAGGTTTCTATCTATAATTCCCGAAACAGCAAGACCAGCACCAGCCGCCGCTACAATGTTAAATGGGAATGGAACAGTTTTAAAAACAGATGAAATATAACCAGCAACAGCTTCCATCGTTTCTGCTCTTACTATTGCTTTCATAGTATCTTTTGCTGATTTTTGAGATAGAGCCGCAGATTTCATATCTAATATCATTTGCTCTTTTTTTTGATTTTGAGCTGCCTTGCTCAATTCAAATGACTCTTCCATTAGGTCATTCATTATACCCATATCAATTATGACATCATCTAACATTTCAGCATCATGTGATGCTATCGGAACGAATGGAGTTTCAACCATTGGTAAAGCTGTCGTTTTAAATAATTCTAGTGCTTTAGTATATCCTATTAAGGCTTGACTTGCTTGGTGACTTGCCTCTGTTGCTGGATTAAATGCCCTTCCTTGTAAGAAAAAATTTCCCTTTAATTCATTTGCTTGTTCACCTAAACTTCTTAACTGCTCTTGCATTGGTTTGGTTGTATCAACTGTGATACCCAATTCTTCAGAGAATTCCTTTATAACACTTTCAGCCTCTTCTGTTCTTTGAGCAAAATTGGCTAATATTTCATCACTCTCATCAACACCATCAAGGAACTCAATAAAATCAACAGTATTTTCTGCAAATGATTGCATTGCTCTTGCAATTTTAACTACTGCCGGAGATAGCAGTTGTCCTATTGCCTCACCAGCATCACCTACTGCATTTTCCATTTGCATTAGTGTACCAGTTAGAGTATTAGCTTGTACATTTGCCTGTCCTTCAAATAACTCACCAAGAATCTTAACAGCATCCCCAGATTTCATTTGTTCAGCAGTTAAACCTCTTAATTGTGGTACTAATTCACCTAACTCACCAGCCAATCCAGAGAATGTTTTTGCTGTATTTCTTACTGCTGATTCTAATGATATCCCGGTTGCAGATGCTAGATCCATTGCAACTGGAATAATGTTTTTTATTTGATCTTCTGAAAATTCAAGAGATGCTAAAAATGCTTGTTGTTGAATGATAGCCTCATCGCCAAATGTCGAAACTTTTTGCAATGCACTTGCTTGATCTAGTAATGCTTTAGAATTACCACCTAAAGCAAAAGTAAGTTTTTTCTCTGCTTCTTCTTGTACACCAGCCAGTTCAATCGTCTTACTAAATCCAGCTATTAAACCCTTTGCTCCAAAATAGGCGGCCGATGCTATACCAACAGCCTTTCCCATTTTAGATATAGCACCATTTAATCCAGATAGTTCTTCTTTGCTCTTTTTAGCACCTTTGGTACTTATGTCTATATTAACTTTTTGAGTTGCCATTTTTCTCTGCTTTATGTTTTAATGCTATTGCCATTTCATTCTTTATGATACTAAACATTGATAATTTGAGAGCATCAGTATCATCAAGAGTTGTACCCAAAGGAATATGGTAATCTGTGATATAATGATATTCATTTATCAATGTATAATACTTATCATCAATGATATAATGAGGATTGGCAAATAAGGGAAGTAAATAATATAATTGCTGACCGATACTATACTTATGATCTGATTTTGCAATTTCATGTACTTCTTCCCAAATGTCATTTATTGTATTAAAGTCTTTAACCTTTTTCGAGATAGGGGATTGAGCCGAATAAGGGAGCGTATATTGGTCATGTGGTTGAATGTCAAACACCCAACACCAGACCGCAAAACTCAATCCCCATCTACTTTTTTTGATTCATCAGATAGTTCCAGATACTCCATCATGGCTTTAGTTAAAATTTTAAGTTCAGAATCATAATCGTATTCTTTTAATCCAGATTCAGGATCAGAAAATGCTATTTCAGCTACGCTACCCAAAAGAGAATTAAACTCTTTTTGCTTAACATTATCAACACCATTACGATATACATCATGGAACTCGCCTTTTAACTCAAGTTTCTGTTTGTATTTAATATCTCGAACTATCAATTCAAGATCATCAACTTCTATTTTCATGTTACGCTCCCTATTAATTAGCAACCTATTTCAATCAACTCTGTACTTGAACCCTCACCAGCACCCAATGCTTTAACTGAAACATCTAACATCATCAAATTTGCCTCATTGAATGAAACATCTGTGATAACGCTACTTGCTATTTTGAAACCAAAATAATCATCTACAATAGATGCTTGATGATTCATCAATGTTGCACCTTGTGATGCTCCAGTTGTCTGGTTGTTGAATGTCTCAAATAGTCCTGTAAAATTATCATCATATAGAACTGTGAAGGATGCTGATGCACTAGCCTCCCCGGCTCTTGTTGCTTGTTCAAATCCTGTTGATGTTAATCCTACGAATTGAACATCATTAACAAGTTCCAAACTGAAAGATGATAATACAGATTCAGCAATTCCAGCTATTGACCTATGAGTACCAGTTGCCCAAGCACTCATAAAATAGTTGGTTTGTGATATGGCTGTATCAGTTGTGATGGATGTGTTGGTTAGGTCAGCAACAAGCGATCCCGTTTTTATGGTAGCAGAGAATTTTATTCTTCCACCTTCAGTATTCGCATCGCCATTCAATGTTAGATTGGTACAAAAACAATCCTTAAAGGCTAGGTCTTTACCAGATGCCGGGGATTTGTACACAACACTTAATAACTGCTGTCCAGTTTGATTTGTAGTTGCTGATGTTAGTGTACTGGTTGATATATTACTTGCCATTGCATATGGAGATGATGCATCCCCGGTTAGGTTTGAAAGTAATAGATCAAGTCCAGCAGTTGTTGCTGTTCCAGATATGCTTATTTCTTTGATTGAGCCTTTGATGTCTTGAAAGAAATCAGTTGCTTGTAGAACTCTTGAACCAGAACGAACATCCATGACTTGAGTAACACCCAGAGAAGGTGTACCAATCGAATCCACATCTAATGCGATATATGGATTGTCTGGTGAGCCACTACTATTCGGATTAAGTGTTCCCCAATCATCTTGCTCTGCAACAAGAAACTGAAACTCTTTAGGATCAAAAGCATTTCCAGCTATTGCCATTATTTATCTCCTTTGGGTTTTTTTACTTTACTGATCAATTCTTTTGCTGATGGATGTATTTTATCCACTTCAACACTTTTACCAGAATTGATTTCATCTATTAAACTTTGGTCATACCCACTCTCTCTAAAACAGAGACCTATGGGAACTTTCAACTTTCTATCTTTTAATTTTATCTTCATGATGCCTCGAATATGGTTACTGTTAAATTAATGTTTGCTCTAAACTTTGCTTCTTCTTCATCTTTTTCATAAGATATTGATTCTACTCTACCACCGAAATAATCTGTTCCATCTTTTGCATTGTTATCTGGTGCAAATAATCTCTTAATATGTTCAGCAATGTTTGATACTTGTTTAAAATGCTTGGCATTTATCATACCACCAACATTTAATTCATACTCAAGTAATATACCTACATCTCTTTGCTGTCCATTTGCGAATATCTCAACTAGAGTATCCTCAACCGGGATGATTACAATACTAGATGCACCTTGATGCTTATCCATTACGATTGGAATCTTTAATTCATTGCCCAATGTTTTGCGAAGATTACTAATCACCTTATCATAAATATTATTTGTGTAATTAATGGGCATTATAATCTTCCGACAAATCCATATTTAACCGGTTGAACTCTTGTGCTTATTTCTGGATTACACTCTAACTCCCATTCATCATTTGTAGTGTACAATCCTTCAGAGAATAGTATTTCCATTCCATTTGATGCGATATCCCAATTCCCGGTAACAGTCTCACCATCAACACTTTTAACTATTTTTAGACCACTACTATCACCAGTATATACATCATAAGTAATTGAACTTGCTGAACCATAGGTAAGGGTTGCACCATTTGTAATCTTTATCTTTAACCTATCCCAAGCAAATGGTTTGCCTCTGACATCAAGCACTCTTCCTGTTGTGTTGGCATTCAAACTTATTTCCCTAATGATACCAGCATTCTTTTCAGATGATTCATCTTGTTCTAGTATATATTGACCAGAGCGAACCTTATCTAAATCTCCAGTACCTTCATCATTAGTTACTCTAGCTTTTAATTCATTGGCCTTGTTTATATCGTAAGGTGCAATCATATAATAACAAGCAAGAGTAGCTGTATTTAAAACGATTATCTCCGGAAACGAGTTACCCATTGCTGAATCTTTCTGCTTATAGATTGGCACTCCAACCATTGACCTTACCATATCACTCGCTCTTTTAATGCTATTTGATACATGGGTTGCAAAGTCAGCACCACTCTCTACAATAGAACTATTAAGCGTATTGGCACTCCCACCATTTTGATATAGTTCTAATAGGTCAGTAGCACTATTGTATTTGTATTCATTATCTGCATTAGGTGTATCGGTTACAACTGTCATCTCTTGCCCATCTACATATAACTGGTCTACTGTTCCAGAATCATATAGATAAAATAGATGAGATGTACCAGATGCAACCCAATTTGAGTTTAATATTCTTTTGCTGTCGTATTGGTCTATCTCTGGAACGATAAAGCGTAAATCGTCAGCCTCGCAGTATTGAAATTCACTCATGCTCTAAAATCTCCATAGTTTATATCCAGAATTTCAAATTCGGCATTCTGGAGCCTGTTAATTATCTCTGCAACTTTGTTAATCGTCTTACCATCGGCATTGATTAAATCGTATATTTTAATTTCTTTAGCAATTCTAATGGATTCATCAACATTCTTAAATGGTTGTTCATGTGCATAATCATTGTTCATCGCTTTCTCCAATTTAGTTTTCATCTTCTTTTTCGTGGCTTATATGGACATTTATTCATATTACTGATATAATTATTATTCTTTGCAATGCCACATCTTAATTCATCTTTTGTTTTACCACAGAATGCACATTTCTTATCTTTAATTGGACAATACAAAAACATTAATCAAGTACCTCAAAGTGAACAAGATCATCAAATCCATTATCTTTTGTTGTTCTTTGTTCCTTTCCACTCATTACATCCTTATCAAGACTTGGTGAACTCCAATCTCCTCCCCAGCGTACATTGACTCCCATTTGAGTTGCTATGCCCAGAATAAAACCTCCTAACATATGAAAGTCATCTCGTGCATCCCAATCTATTGGATAAGGTGAAAGGTCTACTGCTTTGCCTTGTGTATGTTTACTATACTTGGCTTTACTTAAACCTTGAGCAACCAACTCATCTTGTCTTTCTTGGCTTCTCAATCCTTCGATGATTGTTATATCGTAATATTTAACAACCTCATTCAAGACATTTACAAGCCTAGAATCAACACCTTTCAATCTATGTCTACTTCTTTTACCAAATTTCGGCATTATCCAAGTCTCCTTATTACAGATTCTGCCCATGCTCTACCGGGATTGCCTCCCCATAGATCCCAAGCGATAGCGGCTCTACTGTTATTATCGTTCCTCCTGTTCCTTCTTTCGGCTGGTGTATCATGTCTTGCAAAGAAAGATGTTATTCTTCTAATGGTTTCCATAGGGATATTTTGACCATTGGAAAGAGACCTTGCCCTTGCAACACCGACACTTGTACCACCTCTTCTTGATGGAGGTAATTCCCTACGCCTTTCTAACGCTCTACGAGCCTTATTTTGGACACTTTGAGGAGGAACTGGCACTTACTTACGTCTCTTTGATTTTGTCATTTTTTTACGCTTTTTTGGTCTACCAACTTTTGAATATGTTCCTTTCCCTTTTGGCATTAGAGACCTAGCTTTTTACCAAAGAAACCAACCACAAGATTCCATAAGGCCTCTATAATCTTGGCTTCTGTTTTTTCTGTAAAGATTGGAATATCAATATCATCATTTACTTCTTTGATGAAGTCTTGCTTTGCCTCTTCAGATAGAATATCCTTAAATAATGCTTTTACTAAACTCATGTTATTTGCCCTTTTTTATGTTTATTGTAAGTAAGATGATAGATAGCAAAGCTACTACTATCTGCATCATCTCATGTATTTCTGTTAATCCTATGAAGTAGTTAGAAAAACTAATGGCCGCTATTTTTAAACTATCCATTAATGTTTTCCATTTATTCGGCTCAAAGAGCCTTCGATTCTTGATACTTGATTGTCTAAATCATTTATTTCTTTGGTCATTGCATCAAATTTCCTATCAAGTTTATCATCCGATTGTCCCCATCTTGAAATTAACTTTAAGATCATCCCTTCTATGTTTTCTATTGTCTCACTCTGACCTTTGTTCTCAACCTTTAAATTCTCTAATGATTCTTGTTGTGCTTCATTTTTTTTTGACATTGAAACAACTAAATAAATAAACATTAATGCAACACATAATACCATCCCACCTTCTTGATATGCAGAAATCAAATCCATTAATCACCCTTCCTTAATACTTTATCGAGTAGACTCTTGTTCATTTCTGTGAGCCTTTGCTCTCTTTCGTTTTCCAATGGTTCCATCCTTTCATCTAGTGCTTGTTCAAATTCAATCAATGATTCTTTAATGTGTTCTATATCTTTTTTATTATTATCAATATTTGCATTCAATGTGTACCACGCCCCGGTAATAGTAAATACAAAGAATAATATTTGTACTGCCCATTTAACTGATATATGTATTTGCAATTCATCATTTAAAGGTTTACTCATGTTCTACATCTTCAAACTGATGATGTAACCAACACCAATTAGACCTCGTATATACTCTTCCATGATAATAGTGAATAACAGAATCAGCACCCATTAGTTCGATAAAAACTGTATTTTGAACAGTATCCTGTGGAGTAAGAACAACACCTCCTACGCTCCACCCCTGACCGCATCCCAAGAAACTTGTAAGCAACACCAATGCCATAACTCGTACTACTGTTCTCATCACTCATCTTCTGCCCATTTGGATGATCCTGCAATGTACTCCTTGACCTCTTCATTTGTATAAACTGAAAACCCACTTAAAGCATCTATTGCTTTTAGTTCTGCCAATGTACCATCTGACTTGATGCACAATTCACTTTCATCTACTGACACTCTTGGTGCGAAGTACAATGGATGCCTTTCTAACATATCTGATATTTTTGCTGAATGGTCTGTGGTTTCATCTACTTCTGATGTCATATACTTATACTCTACTTCTTCAGTTGGTGTACCATTCTCCATACAATGCTCATCTATCTTTTCAAGTAATTCTGCTTTAGTACCACTTCCAGATATACTGTGTTTATCCATAAATGCCTGTATTTCAGACTTTAAATCATCATCGGTAGGTAGAGTCACATAGACATCTTTTTTGCCTGTTTTCTCTACTTCCTTATAGGTATACGTTTTCCAATCATACCTTGTCGTGATTTGTTTTGCCTTTGCAGTATCTGTGTTAGGCATAATGATATAATGAGTGTATTGTCCTTCCATAATTAGTTCCTATTGATGGGCTGATTTGCCATTGTTGTAATTCTTGGTTATTTCTGATGCTGATAATTCTTTTGAGTAAATGCGAGGTTCATCAATTAATCCTTTGGCATAATCAGAGTCATCTCTACCTATATGCACATCTGCACTACCATTTACCATTGAAACATATGTACCAGCATCAGATAATGTTGTTGCTACATTACTACCATTTATATATAGTTTTATACCAGCGTTTGCAGAAGTACCACCAACGCCATTGTAAGTAGCACAAACGTGAATCCATTGACCTTCATAAGATGTTATTGCTGTATTATACATAGCAATCTCAACAGTATCTGCTACATCTTCATCGTAGAGTATTAATCTTAATTTATCATCGCTATTAACTTCCATTACATATTCCGCATTGGTGTTGTATATGCCTTTTGCAAAAATTTTAAACTTTGTTGCATCATCCATTTTAATCCACGCTTCTAAACTAAATGGCTTATCATCTACGCCATCACCAAAACTCAATACCTCTGAATCTTGAATATTGATATACTCACTTCCAAATACCCTCATACCATTACTAATTGAGGTTGTATCTGATAGCAAGAATCCTTGTGAATCTCTGCCTGATGTACTTCCTTCTGGGATGACTATGCTTACTGGTGAGCCAGATGCAGTACCATTGTTTGAGTTTGTACTTCTATCTGTCCAAGTAGTAATCCCATCATTACGCCAGTATCCTACAAGGTTACCTGAATTATCGTAGTTACCAGAATCAGATGTAGGTAGTAAAGGTGTACCAGAGTTATAAAGTGCAGTTACTGCATCGGCATCAAGACCAACATCCCATACTGCTACTTCATTAATAATACCACCCACATATTCACCAGTATTAAGATTCCCAATGTAGAAAGTTCCAGTGGGATTATAACTGCTTGAATCAGAAACAGTAGCCTTTTGAACTCCATTCAGATAAACTGATTTAGTTGTAGAACTGTTTGTTACTGCAATATGTACCCATTCATTTG
>TARA_R110002012_G_scaffold3517_3_pt1 | contig 28057 bp, 30 predicted proteins | sample TARA_R110002012 | Tara Oceans TARA_R110002012 (sample SAMEA4396515) | marine metagenome | biome: Westerlies Biome; feature: [DCM] deep chlorophyll maximum layer (ENVO:01000326); material: water (ENVO:00002006), including particulate matter (ENVO:01000060) such as... | depth 40 m | reverse complement strand
GGCCCTCACGGACCACGCTCATGGTGTATTTGTTCTTTTCTTTCATGGATACATTATACCACCACCCCAAGCCAAATGCAAGCACAAAACAAAAGAAATTTCGGCTGTAACCTATTGCCCTGTAGACATTTAGGAGGATTTCCCGGCCTCCCTTATTTGGGAAACGCAAACCTTTTATTGAATTTTGTGACATTTTTGATCCAATGCTTATTCAGCCCAGTAGGATCATTTTTCACTCCAATGGGGCAGTAAATACCGCCAAGGTATGTGATGAAATCACCCTTAGCACCTGCCTTGTGCCACCTATCAAAGTTTTTTTGGACAGTAGCGGCACACCAACCAGCCTGATTTCTATAACCAGGCTTGCATCTCTTGTGAATGATCCCATACTGATAGGTCTTACCATTCTCAGCATACCTAATAGCAGCCACGATAGGAGCAAGCTCACGCACACACTCAGGGCGCACGTTGACCGCTATGGCATCATCGAACATAGCAGCACACTTAGCACCATCTTTGAGCCGTATGGCCTCAGAGGGGGCCTGAGCGAACACCGTACCACCAATGACCACCATAGCCAATAGGAGCCAGAGGGCATAGCCCAAGAGAGTAGAGAAGACGATTGTGATTGTTTCTTTCATGTGAATCATTATACTATATTATCGACCAGATAGCAAGGAAAACTTTAGAGAAATCTGAGATTACTCAGCAGCAGTCCCCCAACGGTCAAGGTAGCTCTGAGGGATAGGCAGAGCAGTATGCCCACAATCAGCAGCGTAGCGATCATAATCGAGAGCCACCTTTTGAGCAGCACCCCTAGGGGTATCACTCTGGACACACACCGAGTTGCCAAAGGGCTCAACGCTAACGCTGAAGCCCCAACGCTTCTTGGTGGTGGAGATGTAGAGATCACCCACCTTGAGGAAGGGGACCTGAGTGATGCCAGAGACAGCACCCTTGGGAGAGGAGACGAGACCCTTACGGGCGACAGTGATGTTTTGAATATTGTTCATGTGTATCATTATACTAGGTGAGAGTGAGAATGTCAAGAGGAAAATGAGAAAACTTCGAATGCTTGTCTAGCACCATCAAAGCAGCAGAGGTTTTCTTTTTCTTCATGGATACATTATACCACGACCTTGGACCAATTGCAAGCACTAAATAAATAAACTTTCTGCGCTAAGTGCTTGTGGCGTAGACACTTAGGAAAAGCCGCCGGACGATTCGACGCCGTAGGAGTCCCGTTTCCTTCCCCGAAGCTCCATATACACTCATGTCTTAAAGAGATAGGTCTAAAAAAAATTTTAAAAAATTTCAAATTATTCCAAGGGACTCCTATAAATAGTTTAGGAGGTTTTTCATATGAAAGATTTAATGAAGCACTTACCTCTTACTCTTTCTGTTCTCACTTTTGTTTTAGTTGGTCTGATGTGGTTTGACGTTGCTCCTAAGGGCGACTGCAAATGCTCCGATATGCGAGGTCGCATGACCCAAGGAATGATGCAAAAGAAGAAAGCCTGGGGTTCCAAAGGGGACACTGGGAGAATGAGAAGAGAAGAAGGTAGAGAAGGTAAGAGAGGTCCTAAGAAAGAGGCCGAATAATATAAGAACCCGTGGTCTAATAACTGCGGGTTCTTTTTTTTATTTCTTTCTCTTCCTTGGGAACCCTAAATACATAGTAGGCGACATTCTTAGGGAGAAATAACATGGCTGATAAACCAATGGTAGATAATAAAGGATATATTGATGTAAACTCTGCCCTTAAGCTCAAGGAAGCAGAAGGTCGAGTGGAAGTAGAAAAACTTAACGCAGAATCTGATGCTAAGTTTAGAGAATTACTCATACGAGAGAGTGCTAAAGAAACTGCTGCAAAGCACCTAGCAAAGTTTGCTGGGTTTTATTTAACTTTCCTTGTAATCGCCTTCATTTTTTCAATCAAGTTTATTCCCAGTGAAAGTATCGCTGTGGTGGCTGGATTAATTACTTTGGTCGTAACTAATCTCTCAACCATATTAAAGGGAATTGTTGAAAACGGGGAACACAAGGACGAAGAAAGTCCTACACACAATAAAGGAAGATAGAAATGAATCCAATCTGGGCACTATTCTTTAAAGATAAAATTAAAACACCCTTTTCAGTTTATAAAATGAGCTTTGCAGAGCTTATCTTCTTTTTCTCCCTAATGGGCGCAGCAGGTTACGGTGCATGGAAAGGGCTGGAGTGGATTGTAAACTTTGAAACCCAGGATACCTCTGTGTTAGATACGACTACGGTGTAGTCTATGGTTTTTGGTACAGGTACAAGCAGGGACGAAGATCCCCCGACAACAATTAATCCATTTATCTGCTTGAGTATAGTGGATGATGAGTGGAAGTTTAAAATTACCCCTCCTGCATCTGCTCCGACTGCTTTTGGTCAAACAGGACAAAGACAAGATGCTGCATCTTTAGGGGAAGAGCCTAAGTATAAGATGGAGCTTAAGCTTAAACGAAAATTGAGGTGTCGTTGTATAAGTGTTCTAGCTGGTAATGAGAATAGTTATGATAATGATGATTTAGAGCTTGACCCCAGCGATGTAAGTAAAGACTGTGATTCAGAAGGGTTTAGAACCATGCGGGATTTGACAACACGATTTGTGGGATATTGTGGAGAAGCTGAGAGAGGCTTTTACGGATTGGAAAAAGCACAATTGCCTTGCAAATGTAATAGAGAGGTTGAATGCGAGTGGGTTACAGAAGATCTCTATGATACTTTTGTAAATGTTACAGGTGGTAAATTAGTGGGTAATTCTAACAGTGAAAATAGGGATGATGTGACTGTAGGTAATCTAGCAAAGAACTGTGCTTGTATGGGTGCAAGAAGCCCCATAACCAGTGGTGATACGATTCTAGGATACGAAAATACTCTGATTCTAACTAAGTCTGGGGGATGTTTTGATTGTGTGATGGATCAACTCTCTTGTGAGCATGGAAGTGAGGGCGCGGGGAATATTGCAATGGTAATGACTCAGTTATTAAAAGACAACCAACTGTATGACAGTGCTTTGGATGGAGTTTTATGTATGATACGGGACTGTGATGCAGGTGGACCACAGGCATTTTGTCCTCCACTAAATGGATTTGAGGTGGTGGGATAATGGTCTTTGGAGATAATAACGGTAATAGTACCACCACAACAGGTACGAACGGGGATGATGATAAGGATGATGATTATGGTATCACTGAGGAATGCTGGCTTGATTCAAAGCATGAGATAAACTACAGAGTGGTGCCCCCTGAAGATGGTCCTGGTTTAAGAAAATCAGCAGACCAACGATGGAAAATGGAGTTACAGTATACAGGAACATTTAATTGTAGATGTGCCGAGTCTATTAAATCATTAGTAGATCAAGGAGAGTTTAACCCCGATTGTGATATAAACAAGGATAATGTCTCTCCTGCAACTTCTGATGGTTTCCGAAAGATTACTTTTTACCAAACTAAGCATTGTGGACCTTGTGGCAGCGACCCTGCCTCTAGCCCGGATGTTAGTTTTTATCTATCCCACATGAAATGTAAGTGTAAGAACTTTGTAGTTCAGTGCAATTATGTGTGTGAAGATCTAATGGCTGCGTTGGGTAATTCGGTTGGAGGAGGAGCAGGTACTAAGCCCCCTTCTAGTTACCACGTAGCTAAGAGATTATCTGAAGAATGTGGTTGTACTTATAAAGATTACCCTCAGGGTTGTCCAAACCCCTCCGTAGGGAACTGCGAGTACCGTGATGTCGATATGCCTCCTGGGTCGCACTGTGCTGAGTGTATATTGGGTAAGTTATTATCTGATAGTGTTGATACGGGAGCTATTGCCCTCATTATTGAATCTTTAAATATTAATTCCTTTATATGTCGCAACGACTTCATCAAGGTCCTCTGTCATAGTATTTGTCACAAACCAAAATGTCCCGAGGATCCCGAATCGTATTGTCCCGACTTTAGTATGATCGGATTTGAAAAACTAGATTGAAAAATAAAGGTTATACGAATAAGGACCCCCGTTTTCGTAAAAAAGCTAATCAGCTTAAGAAGAAGATAAAAAACATCTTCCGCAAAGAAAATAAGAGGAAGTAAAAAATTTCGCGGCTCTATCGAGCCGAAAGCATCTATATATTGTAGGAGAATATCACTATGCCAACACCCGCACCTATTTCACCAATTGCTAACCCTTCCATCCCCCCTGTAAATCCAGGGGCTGAGTCCCTTACGGCTTCGGGGGGAAATCCCCAAGATTGGTACGTTCACACACAAACTGTAGATATGATGTATCTACGCCACAATCAATATAATAGTGCTACTAGCTCTACTATCTCTGCTCCTGTGGCTCAATCTAATTACTTAGAAGTGGCTTACACTGTTACCACTAGTGATGAGATCTGGGAAGATACCACCTTCTCAGGTGAGTTGTGGCAAAACCAGCTTCTCGAACTAAACACAGCCGTAGGTGTAAGCGGAGGGTTTGGAGTATGCGGGACTGTAAACACTAGTGCAGCAGGATATGTCCGTAGACCCGCTCGTAAAAACTCTGCGGGTGAGATCTTAGATCCTACTGGGCACTGCACTAAAACAGGTACAGTGACTATTGATCAAATGCCTGGAGCGTATAATCCAAGTTTCGACACCTCAGCCCAACTAAATTCCAACATGATGCAAATGGTAAATGCTTTACCCTCTCAATGTGAAACATTTATTACTTCCTTAGTTGATCTATAATAAATAAATAGGAGTTAATTATGAAATTTACCGAACGAGTTATAAGTATTTTAGAAAAGATGGGAAACCAAGAAGGCGGGACCAACGCCAAGATTACCCAAGGACCCGAGGATGAAAGTGATAACGAGGCTGAGGCTGAGTTAGACGATGAAGACACCTTAGGCGAAAAAAAGGACTGGATCAACAAAGCTGCTGACTCCATTGAGGACCGAGGCACTGAAGGCAAATGCACTCCTATTACTAAGCCTGGATGCACAGGTAAGGCAAAAGCTTTAGCTAAGACTTTTAAGAAGATTGGCAAAAAGCGTGATGCAGAGATTGTATCTAAGAAGGAAAAAGCAGCTAAGAAGTAGTGAGATGGAACCTATCGACCAGCTACGGTTCTCCAAAAGATTAAAAAATCCTAAAGGTGAAACTACTCTTTTTACAGAAGCTGCTTCTTTTATTCAACTTCCTCAGCCTCCTGCCAACTCCAGTTTAGAAACAGGAAAAGATCTTCTATTCATACAAGGGTCTACTTTTTTACGAACTCCTGGGCTAGAGCAAAGTATAAAAAAGCATGATAAAGATCCTTCGTATGCCATTAAAAAATATCTAGACTTGTTTGGTTTGGAGTATGATGAGCGTTATATTGGTAAGGTTTTAGAAGAGTCCGCCGTTCTGGTAAAAGAACAGAAGAACAAATTCAATCGGCCTCGTCCAATTCAAATAGCTCCCTACTACTCGGTCGAACTGCCCGTGGTAAAGAGCAAAACAAATAAAACCCCATCTTACCCCAGTGGTCACTCTACACAATCTCGTCTTATTGCGGAAATTTATGCAAAGAAGTACCCTGAACACGCCAAAAATTTATATAAAGCAGCAGATGAATGCGGGTTAGGACGTATTTCGGCTGGGTTTCACTTCAAAAGTGACCATAAGGCTGGAGTATATCTTGGGAAGCGTCTATTTAAGGCGTTGAAGTCCCCCCAGTCCCAAAAACCTATGAAATACGATAGAGTTTTGAAATTTTAAACTACGATAGGAGGTAGGTTATGTTATTTAAAAGATTTATGATTCCACGAACCGCTCATTGCAGCAACGGCTGCTGACATCCTCACACATCTTTAAGGGCAATCGCCCATAAAACACTGTAGATAGAAAAGCAGGTTGTTAGACTTAGAAATCCGTCTAATACGGGACAAGCGGTTAGGCTTTGCCAAGTTACGCTAAGAAAAATGCCTACCCAAAACCCTAAACACATGGGGCATCGGAATAGGTCACCAAAAAACGTACTTTTTTGAGAGGTCCACACTCTAAATGAGTTGAAAATTTTTCCGTGGGTAATCGAGATTGTGATTCCAAAAGAAATTAGAATCCAAAGTAAAAAATCTAGTGTTGTTAACGTAGTCATAATGCTATAGGTAGTTTAGTGTGAGCGATAAATGCTTCTCTGTTTTCGTGCCAGGAGTCTCTTCCAACTAATTCTCCGTTGGAGTGATGAATTAAATCCACTGGGACGGTATAATTTTTAAGTCCAGCCAAGTGAGCCTTCACGGTATAGTGAATATCATAGAAATCCCAAAGCCCTTTGAAATATGTAGGTTTGTCTAAGCCTATTTTGGTCCAAACTTCTTTTCGAGCAGCTAGAAACAAACCATCTAAGGCTACTACTCTTCCATGAGGTCCATAGCTCGTAGGGGTTATCATCAACTGTCCGTTTGTTGGGGATAGGTTAGGCTGCCCATTACTGATGTGCTTAACGAGCCCCCTGTGGTATCCCGCAGCCCACCGTTCTTGTTTCCACCATATGGCGTCTTGCCCTAAGAGAGTGGTCCCTGCCGCGCCTAGAATGCCCGTGTCGGGCTGCACACACGGTGCGAGGGCCCTAACAAAAGAAATTTTATCATTAAGAATTTGAATATCATCGTGACAAAAAATGATAATATCTTCATCATTCCCGTTACAGGCTTCTAAACCTTTTCTGTATGCTTCAAAAATGGAAGATTGTTGAGCTAAGATTTTTACTGTGATCCCAAAACTACATAAGGTATCTACTAATGCCCTTGTCATGGGGGGAAGATCTCTATCTCTAGTACATATAATGGCGAAGATGTGCATGGTCTATAATAGACAGGACTAAACTTTTATGACACAAGAACAATTATTAAATGAATTTAAACGATGTAAAGAAGACCCTGTATATTTTATATCTAAGTATATCAAAGTCACCCATCCTGTACGAGGCTTAGTACCGTTTAAGCTATACCCTTTTCAGAAAGATATCCTGACAGCTTTAGAGGAAAATAGATTTAACATTTTGAGGAAGTTTAGACAAGCGGGGTGTACCACAATTTCAGCAGCGTACTCTTTATGGATGGCAGTGTTTGAAAAACACAAATCTATAGTTATTCTTTCTAAAGGAGATTCCGAATCAACTGAAGTTTTGGATAGGATTAAAATTATGTATGAAGAGCTTCCTGCTTTTCTCCGCCCTAAAATTTTAGAGGATAACAAACACACTCTTAAGCTGGCGACTGGCTCGGTTATTAAATCTAGACCCTCAGGTAAGCAGTCGGGACGTTCTTTGGCGGGGTCTTTTTTGATTATTGACGAAGCTGCGTTTATTGAACATATTGAAACTATCTGGGCTGCTATCTACCCGATTATTTCTACGGGAGGCCGAGCGTTTGTTCTGTCCACGGTGAATGGGGTGGGCAATTGGTATCACACTGCGTATAAAGATGCGGAAGCAGGTAAGAATTCCTTTAATTGTATTGATATTAACTGGGAGCAGCACCCAGAGTATAAACGCTCCGAGGGGTTTGACCACTTATATGAAGAGATGGAGGAAAAGGGTCTGAACGTAGATCATTGGGAAAAGACTACCAAGGCTAACATGCCCTTTAAACAGTGGCTACAAGAGTATGAGTGTGAGTTTTTAGGAACGGGGGAAACCTTTATTGAGGGTTCTTTACTTAAGAGAGTTCTTGATGGGGTGAATCCTGAGTTTATTCGCAAGTATAACAATAAAATGCGTGTGTGGGAAGGACCAGAACCTCAATATGAATACATAATAGGTGTAGATGTCGCTATGGGGAGAGATCGAGATTATTCCGCTTTTCACATCATCAATACTTACACTGGGGAGCAGGTAGCTGAATTTTATTCTAATAAAACCCCCATTAACGAGTTTGCTAAGATTATTACCACTGAGGCAAACCTCTATAATAATGCGGTAGTGATTATCGAACGAAATACAATTGGAAATAACTTAATTGATTGGATGTTTAATGTCTACGAATATGATAATCTCTGGATGGATGAGCGAAGTGATTTCGGACTCCAGGTTACCTTAAAGAATAGGGAAGAAATTTTGAATAGATTAGAGGAATATATTAGAAATAATAACATTAAAATTAACTCAAAAAGAACAGCCGATGAACTTCTAACTTTTATTATAACGGAAGGAGGACGCATTGAGGCCGATAAAGGAAAAAATGATGATCTAATTATGAGTCTTGGAGTGTCCGTAAGTTTACTACATACATTAGTAGACAATAACCCATTAGAAGCATCACAAAATGAACACAGGGTGCAAAAACCCCTAGAGGCCCTCTCTCATAAAGTGCAGACTGTTGCGGGTGATTGGACTGAGGAAGAAATACAATGGCTGATGAAGTAAAAAATAACGAAAAAATAAATGAAGATGCTATTGGTCCCACTTCTTTTGCGGAAGCAGGGCCTGATACACGATTTGGGCCTTATTTTTATCCTAGTGGGCGCTTAGGACAGTTTTTAGCTCGATTTTTTGCAACTAAAGCTGCTCCCTTTATTGCCCGACAGGCAGATGATGGCCCAACTCCTCAGGCTACTTTAGCAGGAGACACGGTTCAGAACGCTGATGTAGTCACCCCTGATGTACTACCCGCTATGGGCACCATGAGTCGCAGGGCTCTTATCCTGCCTGACTTAGAGCGCACCCGTAGAGAGCGGTATCTACGCTTTGAAGAGATGGATAACTATCCTGAGATTGGAGTAGCTTTTGATATATATGCGGATGATTCTACACAGAAAAACTTAAAAAATCAAAGATGGTCTATTCAGAGCAGTAATCAAGCTGTGGTAGAAGAGATTGAAACTTTGTTCAAGCATATTCAACTCGATAGAATTTATTGGGACATTGTGCGAAATACAGTTAAGTATGGCGATTGCTTTATTGAAACAATTTTAGATGTTAATAGCCCAGATAAAGGTCTCCAGAGATTAAAAGTACTTAATCCTAATTTTATTATCAGAGTTGAAAACGAATATGGGTACTTAACCGATTTCCTGCAAGAGATACCCGAAAAAGCCGACTGGGCTGCTTACGGCAGTGCCGCTGATAATATGTCAGGAACTAAGTTTATTACCCTAGACCGTAATCAAATTGTTCACTTTAGGCTTCGAACTGCGGATCCTGGTTATTATCCCTACGGTCGCTCAATTGCGGCACTTTGTATTAGAATATTCCGTTCTCTTAAGCTGATGGAAGACGCTATGCTTATCTATCGCTTGGCTAGGGCTCCTGAAAGAAGAATTTTCTACATTGATGTGGCGAATATGCCAGCGACCAAAGCTGAAATATTTATGGAAAAAGTTAAGGAGAAGTTTAAGAAAGAAAAATATTACAACTCCAACGATAATACCATTGATTCTAGGTATAACCCTTTAAGCGCAGATGAGGATTTCTTTGTTCCTACTAGGGGTAATCAAGGAACTAAAATTGATACCCTTCCTGGCGCACAGAACCTGGGAGAAGTAGAAGATGTACGCTACTTTAGGGATAAGCTACTGGCTGCTTTAAAAGTTCCCAAGGATTATATTGTCGAAAAGGATAAATCTCCTGAAAGAAAAGCTAACCTCTCTCAGTTAGACTCAAAATTTGCTAGAGTAATCACTAGAGTCCAACAACAGATTGAAATTGGGCTAGAGCAAATTGCCAAAAGGCACTTAGCTTTAGTAGGTTACCCTGCTAAACTGGTTAAAGAGGTGAAGATTCTTCTCCCCGATCCTAGTGATACATTTACTAAGCGTAAGATGGAGATTGATGAACAAAAAGCTAGAGTTGTTCAAGCCGTTGTGGGTTTAGGTATTTTTCCTAAGTCTACTATCTACAAAGAGTTCTATGATATGACAGATGAAGAAATTGAACAACTTCAAACTGAATTAGAACAAGAACAAGATGAGATGGCTCAGAAGGAAATTGAACAACAGGCCCAAGCGGCTGCCGCAGGGGCTCCCCAGGATCAACAGACTAAAGATCAGGATATGGAACGAGATCAGGCTGGTAAGGACATGGATACAGCCAGAGGTGAGGGTGAAAAGCAGTCTGATTTTGAAAGGCAACGTGAGCTAGAGAAAATGAAACAGAAACCTCAAAAAGAAGAGGTTAATACACGGCTAATTAATACCTTAACTAAGGTAAAGCAAAAAATTATTCAAGAAAATCAAGGAGATGAGCAGCGACTTGCCTCGATTGATAGGGTAATCACAAGAAATATAAGAAAACGACAAAAAAATAGCTAATTAGATAGACTATATAACTTTAGTCTTTTACTATGAGGAGTTAGACATGTTTGAGCATTTATTTGAGAATCGGAATAAAACCGTTACCAACCTAATTAAGTTAAGCGACTGTCTTGGGAGATCCCTGAGAGAGAACGTAGAGCTTTTTGCCATTGACAGTGATAAAGAAGAAGTAGCCTTCTTGTCAGAAAGTGGTAAAGTTATCACAGGCAATTACAATCTAGATGAAAACATTACGTTGGACTCTATTAAAGTACAAAATGTGGATGTATTTTCCGACAATGATGTATTTGATTCGTATGTAAGTGATAAAGTTTCTACTTTTGTGGGGAATCTTAACGTCGATGACTACTCTGAAGCGGATAATTCCTTTTCAGACATTCTTTCTTTATGGGAGAATAGACTTAAGTTTGAAAATGTTAAAAAGAAATTAGAAGAGAAAATTTCAGTATTCTCAGAATCTCAAAATATTATCAACACAGACCCATTTAAAAGATTTTTAGAGGTAATGCCACAAGTTCTCTCCTTTTTGGAAGAAGAAAAGGAATCCATTGCAAATGTTAAAGAAATTGAGAATGCAGTTAAATTATCTTCGTCAGTGTCAAAGTCGTTTAATTTTCCTAAAATAGAGCTTGATGCTCTTCAGGAAGGTCCTTACACTATTACGAAAGGAATTAACGAAAGTATCTACGAAATGCTTTGTAAGCAAGAATTAGTGAAAAAAGAACTGCTTGAATCAAAGAAGAATTTTGAAGAAGTTTGGGCGACAAATAGCAAGATTCGGAGCCTAGCCTCCTTAATCTATGAGCAGTCCTCCGAAGTGGTGCTAGAGTCCTTAGTAGAGGCAATTGTAGAAGTTCCATATTTAGCTCTTTCTACTAAAAAGCAGTTGTTTGAGTCCTTAGACAATGCTTTAGGTCTTTCCGACTACAGTACGCTCTCTTCTAAAGAAATTAAAGAGTACTCCTCTAAACTGTTTGAAATGAAAAAGCCTATCAAAAAGGTAGTTATCTCCCTTTTAAATGAGAAATACGGCATTAACGTCTTAAACTTAAAAGACACCGCTACTTTCTCCAGCCTCGCTAACACACAAACAGTGATTTTTGAGTCACTTTCCCGTTTAGCTCCTAAAGGAAGTGTTTTAAGAGAAACTTTCAATGAACTAGGTAAAATGCTTAAATCTAAAAATGGTGTGGAAGTTATTGATGTTAATGATATTTTACAGGAAGCATTCCAAAGCTGCGGATATGAGCAATTTCACGATGAGTTTATCTTAGCAGAAGGTTTATCTTTTGAGACTTTGTTGGAAGATGAGTTAACTATTTCGCAATTACTCGAAAAAGTTCAAAAGGAAAAACTACTTTTAGATAAAAATAAGAAAAAGAACGGATCATCGCCAGAGGATCAGTTAGATCAAGATAACCTATCCCCCGAAGCCCAAGCAGCTAAAGATGACGCTGAAAAGCAGGAGTCTGACCCTGCTAACGATACCGAAGAAGAAGACGATTCAGTACAGGCAGCACAAAAAAACCAAAGTAAAAAGAAGTCTACTAAGGAAATGGCTGTAAAAGAGGAATTAGATGGGGAAGAGGGGGACACCCCCGAGCAGGAGTCCGAGTCCGAAGAAACGGAAGAAGAGGCTCCTCTTTCTAAAGAAGAGTTTTTAGATGCTTTAAAAGATTTAGATGAGTTAATGCTTGGGTTAGACTCCAAACAAGAAGACGAACTCGACAAAGAAGCAGAATCTGATTTAGAAGACGAAGCGGAGGTCTAAATCGTGACGGACTGTGGGGCCACATGCGCTTCGGGTTATGTTCCTTTAATCCTATCCTCCATTGATGGAGACTGTAGAATTGTAGAACTGCCTGAGGGTGAGTGCTTATGTGCAGATTTATGCACAGACTGCCCTGGAGGAGGAGGTACAGGCCCACAAGGACCACAAGGCCCCCCAGGAGGCCCAGGAGGCCCCCCAGGTCCGCAAGGTCCCACAGGACCGACTGGACCCGAAGGACCCGAAGGACCCGAAGGACCCGAAGGCCCCACAGGCCCCACAGGCCCACAAGGGGCCCAAGGTAGTCAAGGGGCAGATGGGGGCCAAGGACCTGATGGAGGTGTAGGGGCTCAAGGAGAGACTGGACCTCAAGGTGATGATGGTAGTCAAGGGGAAACAGGTCCTCAGGGAGCAGGTGGATCAGGGCCGCAGGGTGATACAGGTCCTCAAGGTGCTACGGGAGGCCAAGGAGCCACTGGAAGCCAAGGAGCAGGTGGATCAGGGCCTCAGGGCGATACGGGTCCCCAGGGAGCTACAGGAGGTCAAGGGGCAACAGGCCCTCAGGGAGCCGCTGGAAGCACAGGAGGCACAGGCCCCACAGGTCCCACAGGAGGCACAGGTCCCACGGGAGGCCCAGGTCCCACAGGTCCTCAAGGAGCAACAGGCCCCCAAGGCGAGGACGGGGATGATGGAATTCAAGGGGCCCAAGGTAATCAAGGGGCAGATGGGGGCCAAGGAGCCTCTGGAAATCAAGGAGAAACTGGACCTCAAGGTGATGATGGCGGGACTGGAGACCAAGGGGAAACGGGTCCTCAAGGAGCAGGTGGATCAGGGCCTCAGGGCGATACGGGTCCTCAGGGAGCCGATGGTGAGACTGGTGGTCAAGGAGCGACTGGGCCTCAAGGGTCGGGCGGTGAGGATGGAATTCAAGGGGCTCAAGGAGCTAATGGTGGTCAAGGAGCTACTGGAACGCAAGGGGAAACGGGTCCTCAGGGCGCAGGGGGCGCAACAGGAGGTCAGGGGGGTACTGGCCCCACAGGAGGCACAGGTCCTACAGGAGGCACAGGCCCCACAGGCCCTCAGGGGGCAGATGGAGAACAAGGTGCAACAGGAGGTCAAGGGAGTACGGGACCTCAAGGGTCAAGCGGTGAGGATGGAATTCAAGGGGCTCAAGGAGCTAATGGTGGTCAAGGTCCCGAAGGTGGAACTGGACCTCAGGGGGATGATGGCGAACAGGGAGCTTTTGGGTCACAAGGAAGAATGGGACCTCAAGGAAGTGCAGGAACTCCAGGAGGAACAGGTGCAACAGGGGGCCAAGGCCCAGACGGCGGAACTGGCCCTCAAGGTGAGAGCGGCTCTCAAGGTGAAGCTGGCTCGCAAGGGGCTACTGGCCCTCAAGGGGCTCCAGGTCCTCCAGGGGCTCCTGGTGGAACCGAGTGGGACTTCTTAGGTGGGGGAGATCCCGCTGGGTGGAGTGTTGGAGCGAGTGGGGTCTATAGAGTTACAGGTCCTGATCCAGGCTTTAGCGATAAAGAATATCAGTTATCGTGGTATAGAAAAGGAAATGCGGGTGCTACAGGAGGTTGGTTAGCTACTGTCCAACCTTTCCAGAGAGATACTACACAGACTGTTCTTAGCTTTGATGCTGCTTACCTTACTTACGATAGAGAAACAGGAGTTTCAGGCGCAACCGCTGCTACTCATCTCGATAATAGTATAATTCTTCGTCCGACTGCTTCAGGTAAAATTCAAGCCAATGAAATTTTACAAACCGATGGTTCTTATGCCTCTCCTCAAGCTACACCTATTAGTGAGTGGGCAGCGGGGAATATTACACTTGGTAGTAATGATATTTTAGCCAGAAAAGTTATAGCCGCTAATAACCTGAGTGGGGGAACCGATTGCATTGTGGAGTTTGACTCGGTAGTTAGTGCATTCAGCGGTATTTCTGCCTCTGCTCCGCATGGATTTAGCAGTGTAGACGATGGTGGTAATATGTTTTACCTCAGGCGAGAAGATGGGGCTACTTATGAAAACCTTCTTCGTGCTGATGAGGGGACAATTACGCTACAAACTGAAGATGATATTCACTTCAAATCAAATAGTGGTGAAGACTTTGCTCGCTTTAATGAGAACGCTGCGGTGTGGCTATATCATGATAATTCTAAAAAACTAGAGACTGATAGTGAAGGGGTAATAATTGCAGGGGGCGTGAGTGCTACGGAATCTGTTAGTTCAGTTACGGCAAACTTTAGCAGTTCCGCTTCCGTTAGTGGGTGCCCTTATCCTGCACCATTCAGCTATATTGCTGCGGGGGCTGATTTAGGCACAACAGTTTCAGAATTCTACTTCGGGTCAGGCGTAAGCATTCAAAAGACCACTTTAGACGATCAAGGTGATATTACCTTTGATGGCACCAACGGGTATTGGGAGATTGTAAATGCGGGGTGGTATGAGGTGGTAGGCTTTATCTCTCAGAATGTCACTACTTCTCCCGTAACGGTAACTAATTTGGTTATTACGACTACTGGAGGAGCTACACCTACAGAAACTATTAAATCTGCTTCGTATACAGTGCTAAGAGCTAACATTGATCCTCATGATACGGTAGCACATTGGATGGGGTATCTCTCCGCTGGTGTTAAACTGGCAATTAAATGCACTGCCAGTGCTGGGACGATGAAATCAGAACGGGGATCCTCAGCCTCGGTGAAAAGAATAGGTTAATATGACTACACAAGATAAAAAAATGACGATCTCAAAAGAGACATTAATGCCGTTGGGCATGGTAATTGCCCTATGCGGAGGTGTAGTTTGGATTAGTAATCAACTTAGCTTAATTCATAATAAGCTTGAACTACTGGAATCTAGCTTAGAAGAACAATGGACGAAGCGAGACATGGAAAATTGGGGTCTTAAACTAAAGTTAGAGAACCCTGCAATTACAATTCCTGACGTAGATAGTTAATCTAGCATATGGCCTTGTTTTAGAAGGCTGATTACCCTATTTGTATAGTTTCTTCGTAAAACGCTAAGTGTGTCTTGGATGTTTTCGAGGATAACAAGTCCTGTATCGTTCACATCTCCATTTTCTAAGAATTTTTCTAATTCAGCAATAATTCCTTTTGTATTTTCGGTTTCCATGCTCGTGAGTTTACCTTGAGATTTGCGTAATTCGTCTTTATTTTTCATATTTTTTTAACTGTGTGTCCTTCTCGTTCATAGTGACGCTTTCTGGCTCTCGAATGAGTTACTAAATAGCGTTCTTTGTCTAAAAAATCGTATACATACACTTTTTCCTTACTATCATGTTTCCTGAGGGCTCTTCCTAAGGCTTGTAGGGTTGCGATTTCAGACTTCATCCCCCTAGCATTTATGAAATGGGTGATTTCTTCAATGTTAACCCCTGTTTGGAGGATTTTAGTACCAATGAGGACGCTAGATCCTCCACATCCTCGGAATCGAGATATAGCTTCATACCTTTCTCCGATTGAATCACACCCTTGGAGGAATTCACAACTCCCTCCAAGTAAGTTTTCCAAGGTTCTTCCGTGATCAAGTGATTTGGTAAGAATAAGTATACGAGCTTGTTTATTTTTTTGTTTAGATATGATGTCATTGACGATCTCCTTTATAATTTGATTTCTAGAATCATTATTTACAATGTATTCTTCGTACACATCCATATAGGACATATCCTCATCGAGGCCACTACCATCGTAGGGCCTATCAATAAGTTGAATGATGGGTTTGGTCAGCTTCCCTGAGTCTACCAGACCAGAAGTACTCACTACCTCCCAGACGCCCCCTAAGGCCCCCTCAAGGTTGTAACGGGGGATGTCCTCCCTCGGAGGCGTTGCGGTGAATCCAAAGCGATACAGCGCCTTAGGGAAGCTCTGAATGGCAGGGAGTGTTGTCTTGCCATTGGCGAACTCATGACACTCATCAACCATTAAAACTTCCGCTTCCTCCAAGTGCGTCTCCAGAATTTTTTCAATGCTTTGGACCGTGCAGAGCATAACATCTCCATAAATATAACCTTCCCCGTAACATAGGCCAATATTATCCATCCCGCAAGTAGTAGAAAGGAATTCATAAGATTGTATGAGTAGCTGTTTAGCGTTAAAAAGGATCACCATCTTGCGTCCTGCCAGAGCCTGGACGAGACCCGCCATGATTAAAGTTTTTCCCGAACCAGTTGGAGATTTAATGATCCCCCTCTTGTGTAGTAGCCCTTGCTTAATAAGTTCTTCTTGGTAGTCATAGTACTGGAACCCATCAATTTGGTAGTCCTCAGGAGGAAACTCTTCAGGTACAAGTATTTTCCAAGTATTGTTTACAATTTCGGGTTCACAGTCAATCTTCTCTAAGTCTTTTAATACTCTGGGGAGGAGTCCTGTTTTAAAAACTCCATTCTTGCTCATAAAATGAGTATTGCCGTCCCAATGTCTTCGCTTATACGCAGGAGAATATTGATACCCTGGGGTCTTGAAGCTGTATAACCTATATAAAGCATCTAACAGTTCCTTATTGTCAGTGAATATATGAGAATTAAGAGAATTTACGGTTATCTTCATTAACTATTATAGAGTAAGAATATGTACTAGGAGGTACAATATGACCGAACAAAAACCCAACGCAGCAGGCCAGCTAAATGTCGCCTCTGAAGAAAAAATTCTTGCCGATCTTCTTGGCAATTTACCCTCCGAAGAGGAGATTACTGTAGACGTTCCTTCTAAAGGACGTTTTTACAACTTGCTTGACCCTACCAAGCCCATCACTATTCGCCCTCTCACCTTTGCCGATGAGAAAAAATTAATGACCAATAGAGCAGGTGGAACCGAAGCTCTAAATAAGCTTATTGAAAAGTGTGTTCAGAATGTTAATATCTCAGAACTATTAGAGTTGGATAAACTTTATCTATTAATGAAGATTAGAGAGGTGTCTTATGGCACAGACTATAAGGCTTCGATTACGTGCCCCTCTTGTGGACAAGAAAACAAGGTAACTTTTAATCTATCAGAACTGCCTGTGAACTACCTGCCTGATGATTTTTCAAACCCTATAGAGATCGAGCTTCCTGTCTTAAAGAAAAAGATAAAAGTGAGATTACCTCGCGTAGAGGATGAGGCTTATATGCGGAATCCTGAGATCGCGCTGGCTAACTTGTGGAGATTTGTTGAAGAGATTGAAGGCCATACTCAAAAAACTATTATTTCTAAGGTGATTCAGAAACTCCCCCTGAAGGACGCTCATGCATTGATGAATGCGATGGGTAGCTCTGGTTATGGAATGGATACTAGAATTCGTTTTGCATGTAGCTACTGCTCCTTAATAGAAACAATGGAGTTGCCTATCGGCGCAGATTTTTTTACAAACAACTAAAAGAAGGTTTTGATTTAGAAAATCTTCTTTTAGAAGCCTATATACTTGTAAAGCACTGTAGATTCTCTTATACGGACATTAAGAATATGTCTAGAAGTGAGAGGGCTGTTTTCATCCAATTTTACACAAAAGAACTAGAAGAGCAAAAGAATGCTAGTAAACAACACACAGGTCATAGATAGGTATAATCGCCCCCAAGTAAATCAAAAGGTGGGCCTAAGAACATTTTTTATTAATGATGGATTATACGTTGACCCGTATGAGATTAGTTCAGTTCAAATTTTTACTAAAGCCGATACACTTTCCCCAAAGACAGTTCTAGGATCTGATAACTTAGTGTCGGCTGTGCCTTTAATGGCATTTGCGGGTACAGCACAAAACGCGCAGGGGGACTGGGCACACTGCACTCGACCCACGGGGGTAACGGAAGGGGCGTGTGCGTCAGCATTCGCTGAAGCTCAATATCCAGACGGAGGAGCTACGGATGCAAGTGGGATCTATCGCTTAGGAGTCGGGGATTATGTATGTATCCTAGACAATAGCCTTAACCTTTCGGGGTGGGATTATGATAGTAGCACCCAAGTTGCTGCGTCTTCTTGTTCCTCGGTTAATACCTATGCTGATTTGTGGACTGTAAAGCTCACTGAAGGATCTACTTACCAAGTTCTCAGCAATGAGTTCTCCCTATACGAAAACACTTTCTTCCAGGTTACCGAACCTTTGATGATGACGAGCAAGGCAAAGCTTCTCAACAAACATGTTCGATTTGGGGAAGTTATCGACCTTAAGGTTACTACGGAAAACACAATACAAAACAAAAATATTCCACAATCAATGCAGAATATTTTTAAAGATTCAGTTATCTCCTCGGCAGTAGTAGAAATTGCTAAAGTAAACTACGAGCCAGCATATCGAGGCCCATTTGTCATCACTCCAGCAGGTGGGGCTACTATGCAAATCACAGGTGATAACACAATGCTCTACTCATGGGATACCGATAGCACAATTACAGCAAGTAATACCTTTGGAAGTGGATTAGGGACTTATAGTGTACAGGTTTCATATACAATCCTGAACCAGACATTTGTAAGTCCACTGTTTTATCTCACAGTGTCGTAAGGAGGTGATCTACGAGATACTGGTAATCGTACTTAACAGTATGGTCACCAACGAACTCACTTAAATCTAGCCCCTTCATATGGGCTTCGTTCCAATCTTTTACTTCCGAAGGTGGATGGCAGATGTACAGGTCTGCCATCCTTTTTATTCGTCGGAGGTAATCGAATCTATTAACGCCTTTTTGACCCGCTTCATCGTTATCATATCCGATAATAATTTTCCCCTCAAAACTCTGTAACTCTTCCATCTGAGTTTGAGATACAGAACATCCCATGGTGCAGGTGGCGTTTACTCCTTGGTTTTGGAGTGAGATAGCGTCGAGGGGGCCTTCGCAAATAACAAGGTGATCTGCGTCAACATCATACGGGTATAAAACTTCAGAAGACTTAGGCCAGCCCTCAGAGGGATTAAGGTATTTAGGTGTTTCGTTACCTAAAGCTCGCGCCTGATAGTAAAAAATTTCACCATCTTCCTCAAAAGGAATAATAAGTCTGCCCGTCACCTCAGAAACATAGAACAAAACCTCCTTAGGGTTTTGAAGATTAAACAAGCCACGCTCGTAAAGGAAGGCCCAAGCCTTTTGAATCAACGGGCGAGTAGTGTCGTAATCGTCGAGGGTAACAGGAAGTAGTTCTAAGTTTTTCGTAGACCGATCAGGCGTTGCTTTTGTCTTGGGAAAACTAGGAGGTTGGGGGTTTTCCAACTCCTTAAACAGGATAGCAGCTTCAGCACGGTTATAACTAATATCTTCTAAGAATGCGTATAGCTGGATGAAGTTGCCTCGGTTTCCACTCTTGAAACACTGCCATAGTCCAGTATCTAAATTGATACTCATATGTCGTTTGTAATCATCAGACATAAATATAGAGGGGACAATCAACTCGGAGTCACCAGAAGAAAGCCTGTAGTTTTCTTTGAACTTTTCGAGTAAGTAGTCTCTAATAAACTGAGGTGCTACCATGTTCATAAATACCATATCAGAATCCAAATCCAAGACCTTTAAGGAATGCCAGCTTAAGTACCGTTATCGGTACGTTGATCGACTCAAAGAGGAGTCGAAAAATACAGATGCGCTTCATTTCGGGTCGTTCATTCATAAAATTTTAGAGGACGGTGTTGCTGCGACAACGCTTGCCCAGCTTACTGTTATAGCCGACAATGTTAAAAAGGACTACACTTTTTCCGAAAGTTATAATCCTAAGATCGAAGTGTGTCTTAAAAACTTTTTAAGGTTTAATGCGACTCTGGCAGAAACCGTGGCTACGGAAATGGTCTATGAGGTTATCTACGATAAAGAGAAGGATATTAAGCTCAATGGAATCATCGACCGTATCATCAAAGGCAAGGACGGTGGCTATCTAGTTATCGACTACAAGACCTCCAAACGAGAACTGAAGGAGATCGACCTTTATCAGGATAGACAGATGCAGGGCTATGCCTACGCAGTCCATAAAAAACTGGGGGTCCCTCTGTCGGATATTGTAGTGGCCCACTACTACCCCATCTCCAACAACTTCGTTACATGTAAGTATTCTCCCAATCAGATACAACGGTATCTCAAGGAGAAGGTGGAGCAGATCTGGAAGATCCGCAAGATGAAGAAGGTTGATTTCTGTCCTATGGAGAATCAGTTTTGTAACTGGTGTGGGTACAAGGACATATGCCCCATCTTTAATGACGGGGTAGCTGTTACTAAACGGCTAGAAGAGCGAAAGAAGAAGAGATAATCCAAAGATTATCCAGAGGCAACCAAAGCCTAGGTTAGCTATGTCTAGTAATACGCTTCCTGAACTAGTATCGTTCTTCATTTTTTATCGTTAATGATTAAAGGGTAATACAGATCAATCTCTATTGAGTCTAGAAAGTTATCTACCTGCTCACTAGAGTACCTACACTTCTTGGTTAAGTAGTTGTATAAACTACTAAGCTTGAGTACTTTCTGTTTATTTAACGAATCAAGAATCTTGATTTGAAAGTGTTTAATAAACTTTTCAGAGTACTTAAATCTCCACTTATCAATAAACCTACCATGTAGAGTGTAATTGATAAGATCCATAAAATCAATAAAATCTATTTCTGTATTTACCATAAGACTAAATATTTATATATTATAAGCATCATGGTTCAATTATCAAAACAAACTCAAGATTTTTTAAAGAATGTGGGAGATCGCACCAAAGTACTCACCAGCATTCCCGCTAGTGCGGATAGGATTACTCCTGGAAACCTTTTAATTTTTCGTTATTGGATGGAGCCTATACGGGCAGGACGAAAGCAGAGGCTTGGGACTAGGGGTCAGAGAACGGTGTTGATTGTAAAGTGTAAACGAGGAGATGGGATCTTCATTAGCAATAAAAATAATCTCTTAGTAAGCTGCTTTAAATTAGAAGGAAAATCTGAGGTAATTATTGAAACTATCATAGAGAACCTATATAAGAAGAGAAGGAAAGCATCTTATTGGGGCTTTATTAAGCAGAGTTTGATAAAGATTTTAGGTATTAATTCTTTTCGAACCTATAAATTTTCCCAAATGAAGAGTATTTATAAAGTTTCTCTGAAACAACCCCGTAGTTAACCATGGTAGATCAAGATCCAGCGTCATTAGAACTTCTAACAAGTATCAGGAATAACCTGAGAAGTATGGAGCAGTCCATGATATTTGTCATGAACGCTAATAAGGACGTTATGGACTCCTTGTATAAGCAAAACAAACACCTGGAGAAGGCTCAGGCTCATGCTGCTGATGCTCACATAGCGGAGCAAGCTAGAACAACTAGACGGTTAGAAGGCTTTGCGCGTCAACAAAGCTACGCACGGGGCGTGGGCTCGGAGAAGTTTGGAAGCGGCTTCGCTGGGGGGTTAACAAAGTTAGGGCTCAGTGTAGTGACAGTAGGTAAGATCTTTAAAGATACTCTGAGTCAAGCTAATACACTTCAGAAAGCTGCTCTTAGTAGGGGGATGTCATTAACTCAAGTAACCAAAGAGAATGCCCAGCTAACGGAGCAACTTGGAAAGAATTTACTGAGTTATTCAGATAGCCTGGATTTAGGATTTGAGGCGTTCAGTAGAGGTTTACGAACTAATAATTTTGCGGTAGGTCGTTTAGGGGCTATGGCAAAAATTACTACGGGACAGCAGAAAGAGCTTATGAAAGCCTTAGCTGCTAACACCGAAGGATTAGGATTTAATGATACTCAGATAACCCATTTGGCTGACACTACAATGAGGTTATCCCAAACATTTGGATTAACGGTTAATGAGTTAACTGATTCTATAAATTCTTTAAAGAGTGAAATGCAAACGATGGCTCTTCTAGGTATTGCTCCTGAGTTCCAAGAAGCCGCGCTGGCTTTAGCGGCAGTTGCAGGGCCTGAACTAAAACAGTTAGGGCCTAAACTTCTTAGCTCTTTAACTGATGGATCCAATCTGATTAAAAGCAGTATACTGGGAGTCTCCAAAGAGCGGCAAGCAATGCTAAGTCCAGGAGGCGATAAAAACGCCCAGGCTTTTGATTTAATGATGAAAGCCAGTGACAAAGCTGCACAGCTTGGGGAGCAATGGACTAGAGGGGCTACCGATCAGACGTTTGCCCTGACCCAGATGGAAAAAGTCTATGGCTCTCAAATAAGAGAGCTTGCTCAATGGAGAAGGGGCCTCAAAGAAGCCGCAGCCGCTCGAAACATGAGCGAAGCGGCATACGTTGCTCTTGTCTCTAAGGAACAAAAGATAAAAGAAGATTTTGCAAATACTTTTGATAATTTTAGAAAGAAAATTCTATCACCTTTTCAAAAATTATTTACTAAATTTTCTAAAGTTCTCTTTAAATTAATGGAACTTCCTTTTGCAACCGAACTGGTTACGGCTGTAGTCGGACTAACGACAATTTTGGTGGGCGTAGCCACTGCCTCCTCGATTCTTAGTTCTAATATAGCGCAGAATACACTTGCGAGCTTGAAATCTACTAAAGCTTTTTTGGTGGGATCTAAGACTACTGGCGGGTCAGGGCTACTAAGTGCGCTGATGTGGTTAATACCTGGAGCGCGTGGAGCGCGTGGTGCCCAGGCAGCATTGAAGGGAGTCTCGTATAGGAGTACGATGGCAGGCTCCAGGGGGCAATTCACCCAAGCTCCTACTGGCTTTTGGGAGAGAATCAAATCCTCGTTCGGGATAGGGAAAATTAAGGCTACCACTAAAACCCAAGATGCTAACGCAATAGCGAAAGCGATGAACAAAAGTGGGACAGCCCTCAGAGGGATGGGAGGAGGAAGCGCACTCAAGGGTATTTGGGTGGGAATTAAACGCATTGTTGGCAAGTTAGGTCCCATTGGGTTAGTTATTGGAACGATTTTAAGTGCTTTTAACGAGTTTAAAGCAGTCTTCAGTAAGTTTTTTAATAGAATTTACGAGGGGACCGAGGGGCTACGGAAGCAGTTCTCAGGGGCGTGGAGTGAACTCAGTGGGACATTTTCAGGATTAGATAAAGGAATGGGAGGACTAGGATCCACATTAGCAGCTTTGGTGGATATGATTCTGATCCCTTTGGCTGAACTAATTGTACTCGTAGCGAACGTGGCTATGGTAGTAGTATGGGGCTTTAAGTGGTTATTCAAAGGTATTAAGTGGGTTTTAGAGAAAGTGATAAATCCTATCATTGATGCTATAGCTACGATGACAAAAACTCTAGCTGATGGCCTTCAAAAAATATGGGATAAATTACCAAGCCTTCCTAAAATATTTGGAGGTGATGATGATGCAGGGGTCGCAGGAGGTCCTAGGGGTACTGGGAGCATTGCGGCAGACATTGATAAGTACTCCGTAGCCCTCAAAACTTATCAGAATGAAGGCCCACAAGGGCAACAACAACTGAATGAATTAGTAGGTTTAAATAAACATCAAGGAGACATCGCTTCGTTGCTTCAGCAGCAGAACGAACTTCTAGAGGAAATAGTAAGCGCAGGCTATAACCCTGGGGGCGTTCGACAACCCACAACCCCAGTGGCAACAAGAGGGGGACGAGGTAGACGATGAGAATAGGAGATCAACCAGACACTAGACTTTTACCAGAAAGAGCTAAGTTAGAATTTCATTACCCTGATGGAGACACGGTATTTTATGTACCTTTTTACGAGAACCCGAAGATCACAGAGAACATGGCTGCTAATTTTGTGGAGTATAATCCACTCGCTAGGGCTGGTAGTTTGTATGTATACACAGGAGCAAAATCTCGTAAGATAAAAATTGAGACTTATTATACCCTTCCGCATCTAATGAATTTTGGAATGAGTATTGGAAGATTTAAAAGAATTTTTATGGGTGCTTCTAAGAAAGAAAAGAAGTTACTATTCTCTCAATACGCTAACTATCAAACGTCTCCTGCGAGCATGGGAAGCACATCCCTAGCCCGAGAACTCCAGAGAGAGTATTATGCTTATCGGTTAGAACAGCAGACCCCAGAGGAGATGGGCCTCGACGCTGCTGACGCTGCCGCCATAACTGAGCAAGGAGCCGCCAATGAAAGCACCGCCATTTTGGGGGCATTGCCTAGCAATCAACAAAATAGAACTATAGATACCATGCTATTTTTTATAGCATTATTCCGCAGTTCGGTAACCAACAACGCAGAAAATCCCATGGAAGGCCCCCCTCTCATTCGATTAAACTTTGGAACTCTTTATCAAAGTGTGCCTTGTATTGCAAAAAGCTATAATATATCATGGGAAGAAGATGCTAAGTATGAATTAGAAACTCTTACTCCTAGGCGAATTAAAGTTATGTTAGAATTACATGAAGTTCGTGTTGGAGATTTTGGAACGTACTTAGCTGCTACTGATATTTTACGAGATAATATAACAGGATGGGAATCTGCGATTTCAGATCCTTATACCCTTGATCCTATGAAGGCTATGAAATGAAAAGAAAAACTAATAGAGATAATAGATCTAGTTATGGGGTGGTGACCCTTACTCACAAAGGAAAGAAGATATCGACGGTTGTGGGAAGCAAAGGATATGAGAATACTTTTTGTGGGATTAACCCTCCTGCTGTGTCTAACCACACAGTGGGTAACATCCCTTACGGTTACCATAACAGACCAGAGCTAATTGCTGATTTATTTTATAACACCCCATCCTCCTGGTGGAGAATTTGTGAAGTGAATAATATATTTGATGTATTCGAACAGCTTCAATCAGGCGATCAAATCTATCTGCCCTAATTATGTCTGTCCCCACTGTTAATGTTTTTCTGACCTATGATCCGTTGAAGATGATAGAGTTTCAGCAAACTGCTTCTTTAAATGAATTTAAAGAAGAAGATAACATGGTGGATAGCTTTGTATTTAATAATGGTCCTCATTCTTATTTCTTATCCTTGACCCATGAGTTTGGGTTTGATGGGGGAGATAGTGGACAAACAGGTGGCCCGATGCTCGCCCTAGAGTTTATTGATCCGAGAGGATTATTTGATTCTAATATAGATTTTTCTCCTACTACATTGATTGATACGAAGGCTGATTTACTCGATCAGCAGCTTAAGAAGAAAAGAGCGGAAGCGTTAGGTCTTTTCAATAAGGCATATGCCATGACAGGAAATCCTTTAATGCCTATTCTTCCTAAAGCAGGCTTTTGTGAATTAGTAGGTAACCAAGTAGATTTAGCGTGGCTAAAGGAAAAGGAAAGTAAGCTAGAAGATGAAATTAATGAGTTATCTTATTTACAATCGGGAAACGAGCCTTTAGATGTTGAAGACCCTAACGGAGCGAACAGCGCATTAAAAGCTGCCAATGCCTTAATTCAGGCCCACAATAAACAATTACATCGTCCCATCTATATTACCTACGGGGTGGGGGATAATTTAGCGGACTGGGCGACACCCATGGTATTCAACAAGGTGGTAGGGTTAGAGTTTAATTTTAATGCTACGGGTGGGCGTGTGATGAAACTGATGTTTGCAGGGGTTGACGAGTACCCCTTATTAACCCCCGAGGGGATCATGCCTTTAGGCAGTATAGGCTTAGGCACAGTCATCAATGGAACTTCTCGGAGGTTATTTAGCGGTGAGGGGCAAAAAGAACTTCAGCATTCGTATCCTGATTCTACAGGGTCTATGGGGAAGACTACTGAAGTGGATGTTAAAAACGTAATAAAACCTAGTCTTCATAAGATTATCACCGATGTCTTTAAAGATTTTTTAGAGAAAGCTATTAATTCTTATAAACCTGCTAATGTTTCTAACGTGGTGGTGTTATTTCCCAACTTAGATCCTCTCTTGGAAGGATACTATCAGGCTGAATACGAATCAGTTAGAGCCAGCAATGGCGATTTTGACGGTGATTGGTTTGGTATGTATACTAATGATGAGGAAAACATTACGGGGAACATGGTATGGAACATTGAAACTACCTGTGAAGTTTTAGAGGGATTAGGGTTCACTATATCTCAGGCTAAAAATGGGTTTAAAGGAAGGGTAGGAGACTCTATTTATAATGAACTAGAAAGACAAGTAGATGATATAGCTAACTTTAATTGGCTTTCAGGCAGGGGCGAGACAGGGGGGCCCTTATTCATTGGAAAAGCATCAAGTAAAGCCTCTCCTGAAAGCGTTGTGGGGTGGTTAGGCGACAGAGATATTCGGTGTGAAATGCAGACAGACGGTATTATTAAATCAGTAAATCATACTTTGGTAGATATAGCCGAGCGGATACTGGATCGAGCCATGGAGTACAATAAGCTCACGGATGGGGATGGTAATCCTGAAGCTCCTCCTCCTCTGGAACTACACCACTATATAGAAACCGATTTCAATACCTTGCAAGTTCTTCACAAACATGGGATAATTGAAGATCCTTCTATTCCTGCTTTAATCGTGGGAGATGCATACTTTATTGCAGAGGTACTAGATGGTCGTATGTATGAGTGGGCTTTTGATGCCAGGAAGGAGTCCCCCAATTGGTCAGTGGCCGATGTGGATGAGGCAGTCCAGGAGAAGTTCCAGGGTTGGATCAGTCCCTACGACTTGGAGGATGGGTGGAACTCTGAGTTAATTAAAGACATGTATGAGCTTAGAATGCCCATTCCATGGCTAGGCCCTTTTGGTCCTACAGGCAACGTAGGTGACAATATGGACAATTTTCTTCCTGAGGATACTAATTTAGATTCCAATAGTTGGTCAACTTTAAAAGAAGAACAGCCCGAAACCGCACAGAGAGTTCCTGTGTTTTCTTTTGGAACTAAAAACCCCAACATTCTAGAGTTTAACTATGATATTAATGCAAAGTATTTAAGTTTATTAGGTACTTTTGATTATATTAATATGTCTTCGTACCAAAGAACAACTTCTCTTTTAGGTGGCTCCACTCACGCCGCTCAACAAGCATGTGATATCCTGTCGCAGGTTAATGCCTTTCAGCGCCTGGATTTTAAAGGAGCCAAAAAGGATGGAATTCCTTTAGATTTTGTTAAGCTTATTCAGCCTTACTATGAAGGACTTCAGGGGGGTACGGGAGGTGCTTTAGTAAAATTTGGTAATTGGGAAAAAGTTTTTAATAGTTTAGATCAGGATACATATCATAATTTAGATGGAAAAGAGTTTGAAACTGAGAACCAGTTTTATGAATTTATGTGGGAGGCTTTTTGTGCCCTGACGAATGGCGACTACAAGAGGTTTCAAGTAAAACAGGCAGGGATTAATAATGTTGGAGGCGCTCTTACTCGTTTTGTAAACGCTACTAGCAAATTAGCCAATATGGAAGTGCTTGCTAGTATGAAAACCACCCCCATGTTTCATCTTTCTAATCATGATCGTGTAGTCATGAGACAATCTTTAGTTTTAGCCGTAGAGCCTAAATTTGAGGGAATAGATAAGAGTGTTGTAGTTCCTCGCGCCACTTGGTTTAGCGGCTTATATACCTTAACGGGTTTTAAACATACCATTGCTAAAGATGCAGTCTACTCAGAGTTTTCTTTACATAAACCCTCTGAGACAGGAGGATATTTAACAAGTGGAGATTAAATTAGGGATAGTAGAGTCTAACGCTTCGTTAGGAAAAAACGGTACGATGACCGTATGCTTCGACTTGGAAAAACAGGGTCAGCCTGGACAAGCCAAGCCTGAAAGGGTGCGGTATGTGAGTCCCTTTGGAAATAAGCACCACGGATTTGTGGGGATACCTACCCCAGGGAGCTTAGTACTCTGTGCCTATGCAGAAAATAGATTAGGAGGTAGTGACGGCAAATTAGACAAGGGGTATTTTTACTTAGGATCGGTAATGGGCAATATCCCAGGGCTCAACCAGAGGGTCCCCGCAGAGGGCCTTGTGGGCCCCCCAGAAACTCAAGATGTAGATCCTGATGTCTTTGTACCTAAAGACTCCCCTGGTCTTCACGGGCCTCCTCTGGCTCCCACGGAGGTCCCCTTTGCACTTAAGAACAACCCGTTTTCAGCCCCCTTCCAGGATATGTACAACGCTAAGGGGATTGTGCCAGAGCAGTAC